>Ga0187873_1002119_pt1 | contig 15509 bp, 14 predicted proteins | sample June2016WEW_16_1_2_FD_133012 | JGI IMG/M metagenome (GOLD analysis project Ga0187873, IMG submission 133012) | Peatland microbial communities from SPRUCE experiment site at the Marcell Experimental Forest, Minnesota, USA - June2016WEW_16_100 | ecosystem: Environmental > Terrestrial > Soil >... | reverse complement strand
TAAAGAGCGCCTTGTGCCTATGGGTGAGAGCGCGCAGCGCTGTATTAGTGAATATCTCGGGAACGCACGGCCTCATCTGGTAAAGAAGCCTACGGATATCCTCTTCTGTTCAAGGAGGGGCGGTGCCATGACCAGGCAGAACTTCTGGTATGCCGTCAAAAGATATGCATCCGCAGCGGGTATATTGAAACGGATATCACCTCATATGCTCAGGCATTCGTTCGCTACCCACCTGCTTATCGGCGGGGCTGACCTGCGCTCTGTCCAGATGATGCTCGGCCATGCGGACATCTCCACAACGCAGATTTATACCCATATATCCTCAACCAGGCTCAAAGAGGTTCATAAACGGTACCACCCAAGGGGGTAGACGATGGAGGTCATCACCTCCCACATCCAGGCGGATTTCGATGCATTTGCCTCAATGCTCGCCGCCAAAAAACTCCACAAGGATGCCATCCTCGTGTTTCCCGGCGCCCAGGAGAAGAACCTGAGGGACTACCTTGTGCAGGCCTCTCCTGAGGTGACTGCCTTGATTCAGAAATTGAAGGCCGTCTCGGTGAGTAAGGTAACGAAGCTCATCATCGTTGACACAAGACAGCTTTCGCGCATCGGCGACTTTGCCCGGCTTATAGGGAAAGAAGGTGTCGAGGTGATCGTCTATGATCATCACCCCTGCTCCAGCGATGATATTGCAGGTGTAACCGAGATCTGCAAGGAATATGGCTCCAACAGTGCGCTTATGGTGGAGATCCTCAAGGAGAAAGGGATAATGCCGACCCCGGAAGAGGCCACGATCCTGGCAATGGGGATCTTCGAGGACACCGGCTCACTGCTGTTCCCCTCCACCAGGCCTGAAGACGCTACAGCGCTGGCGGACCTTATCCGTTGGGGGGCCGACCTGAGGTCAGTATCGCATACATTGGCACGTGAGCTCAGCCCCGAGCAGGTGGATGTCCTGGACCAGCTCATCAAGAATGCCTACATCTTCCACGTGGGCGGCATTGACGTGCTGTTCACACGCTCCGAGTCCAATCGCTATGTGGAGGACTTTGCCATGCTCGTACACAAGCTCCGGGGCATGTTCGAGGTGGATTCCATGTTCGCGCTCGGGCTCATGACAGAGCGGATCTATCTGGTGGCGCGCAGCACCGTGCCGCAGATCAATGCCGCTGAAGTGGCCGCGCATTTCGGCGGCGGGGGCCATCCTACGGCTGCCGCCGCATCCATAAAAGAACGATCCCTGGATCACGTGGAGAGCATGCTGGTCAACCTCATCAAGAAGGAGACTAAGCCACGGATCACGGCGCGCGACATCATGACCTTCCCTGTCATTGCAATGAACATGGATGCCACCATCGATGAAACGAGCGATACACTCAACAGATACAATATCAATGCAGTCATTGTTCAATCCAGGGATGCGCGGGTAGTAGGGGTGGTCACACGACAGGTAGTGAGCAGGGCCCAAGGCCATGAACTCGGAGAGGCAAAGATCAAGGACTATATGATCCGCGACATCAAATTTATCCGCCCTGATGCACCGGTCTCGGAGATCCGGACGCTCATCATTGACGGCAATCAGCGTCTATTGCCCGTAGTTGAAGATCGCACGGCAATTGGAGTCATCACCCGGACCGACCTCATGAGGGTCATGCACGAAAAAATGACCAGCGCGGAGGAGGGTGTGGATTACCGTTCGATGCAGAAGAAGAACGTAGGATCACTTCTGGAAGAGCGTTTTCCGAGACAGGTGAATATGATGCTGCGTCAGGCAGGCGCACTCGCGTCCTCGCTGGGCTCAAACATCTACCTGGTGGGCGGGATCGTGCGCGACATGCTACTGAGGATAGACAACCTGGACATCGATCTGGTGGTGGAGGGTGACGGCATTGCCTTTGCGAAAACCTTTTCCCAGTCCCTTGGGGCGCGCTGCGCGGTTCATGAGAAGTATAAGACCGCTGTGATCACCCTTGCCGACGGTACCCATATCGACGTTGCCACAGCCAGGCTGGAATATTACAAACACCCGGGCGGGTACCCCATTGTGGAACAATCCACCCTCAAGCTCGATCTCTACCGGAGGGACTTCACCATCAATACTATGGCCGTATGCTTGGTTCCACAGCGCTTCGGCGAGCTCATCGACTTCTTCGGCGCCCAGAGGGACATGAAGGAAAAGCACATCCGTGTACTGCATGCATTGAGCTTTGTGGAGGACCCCTCACGGATCTTAAGGGCAGTGCGTTTTGAGAAACGCTATGGGTTTGCACTGGGCAAACAAACACTTTCTCTCGTGCACGCGGCAGTAAGGTCAGGGCTGTTGAGCAATATCCCGGGCAGGCGTATCTCGCACGAGATCCGGCAGATCCTCTCGGAAGAGGACCCCCTGCTCAGTCTCGAGCGGCTGCGGGATCTGGATGTACTGACAGCCATCCACCCGGATCTCGTGTTCAACGCCTCCGTCAGGGAAGACTTCTGCCGCGCGAAGCAGACTATCTCATGGTTCGACCTTCTGTATACCCATGAGGAATATCGCTCGTGGTTCATTTATCTGCTGGCACTGGTGGAGCATATGAAGCCCAAGAAAATCATTGCCATTTGCCAGAGGCTCGGGCTTACCGACGAGAATGTGCGGAATATCCTGACCGCCAGGGCCAGGGTAAACGCCATCCTCCGGGAGCTCGTCATGATCCGGACGAAGTCGCCGTCTTCCGTGGTCAAGGTATTAGATAAGGCTCTTTTGGAGGAAATGCTCTTTGCCATGTCAAAGACCAAGAGCACTGTAGTGAGGGAGATGGTCTCCTCCTACATTATCTCGTTGCGCTCCTACAAGCCGCCGGTCACGGGCAAGGACCTCATGGCCGTCGGGTTTAAGAAGGGCAAGCTCTTGGGCGATACCTTAAGGCTCATCCGCGACAAAGGGCTCAACGGCGAGATCAAAGACTTCAAACAGGCCATTGCCTTTGCAAAAAAGCGGCTCGAGGAACCCGGGAACATGAAGAATCACAGGGTTGACGAACAGCCGCCCATCTAGTACACGTAGATAGATCCACGTGGGGGTGTAGCTCAGCGGGAGAGCATCGCGTTCGCAATGCGAGGGTCGAGGGTTCAAATCCCTCCACCTCCACCATTAACTTATTGTTATTATTAATTTAAATTTGATTTTACTACACAAAAAGTATGTGTAAAACATGTGTAGAGAACATTGACTATTCATTTTTCCTTTTGAGGGGTATCACATCCGCTTTCTGCTTCCTAATAGCCGTCACAACCTCATAGCAATCATCATTCTCCACTTGGCAGTACCTATCAAATGCCTTGTTTGTTAATCCTGATGCTCCCCTAGCCTTGTCTGTTCCCAGGAGCTTCGCTGTTTCGGTTGCAGTTGTATGCTTTGTGCCGGGGTAAAGAGGAACACCCTTGAGCCCTATAAGAGCACATGCTCTATTCCACCACTTATACAAATGGTTCTTGCCGAATACTTTTCCTGTCTTGGTATCCCTGAAGAAATGAACATCAGGAAGGGCCGGAGATTGCCTTTGCAATAATCGCCACGCTTCAACGTGGTCAGGGTGAAGGTGAATGTATTTAAACTTGTTCTTGAGCTTTGTGGGATTGTTTATGGTTAACCAACCATTCTCATCAAGGCTTCCCTCTGTTATCCTTCTGATGTCTTCGGGTCTGAGTTTTGTATAGGTAGCAAGCATATCAATGGCGAGATATACCTTTGGATTCTGCTTACTGATCTCCCTGACCTTCTCAAGAACAGTACCCTGTGTTCCCCAATCAGTGATCTTACGATATCCGAGTTTGTAATCAATCTTGGGGAATACGGGCATTTCTGCCAGAGTAATGACTCCCCTGGATAAACACCATTTCCAGAAATTACAAATATAATCGCAATGGTTCTTTCTTGTCTTCTCTGAGATATGCAGTATACCGTAAAGATAATCCTCGATGTCAGCTCCAGTGATTTCTCGGACGTTTGTAGGACCGAAATGAATTGAAGCCAGATTTAAAGAGTGTTCAATCTTCCCATATGATGCCAAGCCCTTTTTTCGAGCGAGGTATTTAATCTTGAGACCCATAACTGAGTTTGGTCTAATCGACTTGTAATCATCAGGATTAAACTTCTGCCCTCGTGTCCCCTTCTCATGTCTCAGATAATTGAGCGTCTGAGTAGCTGATTCGTATGACTTGTGATTCTGATAAATATCTCCAGGAAACCTAACTACGAATTGAGTTGCTGCCACATGCGGATGTTCTTTACAGAAACATCCATGCCGTTTTTCATCATGGATTAACTGGCTGTTACAAATAAAACATCTTTGCCGGGTTATTATCGATCCCTTCATACATACTCCTCCTTCAAAAGGAGTATTATAGTTCTGCATGATGGATCTGGTCAACATCAGCTATTTTTTCCTGCTAAGTGCTCGTATTAGCTTGCAGGCTTGTTTCGAGGTAACGCTGTATTCTTCATAATCTGATATGGGGATATTTTTAGTGCAGCCCAAGGGAAGACCTAGACCCTCTCCGGGGGCCTTTACCTCATAAGTTTTTGCCATATACTTACAAGATATTCTGACATTGTTTGGTTTATCCTTCATGTTATTGATAACTTGGCATTCAATGCCGTTTGCTCCCGATTCCCATGATCACCATGATGAAAAACCGGGAATTCACCATGGTGTAGATGCAAATGTACTAATCCAATGAATTGATACAGTTTGTTAGTTCGCAGGATGGCGACCCTCTTTACCCGCCCAAAAAAGAGGTGTCGCTTCTGCTTGAATGGCTGATACCCTGTGTTCAAATGAATACGGGATATTGCCTGCGCTTGGTATTATTGAGGAGATCGAGATTTCTCATTCGTATATTCTTCTGCTTTTGGAGTTGTGCGATCACATATCTTTGCAGATGCTTGCGTTGCTCGATCACACCACGCCATGCAGGGATACCGTTCAGCTTTCTATATCTCCTGATGACTTCATATTGGCTCGATGATGATCTTATCAACTCGTAAAGCTCATATTTGATGTCACGGTATGTATTTCGATCCATACAGACAGTCCACCCTTGCTGCGAGTGCACGGCTTTTAGTGAGAGGTTGTTGCTGACGGGTATTATGAGGTGCTCCACCCTTGCGTCTTTAAAGCGGTCAGTACCTTTTATGGTGTCAGGAATAGAACCCTCGGTGTGCACGATCAGAGCAAGGTTATTCCACCGAATATAGTGGTAGTTAGCAAAGCCTTTCTGTTTTCGCCTATACCTCTGATCCTTGCTCATATAACAATTGTACAAGGATAGCAGCTTGGCATCTATGGCCGTAACCCTTTTGATCTTCTCGTCAGGGATACGCACAATACAATAGTGCCAATATGCATTGCTCAGGTATGTAACAACCTGTTGAACAAATCCCTGCCATGATCTGCAAATGTATCTATACTGTGCCATTGGTAGTACCTCCTCTCTTCCGAGATTAGGAGCCACCGGCCTCCCGGCCGGATGAGCCCCCGATCCCCGCACCCGTCAGGGCAGGGATCGGGGAGCCACCCCGAAAAGAAAAAAACGCTAGGTGAGACCTTTCGACCGCAATAATCACAGGAGCCACCCTGTGACTACGCACCGGTACCACTGCCTTGCAGTTCCGGTGTCCCTTCCGGGAGTCTGGTCAGTCTCGCTCTCAGACCTCGCTCTGCCATAAGGCAGCCGTCCGGTCCTTGCCTGGTTAGGTGGTTATCTCGCAGAAAGAGTGCGGTAGCTCCATCGTATAGGTAGTAGGGGTAGGACCTGGAGGCTCCCCCTTACTTGCGGACAGAGTCCGTTTTCGGTCCCAATACGATTTCATCGCGATTCGGCCTTGCCGCTCTCAATCTGCTTACCTGGTCGCACCCGCCTGCAGACGGTTAGGGTGCTTTATCCATCAACCATGATGATGGGCCTTTACGGGTTGAGCTCTTCGATCCGGAGCATTACTGCTCCACATATGGGCAACCCATATACAGGTCGTACTCGACCTTGATCTCCCCCGCCAGGTATGGGTTAAAGGATCTCTCCAATCCCCCACAGTGGATTTTCACCACTTGATAACCACCAGGCATCTGTGCCTATTGGCGCACAGACACTGTGTCCCAGTCGCCCAGTTCCAGCAGCTAAGCTGAGTGTCATTGAGTAGAAGGGGAGCTACCCCCAGCCCTCATCGCCACTGGGCGAGCACCTCTCGGCGCACCCAGCGACACCCCACCTGTCTACATGGCCGTGGCTGGCGGACATAGGCGACAGGTGACCCCACCTCTGCCAGTGGCTTACCGGCATGATGGAGCAGCGTCTTTTTCTTTCATCTACGGCAATATATGGATACATCGATCTATTACGGAACCGATGATTGGTAGGAATGGATTGTTAACAGGTGAAAGTTACCGGCATTTAACAGGTTTTCTTATCATTTGTGATAATGATAATATTGATACGGACTAATCCAGACACAATAATTGATGATATACCCTCATCAATTGTCTTATCACGTAGACATACGTATTCATTCGAAATCATTCAGGCGGGTTAAAACCCTATGGTCTTGTTATCCGATCTCAAATGAGAATCAAATACAAGATCTTCATCCAACATCTCGCTACGCCATCACGAAGAGGCGTCACGTGAACGGCTCGAAGGCCGGTAAACCACAGTACATAAAATGTATGTGGAGTAGTGTGTTGAATAAAATATATTCACCATAATCGCTGAAGTCAAGGGGGTATTCTTTTTTGATCACCGATTTCATCAGTTTTTCTTGTGAAGAAAATACGTTCTTATCCCGAGTACACCGTTTTAAACCAAGTCCCATAATGGATTTCGCGGTTGCTCAATTTAGCCTATAAGATCAATGGATTGAAAAACCTGTGTTTTAAAATATAAAATGTAGTATAAGTAACATATAAGCAATTGTATCCATATTGTAGTCAGCATATATTATAGATCTAAATTGTGGATTCTGATCCTCTAGTAGAGATCTTCGAAAGAAACCTTCAATATTGGTGAAGCGTTGCTGATGGCACCGAGATCTATGGTCTAAGCATTTTAACAGCATATTGCCTTACACATAATATCAGAATATACTGCAATTATACTTCGAATAATTAGATGTACGAAAAGCGTAGTATATCAATTATTCGCAGCAAAAATGATCACTAGGTGACAATTGGAGAGGATATACCACGGGCGCCTTCAAGACTTAAGTCATAGCCTCACCCGACTGATGTTCAAACCGTATTGTAACTTCATAGTCGGTCAGGAGAAGCCGGCACAGGGGTATTGCGCGCTCATTCGCGCGGCGCTCAACTACCGATATAGGAATTATGCTGGCATGGCAATCCCAATGACAGCCAAGGACCTTTCTGTAAACCCGGTATTTGAATTCAAGCAAAGCGACAGAATACCCCTCAACAGTAGTTCGGACATCGACGGTAAACGACTTCGCGAGTTGTTTGTCACTATGATTTACGCCGGGTACCTTGATCGCTTGGTTGAGTACAATGGCTTCAAGATCAGGGGTAAGAGAATGTTAATTGGCTACCCAGAAAGCGACACTGGCGTCGACACAGCAGTCTTCATAACGCAAGACGCACCCTTAATTTCCGATGGGAAGTACAGTTTTAGAGCCATTGCAGGTAAGTCGAGTTTGGCATTCTTAATCCAGGTGAAGGAGTACTTCCAGTACGACGACTTCCAGAAGGCCATTCTGCATCCAAAAGACTTTCGGATCAGTAATCTTGATGTCTCCAGACTACGTTCATACGGAGACCTTATCCTTATTTACATCAGATCGTTCTGTGCCATCAGTTTCAAGGACGTGAAAATGGATCTGGCAAGGAACGGATTGTCAGACAGGAATATTGTACTCATCGGGATGGAAGCATTAAGCGCTGACCCCCCGGGAGAGTTAGCCAAAGAGTATACTTTATGGGATTTCAAAAAAGATGATGTGTTTACGATCCCCATTCCGTTTTGCGACCTGTTCCAGACTCAGGAGCAGATCGTGAAGCGTAGTCTGGTAATTACAGAGGTCAGCAAGGGAACTAAAAAGTGATAAATCTTCACTTGAAATAAAATATAGCCCCCTAAAAAGCCCAAGAAGACCGTATAGAATGACCGTGGTTGGATCAATAAAAAGGGCAGGTATCTAACCCCGCCTCACGATTTCAGCCTTTATATCTCCAAGTATCTCTAGAATATTTACTCCATGTTCTCTCGGGATTCCTTCTCCATAAACAGCATACCGGAGTAGTTCCAATTCGTATTTAATTGCATGACCTTTTTCTATTACCAAATCCTGAAGGCCTTTTTCTGACGGGAAAAGAGAATCACCATGTATATACATATTAGTTTCTTTCATTAATCTTATTAACTCTTTTAATCCACCTGATAACTGATAAAGTATAATGCTTATCGCTATTAAACAAAAAATTACTGCTATCATGAAAACTATATCCATACCCTCCTCCCTTTACACAATAGTTCAGGTCAATATAGCCATAAGCACATCTTAAATAAAGCAGAGATAACTGCGATTTCTTCTCGGTTTTGAGATGCATAAAAAACGATCGTCTTGGGATGAAACATACACAGCAAGACACTTCATATCAGACCGTGACCTTTGGCACGTTATATTTACATCCTATTGTCATGCACAAAAAATCTGGATATACGGCAAAAATGCTTCGGTTAATAATGTAGATATACGGCAAAAATGCCGTATAATTATTGTTCGGCTAAGGAGATCTAATGGAAATATTGGTGTTTGTTAAACGGTTACATGAAGAATGTATTAACCACACAAATCATATTACATTCGATAAGACCCACCCAAGACACCTCCACCTAGTAGGCTTATATGGAACTCTGATAGAATTTACAGGTTGCATTCTTAAGCTTATAGAAAGCAAGTTAAGAACAGGAATTGCTCCAATATTTAGATCATTTTTTGAAGCGTATATTGAACTGAGAAACCTTCATGAAAATGCTAACTATGGGTATCATATGGATGCCAGTTATCATGAACAATGGCTTAAACTTTTAAATGAAGCAAAGAATACCCCCAATCCTTTTTTAAAAGATTTTTCAGAATTTGAAGGACTTGATGCTCAGATTGCAGTACATGAAACTGCATTAAAAGAGCTAATAGACAAGGGTTATAAGCCTCTAAATATATTTCAGAGATTTAAGAGAGCTGGAATGATAGATGAATATCGTTCAATATACAATTTCTTAAGCAACGACACTCATAGTAATATCGGTGCTCTCGTAGACAGGCATCTTGAAGTATCTGGCGATGATTTTAAAGTCGTATATTACAAGGATGAGCCTATAACAAGTTTCTTACCAACCCTTGATTCAATTGCTGGCTTCCTCATTGATGCATCATTCAGGATACATAATTTTTTTGAAACAACAATTTCAATTGATCATTTTGAAGATTTATCTCGAACATTAACAAAGATCCGAGAAAATTATTCATAAGCCGAACAAAAGAATCCACCGGACAGCTTTCAGCCGCCGGTGATCCTTACGTTGGGCAAGGAGATGAGATGAAAAATCATAGCTGGGAAGAGAATCCAAAATGGAAAGATTTGCAGGAAATTGATCGAGGTGACATAGTCCATCTTAAATTGATAGATATATTTAGATACTTGGTAAAAGTCATTGTGAAATCTGTCACAGATGCTGAGGTTGTTGGCATTGCCGAAACAATTTTCGATTATGATTCCCAAATGCCGCTGACCCGCGGGGATATACTTGAGCTTGTCAACAAAGAGCTTTCTTTTAAAAAGAAATACATCCAAAAAATTATCAAGAAAGGTCAGTAAATGCACAACCAGCTAATACAGCCGATCGCAAGGCTCGCGCCTTGCTCCGGCTGATCCGCACGTTAGCGGTATAGCACATACTAATTACCAATCCGGCAAATGAGGATTCAAAATGGCGAAATTTGAATACGGATCAGAGTCTCCTTTCTGGTATTTTTTGGCCCACAGAGCAGTTGACCGGGCAAATCGAAAATTGCCTCTCGTATTTGATGATTTGAACAGGCGCTCCAAGGAGCTTGGGCTACCCATTGTCTATGAGGTTCCACATGCATTGGCGTGGGCAGTCGCTTGTCAGTTGTACAATGTTACACAGCCGAAGTCTGATGTTCTCAGTAAGATGGGATTTGGAGTTATGCTTGCTGCCTTCGACCGAGTCTTGGCTCCAAAGGGATTCGCACGAATCTCATTCGAGCGTATCCTAGGAAATATTGCTGCTCCTTCTTTTCCAGGGAGATCAAGAGATGACTCCGTTGCGGACAGCTTCTTGGCAAACGGTAAGGCAGTAACCGGGGAAGCTATGGACTCTTCGCATTGGCATACCATCCTGGAAGCTTGCCTCTCGGACGCCATAATGTTGTCTTTGGGGAGAGATGCGTGTCGCCCTCCGGGTGATCTTTGGGACAGCACTATAACCGAGTATTCCAGGCGAAGACCTGGCGGCTTCCGTAGAATGTTCACTGATCCGAATAAATGGCTTTTTGATTAAGCAGACACATCACTCGCACCCGCTAACATGCTCTTTCAGCGGATCGCAAAAAACCGAGCCCGCTGAAGAGCGGCGTTAACCTATGTGTAGATTTCTGCGGAGACTGTCGAAAAAATCAAACCATGAAAAGTGCTAAAAAAAACGTTCTCGTAAAATGACCTACAACGAAAGATTTCTGACTGAGGCTTATGTTTTGATGGTTAAAATTTGATGGTTTTAGAGCTTACTGGAGTTTTTCGACAGTCACGCGATAAATCATCAGTTCTGTTTTTAGGAACTCAATCATAAATCTCATGTTAAGATCTTCAGTAATACAATAACGTTCGCGGATTGTTAACGAGGTACCTGTAGATCAAGGCCTGGTGCTGTATTATACAGATTCAAATCCTACCTATGCAGATCACCTGTGCTGAGTAAGTGATATAGAGTACCCTCAACCCTGTGCTTGGCCTATATGGTAAAGCCGAACAAAGTTCCGTTCCCTGAATAGAGTTTCTTGGTACGGATTTGGTATGGAAACACTGGTACAGAAACCAGTAATGAAGCCAATAAATGGCGGAAGCGCATGGGAATCGAACCCCTGCTTACGACGTGAGCGGATATTGAGCATGAGGAAGTGCAGGGGTAATATCCTGCCCAGCTGGGTCGCCTGGGCTTCGCCCCAGTTTCATCAAGGAATAAAGAACAGGGATATGAAAGACAATCAAGAGTGAATAGATTAACCTCAGTTCCATGAAATGTTATAAATTGGTTATATCTGAGTTGCATCAATTTATAATAATTGATATAGATGGTGTACTATGTACAAGCGAGCTATAACCCAGCAGATACGGGAGGCTTACGACAAGCCCAGGGCGGTGATCATAATCTATGGCCCCAGGCAATCTGGAAAAACAACACTTGTGAAGTATCTCATAGAAGGGGATTCGGATGCTATCTCATTTACCGGCGATGACCTATATACCCAGACACTCCTTTCGCAGCACGAGCTTGAGCATCTGAGGCGGGTAATCGGAGGGGCCAGGATCATCTTCATAGATGAAGCGCAGCGGATCAAGAATATCGGGCTTACGTTAAAGCTCATTATAGATAACCTTCAAGTAATAATAATTGCATCCGGTTCGGCATCATTCGATCTTGCAGATAAAGTTAACGAGCCCCTAACCGGACGTTCCCGCACTTATCATCTGCACCCGTTGTCCTGGCAGGAAGTTTCTGAAAAATATCAAACCATTTCTCCCGCAACAGCGCTTGAGGAGATGCTCCGTTTCGGTATGTACCCGAGAGTGCATACCTTGGAGGGCGACAGGGACAAGGAAGAGTATCTCTATGAGTATCTGAACAGCTATCTTTATCGTGATCTTCTTCAGTTCGAACAAGTAAAGAAGCCGAAGAAGGTTGTGGACCTGCTCGTTCTGCTTGCCCATCAAATCGGCAAAGAAGTGGCAGTCTCTGAACTGGCAAAGGGGCTTGGCATAAGCCAGAAAACCGTTGAAGGATACCTGGACATTCTCGAAAAGATGTTTGTGCTTCGCAATATACGAGGCTTCAGCCGAAACCTGCGCAAAGAAGTAACCAAAACCTCAAGATACTACTTTGTTGATATAGGTCTCAGGAATGCACTTATACGAAACTTTAACAACCTGGCGCTCAGAAGCGATGTAGGAGAGCTGTTCGAGAACTGGTTCGTTATGGAGCGAATCAAGTGTTCGGACAATAGCCGCCGTTTTACCGGCTTTTACTTTTGGCGGACATACGACCAGAAGGAGATCGACCTGGTGGAAGACCTTGATGGTCATCTTACCGGATTCGAATGCAAATTCTCACCAAAGACAAAATCAAAACCCCCTAAAGATTGGAAAGAAGCGTATCCCGACGCCGGGTATGAGGTGGTATCAAGCGATAATTGGATGCACCACCTCGAAATAAAATAGCTGTAGCCGATCACGTTATCTGTAGTAGCTTTATTTATCTGACTGCTGAGATCTAACCAGACATACTTCAAATATGTGTAAAACCTGTGTAGCCTACCCACAAGATAAGGCCAGGCCTTGATGGTCGAGGGTTCAAATCCCTCCACCTCCACCAGTTTTTTTCCTGCAGAAGAGATTCTACGGTATATGTGCTCAGAGGGGCGCTGTTGGCGTGATTCGGTTGGCGGTGTTGACCGGAGAGGCCAGCATGAAGCAGGGTTAGGCCACGATATTGGTTATTTTCTCTGTGCGGTATTTTATCGGTCAACTTAAGGAATCAAAGAAAGCCAAGAAGCTGACGCTGTTGCGTCCAGTCCAGGGGTAGATCAATCCGTTTGGTGAGTCTTTCAACACTGAGATCGGCAGGCTGACGCCCCGCTATGATACTCTCAGTAATGTCAGGGGCAAGAAAGGCGAGACTCATCACCCGCGAAACATAGCTCTTGTCTACGCCTTCCTGTGATGCGATTTCAGCCATAGTGTGTACCCGTCCGGATACCAGCTCATTGAACCATGTATGGGCGCGAACAATGGTTTTCAGCAATGTCTGGTCCACTCTGGCCGGTCCGGTACCACCAATTATCAACCGCATCTCCACTCCCCTCCTCTTCATCTGCATTGGGATGTCGCGGACTATGGTTATAGCCTTAGAGTCCACCTCTGGTAACATAAGCGATACCAAAGAGAGCGTGAGGCGTATCCCATCCTGCCGTAAGTCCACACGCTGGATGAATCTGTCGATTAAGTCTGCAGCATCGGGTTGAATCTTTTTTGCCGCAACAAGTGCAGATGGAATGTGGTGTCTTGGGATACCCGATTCCTGTAAGGCGGTAGTAACGGCAACATCATCATGGATGATCTCTAACGCTGCATGCCTAATCACCTGCTCAAATTCTTGTCCCGGTAATCGCCACCCGTTTGGTGAAGCATCTCTCGGGTCTGCCCTCAGGCTTTCTGAGATATAATAGCGGTATCGCCTCCCCTTTTTATTGGCGTGGGCGGATACTAGGCGCTCACCTGAGACATCGAACAATTTGTTGGTTAGTGGACAGGAGATGGTATTACGTGAACGTGTTTTATGTTCTACCGAGTTACTAGTTAGGTGCTGCTGCACCTGTTTCCATAATTCCTTATCGATGATTGATTCATGCTGACCTGGATGGCATGTTCCTTTATGGCGTATCTGTCCGATATAGAGCGGGTTGGAGAGAATCTTATAGAGTAACCCGCGTGAAAATGGACTACCTCCTTTGTCTTCACGGGGTTTGGAATGTATATCCTGTCTGTCGAGATCTTCTTTCAGCAGGCGGACACATCCAAGCTCCAGGTAACGACGGTATATATACTGAAGGGTGCGGGCTTCCTTGGCATTGATGAGTAGCTTACGATCCTTGAGGTCATAGCCGAGCGGTACACACCCGCCCATCCACATCCCCTTTTTCTTGGAGGCCGCAATCTTGTCTCTGATACGTTCGCTCGTAACTTCCCGTTCAAACTGTGCGAAAGAGAGCAGCACATTCAGGGTGAGTCTTCCCATTGAACTCGTGGTATTGAACTGCTGGGTGACCGAGACAAAAAAAACACTTTGCTTATCGAACCGCTCGATGATCTTGGCGAAGTCTGCTAATGATCTGGTCAACCGGTCCACTTTATACACGACCACTATGTTTACTTTCCCGCTCTCTATATCTTCCAGCACTCGTTTCAATGCCGGGCGCTCCATAGTGCCGCCGCTGAATCCACCATCGTCATAGTGCGTCTTCACAGCTCGCCAGCCCTCATGCTTCTGGCTGGCTATATACGCCTCACACGCTTCCCGTTGCGCATGCAGGGAATTGAAGTCCTGATCAAGTCCCTCTTCTGAAGATTTGCGGGTATAGATAGCGCAGCGAAGTGTTGGCTTGGTGTTCATGAAGCCTCCTTCTTCTTCAGCCCGAAGAACAGAGGACCGGACCACCGTGTGCCGGTGATGGCGCGCGCCACTTCGGAGAGCGAGCGGTAGCATATGCCGTTACACTGCACGCCATCCTCCTGTATGATCACCTCGTAAGTCACTCCATGCCACTCACGTAACAGCCGGGTTCCGGGTTTGGTACTGATAATACGCACTGTCTGCCGCCCGGATGTATTGTCTTCCGCAGTCTTTTCCAGAAACCGGCGGGTTGCAGGATCCAGTCCTCCGGATGCCTGTTCCTGCATACGGTGAGCAATGGCATGCATCAGGAAATTATTCCGGACCCCTCCGGGTGGCTCTGTGCCATAGAGGATCCGCCATTTTTCTCTGAGGGCTCTGTGGTCAAGGGCAGGAAGGCCTGCCAGTTCACTGGCAAGCCTCCCTGCATTGAGGAATAAACGATGTTTCATATGGTTCAGGCGGCAATGCGATAAATTCGCCCACGCTCTTCTTTTTCAGAAGCGATGGAGAGTCCCAGCCGCTTTTTCAATACGCCGGACATCATTCCGCGGATACTATGCCGTTGCCAGCCGGTCGCCTTGGCCATTTCATCGATAGTGGCACCGCCGGAACGCGCCAGCAACTTAATCAGCGTCGCCTGCTTGGACTCTCCTCGCATCCTGCTTTTTGCATCGAGACTTTTCTTCTCTGAATCAGCATGCCGCTTATTGGTGGGTTTACTCCGCTTTAAATCTTTCTTCTTGTTCTTGGTCTGTTCCATGACTGGTCTCCTTCCGTTATAGAATGGCTTTATTGCTGCTCGTATGGACACCAACACTCTGCTCGCTCAGGAAGTCCAGTCCTTTCTGGGAATGTCTCGTGCAAAAAATGCCCAAAGCTCTATAATTGCTGTAAAAGCTGTGGCTTGGTTAATTTATATAGAACGTGGTCGAGTAGACCAGGGAAGTTACCTCCCCCGGCCCCTCTACAGATCTGGACGTGCGGATTTCCCGCATCCAGCTCCTCAGGAAACAGATTCGCTACTGGCGGAGAGCACTATGCACAAC
>Ga0187873_1002108_pt1 | contig 15539 bp, 8 predicted proteins | sample June2016WEW_16_1_2_FD_133012 | JGI IMG/M metagenome (GOLD analysis project Ga0187873, IMG submission 133012) | Peatland microbial communities from SPRUCE experiment site at the Marcell Experimental Forest, Minnesota, USA - June2016WEW_16_100 | ecosystem: Environmental > Terrestrial > Soil >... | reverse complement strand
GCCAGAACTTCGAGCGCCGCGCTCTCGACCTCTTCAACGTGGTCACTGTTGTCCCCGGAGCTATCGGCGCATGGCGCACAGCCCCCGTGAAAGCTGCCGGCGGCTACCCCGAAAACACCGTGGCCGAGGACGCAGACCTCACCATGAACCTGCTTGAGCAGCAATTCAAAGTCGTCTACGAGGATCGCGCCCTGGCCTTCACCGAGGCCCCCACCAACGCTCGCGGCCTCATGCGCCAGCGCTTCCGCTGGTCCTTCGGCATCCTCCAAGCCGTATGGAAACATCGCGCGGCATTCGTCCGCAACAAGGCCATGGGCTACTTCGCCCTGCCCAACATCCTCATCTTCCAGATGCTGCTCCCCCTGGTCTCTCCTTTCATCGACATCATGTTCCTGGCCGGCATCGTCCACTACTTCGTCGACCGCTACTTTCATCCCCTCTCCGCCTCGCCTACCGACTTCTACAAGCTGACCATCTACTTCGTCGCCTTTATGCTTATCGACTTTATTACCTCCTCGGTCGCCTTCTCTTTGGAACGCCGCCACCCCGCCAACAAGGGCGACTTCTGGCTTCTCTTCCACATTTGGCTGCAACGCTTCGCCTACCGCCAGCTCTTCTCCATCGTCCTCTTCAAGACCCTCAAGCGCGCCATCGACGGCAAGCCCTTCAACTGGGAAAAGCTGGAGCGCACCGCCCTCATGAGCAAGCACACTATCGCCCTCACCGAAACCACCTAGCCGGGATTTTTCGATTCCTTTTGGTTCACCGGAGTACTTCCGCTTGCCCCGGCCTGAATGCAGCTTGCCATCCTGGCGGATGTGTTTCTATACTGCCTTCGCGGAAATTTCCCACATCTTAGCAGCGAAATCCTAACCGCGAACCCGGTGAAAGGTTGAAATCAGGAGGATGTCCATGAAAGTTTTTATGCGAATGGCTTTGGCATCGTATCTTGTGTTTCCGTTAGCTGGCCTTGTGACCGCGCAGCAGGCGCCTGCGCCTCCGCCCAGGCCCGCCGACAACGACCCCTCGCTGGCCGTGACCATGCAGTTCATCCAGGAGAAGTTGAGCCGCCTGGGCGTGGTCAACTATGCGGCGTACAACCACGACAATAGCGACGGCACTGATTGGACAACCAGTTTTCGCACTGAGGACACCAATGTTACGGCCGATCCCGCCACCTGCCGCATCAGCTATCACGAGAAGCGGATTAAGGACGGCGACGTGACCTCGGACAAGGACTTCTTGTTCAACCTTAGCGAGATTCAGGACGTGGTCATCATACCGCGCGAGCAGATGCTCAAGAAAGTGAACACCAAGGCCGGCCACCCATCCTGGGATGCGCGCATCGATCCGCCGGTCTTTATGCTGGTTGTGCGCAAAGCGGAAGATACCGAGTGGTACTTTTACTTCTTCGATGAGGATCTAGCCAACCGCGTGGCCAAGGCCATGGCCCACGGGGTCGAGCTATGCGGCGGCGGAAAAAAGAGCCCGTTTTAGGGTGAAGCGACGAAGACCTGTCCCTTTACCCCAGCGCACAAAGATCACTCGCCGGGAACCCCGAGTCGATGAGGGCCCCGAAAAGCTGTGCCCTTTCAAAACTGTCGTGTTCAGGAATTCCCTGGAGGATTTACTCAACTGAGCTTGTATTTCCTGTTAAACTCTCATTCGTTATGATTCCTGCCTGCCTGCTCATCGTCGCAGTTGCTTACCTGCTGGGGTCGGTTCCCAGCGGCTATGTGCTGGTGCGCATCTTTCGCCACCAGGACATCCGCCAAACCGGCAGCGGGAACATTGGGGCGACCAATGTTCTGCGCTCGGGGAGCAAGGGGTTGGCCGCGGCCACCTTCCTGATGGATATGCTCAAGGGCTGCCTGGCGGTGTGGCTGGGGGGACTGATCGGCCATCTGCTCGCGCCGGGAGCAGCTCCGGACAATATGCGGGCGCTGGCCGCGCTGGTTGCGGTTCTGGGCCACATTTTTCCGGTGTGGCTGGGCTTCAAGGGCGGCAAGGGCGTGGCCACCGGCTTTGGCGTCTTCCTGGTGGCAGCGCCGTGGGCGGCGCTGGCGGCCATCTCGGTCTTCTTCGTGGTGCTGGCGCTAAGCCGCTATGTCTCTCTGGCGTCGATCCTGGGCGCAGGCAGCTTTCCGCTGTTTGCCTGGTGGCTGGGATACGGCGACAAGCTGGTGTTTTTTATCGGCGTGCAAATCGCTGTTGCCCTGCTGCTCATAGCCAAGCACCACCAGAACATCCGCCGGCTGCTGGCTGGCACGGAATCCAAACTGGGAGCGAAAAAGAGCGCATGAGCCGCATCGCAGTTCTGGGTTCCGGAGCATGGGGAACGGCCATTGCCCTGTCGCTCGATCGACGCGGCGGGCATCAACTCACGCTATGGGCGCACAGCGACGAACTCGCACGACAGATTGTGGACGCCGGCGAAAACAGGCTCTTTTTGCCGGGCTTTCCCCTTCCTGAAAGAATCAGCGTTACGGGCGACGAGGCTGCTGTTCACGAGGCGGAGTTTGTAGTCTCCGTGATTCCGTCGGAGTTTTTGCGAGCCACGTTTACGCGCCTGCGCCCCCATATGCACACCGGACAGATCATCGTCAGCGCGACAAAGGGCGTGGAGGACCGCAGCCTGCTGCGCATGAGCCAGGTGATCGCCGCGTGCCTGGAGGAAACAGGCCTCAGGTTGCCGATAGGAGCCTTCAGCGGACCAAGCTTCGCGCAGGAGGTGGCGCAGGGGCAGCCCACCGCCATCACCGTGGCCTTTGAGGATGCGGCGGTTGCGGCGCGCATCCAGGCGGAGCTGGCCTCGGAGACGCTGCGGCTCTACACTTCGACGGACGTGATAGGCGTGGAGTTGGGCGGGGCGCTGAAGAACGTGATTGCCATTGCCGCCGGAGTAGCCGACGGAGTGGGGCTGGGATACAACTCCGCCGCCGCCCTCATGACGCGGGGGATTGCGGAGATCACGCGGCTGGCCGTGGCCTGCGGCGGACGCCGCGAGACGCTGGCCGGACTTTCCGGAGTAGGCGACCTTGTGCTGACCTGCACCGGCTCGCTCTCGCGCAATCGCACCGTGGGACAGGAGCTGGGCCGGGGGCGGAAACTCGCGGAGATTCTTGCCGGACTGGGCGGCAAAGTGGCAGAAGGAGTGCTGACCACGCGCGCTGCCCTGGGGCTGGCACGCAGACATGGAATCGAGATGCCCATCACCGAGCAGATGGAGTTGATTCTGGACGAAGGCAAGGATCCCCGCGAGGCGATCCGGGATTTGATGCTGCGACCGGGCAGGGAGGAGCTGTAGAGCATTTTCACAGTTCCTGTAGGGTGGGTTTAGTGGTTTCCCACCCATTTCACAAAGAACGTGAAATGGATGGGGCACGGAGCATCCTTACACTATCAGTAAAAATGCTCTAGACGTGCATGCGGGATCCGGGCGGCCCACAGATGTTCAGCACTCGATTCAGCGCAGGAAATAGCGGGATAACACCACAGCACAGTACGAGGCGAAGCTGAGCAGGATGAGGCTGAGGATTGCATTGGCGATGCGGAAGAAGACGGCGCCGATGTGGCGGGGAATGAAACGGACCAGGAATATCAGCGTGGTGAACCAGGCTATCAGGCCGGCGCCTGCCATCAGCGCTCCCCACCCTGGGGCACTGTTGCCCAGGATTGAATAGGCAAAGGGGAGCCAACTGGATGTGACTCCAATCCAGTAAAGCATGGTTAAGGGATTGAAGATGGTCAAAGCGGCAGCTTTGGCGGCTTCACCGGCCAGGCGCGTGGGTACATAGCCTGCGCTCCAGCGTTTGCGAGCGCTCTTGTAGGCCCGCTTTGGATCCTTGAAGACAAGAAGCAGGAAGTATATTCCCACCGGAAACAGAAGAGCTACTCCAATGGCTGCCAGTACAGTTTGGAGTTTCGGATTCGACAGGCCATGCAGGAGGTACCTTCCCGCGAGAAGTGCCAGGGAAAAGAGAACCATATCGCTGAAGACGGAGCCGATTCCACAGGCAAGAGTGTGGCGCCAACCGCTGACTATTCCACGGCGAATGGCCATCATGTTGACAGGACCAATTGACGCGGCTGCCGCCAATCCCATCAAGAAAGCGGCCGAAAGCACGTGGATATAGGAGAGGAGCACCATGTGGCGTCAGTATTCAAGCATGATATTCCACAGCGTCGTCTCAGAAAACCTTGTAGGCGATGCCCACACTGCCGCCGTAGGGTGAGAGCGAGCTGGACAACCAATCGGGCCACTTCTGGAATTCGATGTCAATGGCCCGGATGGTGAGCCTTTTGGTCAGCTTGACGTCCACGCCGCCACCATAGGCGATGTCGGTGAAACGGCCGTGCGCGGCGTTGTACTCGAAGTTCATCTTGCCATAGCCGAACAGAACCTTAGCGTAGGGAGTGGCCTGCTTAAAGCGCAACCTGTCGATGGGAAGCCGGGGTCCGATCAGGTAGTTATCCTGGCGGATGTCGATGTAAGGATTGAAGCGCAGCCAACGTGCCTCTGCTTCGATCTGAACCCATTGGTTGAGCTTCACGTCCACATAGGCGCCCGGGCCATAGAGGCGCAGAGGGCCGGTTTGAGCAACTCCCCCTCCCTTGTAGTCAGGCTGAAAAACGGATCCCAAGGCGCCTACGTTGACTCTAAAACGCTGCGCGTAGGCCGCAGGAACCACTTGCGCACGCGCGGATAAGACTCCGGCGGCAAAGAGAATGGAAAACAAAACAACGAGCGATCGTCTTAAATGCATAGCGCAGGTCCAGTCAGTGTATATCCAAAATCAGGCAAAATAGCCGGGGCGTTGGCGATTCTGCTCAGGGCTTACTTCACGATGATAGTCACCGCGGTGGAGTGCGACAGAGTCCCGGAGGTCGCAGTTATGGTTAAAGGAAAAGATTGCGGAGTAAAAGTGAGTTGGCATCCGGACAATCCCACGGCCAGTATCGCGCCGGCCAGGGCCAGAGCCGCCGCCCGGTGGAAGCGATGAGCGGCTTTGCGCAGCCTGCCGGCCAGGGGCAGCAGGATCAGTCCCAACGCGACAGGGAAAGAGCGTCCTCCGAAGGGTCCGGGAGGCGGTTCTACTGCCGATTTGCCTGGTAAGAACACCTGAAGGGTCACATTGGTCACTGAAGAGCTTGCCGCTACTACAGGTGGAGTGAAGAGCGCCGTCATGCCAGGCGGAAGTCCAGTCAGGCTCATGTTCACCGCCGCGGGCAGGGTGGCGCCGCCTACGGGAGTAATCACCAGCTGATAAGTTGCCTGTCCTCCGAGGGGCACAGTTACAGTGCCGGTTCCACTCGACAGAGCGAGCGTAAAGTCTTGAATGATTTCCGAGAGAACGGGACTGGTGGCGGCCGTATAGTTGCTGTCGCCGGAGTAGACGGCGGTTATGGGGTGGGTTCCGGATGCCGGGGCCGCCGTGGCAAACGTAGCCACGCCGGCCGTGACGGTTCCCGATCCAAGCAGCGTTGTTCCGTCGTAGAAGGATACGGCGCCAGTGGGTACGTTGGGCGCAGTGGCAGGAACAGTCAGGGTGGCTGTGAATGTGACCAGATTGGAGGTAAAGATTGGGTTGACGGAGGAGGCCAACGACACGAGCGGAGTGGCCGGGATGACCGTCAGGGTGACGGTTGCCGTGGAGGTGGTGTAGTTGGTGGTATCGGTTGGCGAGAAGGTGGCGGTGAGCGTGTGCTGCCCGATGCCGAGCACGGTTCCCGCGGAGGGAGAGTAGCTGAAGCTGCCCGGCAGCGGCGAAGTGGCGTCGAGCTGCGTTGCGCTTAACGGTGTGCCATAGGTGATGGGTGCGGGCGCAGCCCAGACGATGGCCGGCGGCTGCTGGAAGATGACGGTATCTGTCGCGGTCACATTGTTAGAGAAATTGGGACTGGAGGCGACAGCGGTGATCGTTCCTCTGGGACTACTCCCCGAGGTATAGGCGGGGACGCTGACGGTGAGGGTGACAGAATCACTGGCGCCGGCGGCGATGCTGGTGATTCGCGTGCAGGTCAGGGTGCTCAGCGTGCAAATCCAGCCGCCGGTTGAATCTGTCAGAGAGGTGGCGGTAAGTCCGGACGGGAGCGTGAGGGTAAGAACGACGGTACTGTAGATTTCAACTGTCGAACTGGTGTTGGTCACATTCACCGTGACTTGATCGGCGCTGTCACCCTGCTTGACGATCAAGGGGCTGGGGTTGAAGGCGATGGAGAGCGTGGGCACAACGACGGGCGTGACAAAGGAGGAGAGATCGAAGAGAGCATATTCGAGCATCTCCTCCTGCGCGGTCATGGTGGCGGAAGTACATTCGTGGGGAAATTGAACGCCGCCACTGGAGTTATTGAAGATGTGATACTCGTTGTACAACACGCGGCCGCACTGGCTTGCAGCGGCGGCTCCGACGGGCGTGTTGAATGTCATCTGCATAATATCGCCATTGGAATTAAGCGTTGCCCAGGACTGCGTGGGCGCAATGACACTACTGATATCGTTGCGCAGCGTATTGAGCGCAACCTGTCCGTAAGTAGTCGAAGCGCCAGCATTCTGCAGCCATTGAGCCAGCGCCGCTCCGTCGGTAAAGTTGGTGTTAATCGTAGCCACGCCATCCGCAAAGGACGTGTCGGTAACCCAATTGGCAACCGGCGGGAATTGCGAGAAGTAGGGCGATGCGGGGTTCAGCCACGCATAACTGTAATGAGTTGCAAAGACACGACCGCCGGCGTTGGCGTAGTTCAGCAGGTTAGTGGCAGCAGTAGCGGTTGCCTGACCGGCTGGAGTTCCCTGGCAGGGAAACATCACCATGTCATAGCTGTTAAGGAGCGAGGCGTCCGTGGGAGTTCCCATGAGCGTGGTTTCAGTTGGAGTGGAGCCATTGATATTCGCTCCAGGCGAGTCGCTGCCCTTGTAAAGATGGATGCGCCCACCAGTGGTGCCGTTGTCATCGGTAAACTCGGTATCGGCAATGCCCATATTGCGCAAAACGCACTCCAACGAGTCAACCGAACCTGTGGCGATGGCGATAAGGGGGATATCGCCCTGTGAATGGTTCGCTGGCATGTGAAGAGCAAGCCCAGTCAGGGGGGTAGTGGTGACGGCCTCGCTGAACTGCCGCCGCCACTTGCCTGCCTGGATGACCAGTGTGTAGGCGGCGTTTTGCGGCACGTTGCCCAGGGTGAAGGTGCCGTCCACCGCGGTATAGGTATAGCTGACCACGCCGGTGGGCGTTGATGTGGTCAGGCACTGCACTCCAGCGGGCAACGGGGCGACCGTCCCTGTGGTCACATAGACAAGCACATTGGGCAGGGGAAGAGAGCTGGCAGTGGTTCTGGGGTCATAGACGGCGCCGCTGATGGTGGTGGTTGGAGTTTGGGCGGATGCCGGCGCGCCGAGCAGCGGCAAGACGATGAGCAACGCCGCGATGGCAGCTTTGAAGAGTCCGGAATTGAAGCAGATAGCGGTAAAAAAAACAGAGCGAAGAGAGCGAACCAATGCGGCCATGGCGCAGGCTATCCCTTTCCCACATAAGCCGGTCTCCTTTATCGAGGTCCATGCTCCGCGCGGTCGCAATTCTTCGATGAAGAGGCCTAAATGTGTACTTCCAGTGCCGGTAGAAACCCCGGAACCATCATACACATTTCAGAAGAATCTAGTCATGGAATGTTCTGACCGCGCTGGCGATTGAGCGCGGCTTCCAGACGGCTTTTTGCACGGGAGAGGGAGATTCGAATCGCCGAGGGGTATTGATTCTAAAGAAATTATTGACAATACAGTTGCCCATATAATTCGAAAAGCAGAGAACGCGAATCTGCCCTGACGGCGCCCGCGAGGAGCGAAGGACCTGACAACAAGCCGGAGAGCCATAAATACAAGCATTTACAGTGATCAAGTGCCTTAAGCCGCGACTCCCTGAAAGCTATACGGACCGAGCATCAATATGGTTGACCAATTCTTTATCAAATAGTATCAATGCAGTGTGATGCCCAAGACAATCTTATCCATTCTTTGTGCGATCTGCGCCGGAGCGCAGCTTGCGAGCTTAGTTACGGCGCAGAGTTCCGCGCCGCCTGCGCGCCCGGCTTCCGTGTCCACTGCCCGGCTCGATGCGAATAGTCCCGCGCAGATTGGCCGCACCCACCTCACCCATTCCCTGGACAGCATCGCAGCCAGATTTACCGCTTCTCGCGCCGCCAGCGTGGCCTCGATTCGAAGCCGCTATGAGGCCGAAGGGCGTCAAATCATGGTTCGCAAACAAATTATGTCGCTGATCGGCAGTCTTCCGGAGCGCACTCCGCTCAACGCCAGAGTCCTCGGCTCCACGCAGGCAGATGGATTTCAAATCAGGAAGGTACTCTTCGACAGTCAGCTCAATTTTCCCGTTACCGCGCTGCTCTATGTTCCCGATGGTCCAGCCGCGGGAGGCAAGCGTCCAGCAATTCTGATGAGCCCCGGCCACAGTGCAGCCGGCAAGGCCAGCGACTCTAACACTGCCGCCCTCTTTGCCCGCAACGGTTTCATCGTTCTCTCCTACGATCCCATCGGACAGGGCGAGCGCCTGCAGTATCCCGATCCGGCCAAACCCGGCGCTTCCCTTGCGACCGGCGCTACCGGAGAACATGGCGAATCCAGCCTACAGCCGATGCTTATCGGCGATGCCTTTGCCCGCTACGAACTTTGGGACGCAATGCGCGGCATCGACTATCTTGCCCAGCTTCCCGAAGTCGATGCGGAACACATAGGCGCCTACGGCTGCTCCGGCGGAGGAACTATCACTGCGCTGGTGGGCGCGCTCGACACGCGCGTCGCCGCCATCGGCGTGGCTTGCTATATCACATCGTTCGATGCACTGCTGCCTGCGATTGGCCCGCAAGACGGCGAGCAATCCATCCCGCGCTTTATCGCCTTCGGCCTCGACTTTCCCGACTGGATCGAGCTGGCCGCGCCCCGTCCTTACGCGATCATTTCCACCTACTCGGATATGTTTCCCTTTGCCGGCACGCGCGCCAGCGTCACCGAGGCTCGCCGCTTCTACGCTTTCTTTGATCCCGACAGCGCCGGAACCCGAACAGGCCGCGCCAGGCCTTCCGCGCCGCCCATGCCTTCCGGACCAGCGCTGAATTGCGACACGACAAACCACGTTCCACCCACCGCCGCTCTCCAGTTCATTACCGGACCCGGCGGCCATGGCGCACTGGCTCCGATTATGAGCGACATTCTCAGTTTCTTCATGCGCAACCTGGCGCCCGGAACGACAGATCCTCACCCGCTTCTTCCACCGTCTCCTGTTGCCGGCGGCGCAGGTGGACCATACAACGCGCTTGCGAGCATCCCCAAGGACGCCCTCCAGGTCACTCCCACTGGCCAGGTGCTCATCAGCTATCCCAACTCTGAGACGGTTTACACTCTCAACAAAAAGCGTGCGGCCAGGTTCGTCCCCGCCAGCCGTTCCATCCAGTCCGTGGAAAGCCTTATCGAGTCCATTCGCAAGGTTACCGGGGCGGAGGCAGTACCCCGCATGTCCAAACCAGGCGCAGAATTGCTGGCCGCAAAGACCGGGGCGCTCGCGCTTCCCTCCGGCGCAGGAATCGAGCTGCAGGGAGAACTGAGCATTCCATCTGGCGAGGGGCGCCACCCGGCAGTGCTGCTGCTGGCGCCCGACTCGATTCGTGGTGACAATCCCATCGCGCGCGCTAATCTAGAGCAGTTCAACACGCTGGCCGCCGCCGGCAATGTTGTTTTGGCGATCACTCCGCGCCCGTCGCCTCCCGGAAGCGATGACATGAAGTCTCCGATTCTCGGGCCTTTCTACCTGCTCAGCCTGCGCGCCGATCTGGTTGGCCGTTCACTGATCGGGATGCGCACGGACGATGTGATTCGCGCGACGGATTATCTGGCACTTCGCGCCGACGTTGACGCAAAGAGGATTACCGCAGCGGCCAGCGGCCACATGGGCCTGGTTCTTCTTCATGCCGCGGTGCTCGATTCCCGCCTGAAACACATTACCGTTGACCATGTTCTCACCAGCTATCGCAGCCTGCTCAACGCGACCTTGCCGATTGGCGCGCCGGAAGACGTTGTGCCCAGAGTTCTGTTGCGCTACGACATTCCCGATCTCGTGAAAACTCTCGGGCCCCGCTTGACCAAGACTGCTCCGCTACAGGGTACGGATGACCTGAGCCAAACCTCCACTCCAATCAAAGTACTTTCCAGCCCCAAGCAGTAAGAACTATTTCATCCATGACTTTTCATGATGGGAGACAAATGATATGAAGGGTCACACTCTTGCACGCCGCAGTTTTTTGTTGAAGGCTGGACAGAGTCTGCTGGCTGTTCCCGCGTTATCCCTGCTACCGGGAGTTGGTGTTGCAGAAGCAGCCCAACCCGCGAAGACCGGCCCACAGGGAGAAGCCAAACCGGCGAAGCCTGCCGAGGCAAAGCTAAAGATTGTTCTGAACGTCCGCGATTATGGCGCCACCGGAGACGGCGCGACCAAGGACACCGCTGCCATTCAGCAGACCATCGATCGTTGCTCGGTCTTTGGCGGCGGCGAAGTGCTCGTGCCAGCCGGCAATTATCTCACCGGATCGATCCAGTTGAAATCGAATGTCGTTTTGCGTTTCGAGCAGGATGCGACGATTACCGGCAGCTCGGATTACGCCGATTATCCGGTTACCCAGGTTCGTTGGGAAGGGAAGTGGATTCAGGGGCACGTTGCGCTGATTTATGCCATCGACGCGGAGCACATCGGCATTGCCGGGCCGGGTAAGATCGTGGGCTATGCGCCGGCCAACATTCCGTTCAATCCACAAATCACGCAGCGCCGTCCCACGTTGATCGAGCCGATCCACTGCAAAGACATTCACCTGGAAGGCTTCTCCACCAGCTATCGCGGGATGTGGTCTCTGCACCCCACCTGCTGCGAAAATCTGATTATCAGGAATCTAGCCATTCGCTCGACGGGAGGCCTGGGCGACGGCGTCGACGTGGATTCATGCAAACATGTTCACATCGACGGCTGTGATATCTCCACCGGAGATGACTGCATCTCGCTCAAGTCCGGCCGCGGCAGCGAAGGCTATCTGCTGCATCAGCCCACGGAAGACGTGCACATCTCCAACTGCACCTTTGCGGATTCCATCTTCGCCTGCATCGGAATCGGCAGCGAGACCTCCGGCGGCATTCGCGGCGTCCACATTGAACACTGCAAGTTTACCGGCGCCAAAACCTTTGCCCTCTACATCAAAAGCCGGCCGGGACGGGGCGCTTTTATAGAAGACATTGTTGCCAATGATCTGGAAGTCTCCGGAACCCAGGGTGGACTGATTCGCTTCAATCTTCTGGGCAGCGGCAAGCAGGACGAGTCGCCGGTGCCGGGGAAGGAAGGCATTCCGACGGTAAGGAACTTCAGCTTCTCAAACATTCACGTCACCGACGCGCCGATTCTTGTGGATGGAATCAGCGTTCATCCGGATAAGCCATTGGAAGGCTTTTCGTTGACCAACGTGACGGGAACCTGCGCCAAGGGAATTTATCTGGCAAATGTTCGTAACGCTGTGATCCGGAATATCAACGTGACCGGCTATGTGGGGCCGCTGATCAACATTCACAACGTAACCGGCGTTGGGCTGCACGGCGCGGCTACAATCGATGGGCCAAAGATCGGAGAGCCCATTCCCGTTCCGGCTCAGACCTATCATCTGCACTGAGGATTTTTTATCGGCGAGCAAGGCGCAACTTAACGAAAGCCGCGGCATGACCGGGCGCCTGCTATGGATGTACCAAACCGGCATGGCGCAAGAAAGGTTCGCCGGAAAGCAAAATTTACGATATATTAAAGACTCCGGCACCATCCCAGACGCGCTCGGGCCTACTCCATTTTATTAGGCCTTTTCATGAAGGATAGGGCGATTTCCTTGAACGGAATCGCGTGGCATTTGTGTATTTTGGGCAAGAAAGTTGCATTCTGCACGGGAATTTTTCATCGAGAAGGTTGCCATGCATACTTCGAAAACTCGTCTTCATACGCCACATCCGCAGGGTCTCTATCATCCTCGGAACGAGCACGATGCCTGCGGAATGGGGCTGGTGGCCAGCATTCGCGGAGAAAAGAGCCACGGCATCATCCGCAAAGGCCTCGAAGTGCTCATCAACCTCACCCATCGCGGCGCGGCGGGCTGCGATCCGGAGACAGGCGACGGCGCGGGCATTCTGATACAGATTCCGCATACGTTTTTTGCGCGCGAATGCGGCGAATTGGGGATGCAGTTGCCGGAGCCGGGTGGCTATGGAGTGGCCATGTGTTTTCTGCCGGTTGAGAAGCACAGCCGCCTGCAGGCCGAGGGCGTCTTCGAGCGCATTGCGCAGGAAGAGGGGTTGACGGTAATCGGCTGGCGCGATACGCCGGTGAACGGCATGGCCATAGGGCGCGAGGCGCGCGCGTCGCAACCATATATAGAACAATTGTTTCTGGGCCGGCCAGTGGGCATAGATGCAGGCATGGATGAAGAGGCCTTCGAGCGCCTGCTCTACCGGGTTCGCCGCAGGACAGAAAATGAGATAGCCGATTCGGAGATCGAGGGCAAGGAATTTTTTTACGTTCCCTCACTCTCCTGCCGCACGATTGTCTACAAGGGCCTGATGCTGGCGCCGCAGATTGAAAAGTTCTACTTCGAGCTGGCCAATCCGCTGGTTACAAGCGCGCTCTGCGTGGTGCATCAACGCTTCTCCACCAATACCTTTCCCAGTTGGAAGCTGGCGCACCCTTACCGCTATGTGGCGCACAACGGCGAAATCAATACCATACGCGGCAACATCAGCTGGATGAACGCACGACAGTCGGTGCTGGCGAGCCCCCACTACGACGGCAAGATCAACGATCTCTATCCAGTCATCGTCCCCGGCGGCAGCGACTCGGCTTCGCTGGACAACGCAGTGGAGTTCCTTTATCAGTCCGGGCGCTCGCTTCCCCACGTGATGGCCATGCTGATTCCCGAGGCATGGGCGGGCAACCCCGACATGGATGAGGACAAGCGCGCCTTCTACGAGTACCACGCCTCGTTGATGGAGCCGTGGGACGGCCCGGCAGCCATCGCTTTTACCGACGGCCGCGTGGTTGGGGCGACGCTCGACCGGAATGGGTTGCGCCCCGGCCGCTACATTGTCACCAAGGACGACCTGGTGGTGCTGGCCTCCGAGGCCGGCGTGCTCGACGTGCCAGCCAGGGATATTCGCAAAAAGGGCCAACTGCAGCCCGGCCGCATGTTCCTGGTCGATACGGCAGAGAAGCGCATCGTCTCCGACGCCGAGATCAAGAAGCAGTTGGCCAACCGGCAACCCTACGCAAACTGGCTTCAGGAGCAGCAAGTCAAGCTGGATCAGTTGCCGGAGCCTTCGCGGATGATTGCCTCCAACCCTGAGACCTTGTTGCGCCGTCAGAGGGCCTACGGTTACAGCGAAGAGGATTTGAGAATTTTATTGGCGCCGATGGCGGCGAAGGGCGAAGAGCCGGTCGGCTCCATGGGGTCCGATGTGCCGCTTGCCTGCCTTTCCGACCGTCCGCAGACGCTGTTCAATTATTTCAAGCAACTCTTTGCGCAGGTCACCAATCCGCCCATCGATCCCATTCGCGAAGAGATGGTGATGTCGTTAATCAGCTACATCGGCACGGAGCGGAACATTCTGGACGAAGCGCCGGAAAACTGCCACACGCTCAAGCTGCCGCATCCAATATTGACCAATCGCGACCTAGAAAAACTGCGCCGCGTCTCAACGGGCGATCTGCTGGCAACGACGATTCCGGCGCTGTTCCGCGCCGCCGATGGCGAACAAGGCCTGAAGCGCTCGCTGGAAGAGCTGAGCGCCCGCGCCTCGCACGCCGTGGATTCCGGCTACACGCTGCTGATACTCTCCGACCGCGGCGTCGATCCTACGTACGCGGCCATTCCCAGCCTGTTGGCCATGGCCGCTGTCCATAATCGCCTGGTGCAGGAGAAGACCCGCACCCAGGTGGCGCTGATTATCGAGAGTGGCGAGCCGAGAGAGGTAATGCACTTCGCTCTATTGATTGGGTATGGCGCCAGCGCCATCAATCCTTACCTGGCTATCGAAACGCTGCACGACCTGAAGCGGCTTGGCCTCTTGCCTCACAACGTAACCGCCAACCATGCGGAAAAGAATTTCATCAAGGCCATCAACAAGGGCCTGCTGAAGACGTTTTCGAAGATGGGCATCAGCACCCTGCAAAGCTATCGCGGCGCCCAGGTCTTCGAGGCCGTGGGACTCAATCGTTCGCTGGTGGAGGCATACTTTCCCGGAACCGCCTCGCGCATTGAGGGCGTGGGGCTGGACGTACTGGCGCGCGAAGCGCTGCTCAAGCACACCTTCGCCTTCCAGCCACTGCGGGAGTCTGAGACCGAGCTGGTCATCCTCGGCCACTATCAATTCCGCGAGGGCGGCGAATATCACCTGCTGAATCCGGAAACTATCAGCAAGCTGCAACACGCCGTGAGGCAGAACAATCCGGCCACCTTCCAGGAATATACCGATCTGCTGGACGATCAAAATCGCCACTTGTGCACGCTGCGCGGACTGTTTCAGCTCAAATACTCGGACAAGCCACTGCCGCTGGATGAAGTTGAGCCGGCCAAAGAGATCGTGAAGCGCTTCACAACCGGGGCTATGAGCTTTGGGTCCATCAGCAAGGAAGCGCACGAGACGCTGGCCATCGCCATGAACCGCATCGGCGGCATGTCCAACACCGGCGAGGGCGGCGAGGACGAAGCGCGCTTCAAGCCCGACGCGAAAGGCGACTCGCGGCGCTCGGCCGTCAAGCAGGTAGCCAGCGGCCGCTTTGGCGTGACCACAAATTACCTGGTTAACGCCGACGAAATCCAGATCAAAATGGCGCAGGGGGCAAAGCCCGGCGAGGGAGGACAATTGCCCGGCCACAAGGTGGATGCGATCATCGCCAGGACGCGCCACTCCATTCCCGGCGTGGGGCTGATCTCGCCGCCGCCGCACCATGATATTTATTCCATCGAAGACCTGGCGCAACTGATCTACGACCTGAAGAACGTCAATCCCCAGGCGCGCATCGCCGTCAAGCTGGTCTCCGAGGTGGGCGTGGGCACGGTAGCCGCCGGCGTCAGCAAGGCGCACGCCGACGTGGTGCTCATCTCCGGCGACAACGGCGGCACCGGCGCTTCGCCGCTCAGCTCCATCAAGCACGCTGGACTGCCGTGGGAACTGGGATTGGCCGAAGCCCAGCAGGTGTTGCTGCTGAACGATCTGCGCAGCCGCATCAAGGTGCAGACCGACGGCAAGTTGCAAACCGGCCGCGACGTGGTGATTGCGGCGCTGCTGGGCGCCGAAGAATTCGGCTTCGCCACCATGCCGCTGATCTCCATGGGCTGCATCATGATGAGGAAATGCCATCTGAATACATGCTCAGTGGGCATCGCGACACAAGATCCTATTTTGCGCGCGCGCTTCAAGGGCCAGCCCGAGCACGTAATCAACTTCTTCTTCTTCCTCG
>Ga0187873_1002100_pt1 | contig 15563 bp, 14 predicted proteins | sample June2016WEW_16_1_2_FD_133012 | JGI IMG/M metagenome (GOLD analysis project Ga0187873, IMG submission 133012) | Peatland microbial communities from SPRUCE experiment site at the Marcell Experimental Forest, Minnesota, USA - June2016WEW_16_100 | ecosystem: Environmental > Terrestrial > Soil >... | reverse complement strand
ATTGCGCCCACGCGAAGCGCAAAATCGACGCGCACCGTCTGATCCACATCCACGATGACGCCGCGTAAAACGCTCCTGCGGAAGCCCGCGCACTCGACGGCAACGCGATAACGGCCCGTGGGAAGAAGAGTGACGGTGTAGTCGCCGCTTTCATTGGTCTCCGCATTGCGGGCAGCGTTGGTCTCCTCGTTGATGACGACCACGCGCGCCTTTGGAACGACAGCGCCGGAAGGATCCTTGATGGTGCCGGTGATAGTCCCCGTTGGACCGCTGGCAAACAGAGAGGATGTGAGCAAGAACGCCGGCAAAAAAATACGATAAATCCATCGACTCGCCATGTGGCTCTCCTTCAAACTTAAATCCACAATCTTCGAAGACCGTTCTGTACAGGAAACCCCCAAGTATAAACCAGACAGTTAACACTATGCCAGAAGGCAACAGCATTTTGCCATAAATACTTGAATTTGCAGTAGATGGGTAGACTTGACAGGATTATAGATATCCCACCCTAAGCGCAGAAGAAAACGGAAAGGATGGGGCACGAGCACGCAGGATATAGATATCCCGCCCTAAGCGCAAAGACAAGAACGCGGCGAGGGTGGGGTACCCGCACGGCACTATGCCATGGCGCAGCGCGGCGCAATCGACATCGCACGTGTATCGGCGGTCACCGTACAGAGCCCATGTGACAGTTAGCGTACGAGCGTTGTACATTACTGCCTGGAGGACAACATGAAGTTGACAGTTTTATTACTCGCCGGTGTGTTTTTACTGAGTTTCCCCGCAGGACTTGTGGCGCAAGACGATGCGGAAGGATGCAAGGATTCCGCTCTGCTTACGCGAATGTCGGGGTGCGTGATAGCGGATTGCAGCAGGTCGGAGTTCGATTCGGCGGAGTTGCAGACTTCGCTGACCAAGGACCCGCGTACAACGCATGTGGAAGGCAAGATTGAGAAGATTCATTACACCTGCACGGGGAAATCCGCATTGCAGGTTCGACGGAATGCCGAGCAGGCGCTGAGGGCGTCAGGGTTTACGCTGGACTTTACCGGCTACGATGTTCCCGATCATTATGTGACCGCGCACAAAGGCCCGCAATGGGTGGCCGTGATGGCGGCGGAGATGACCGACGCATGCAGTTATGACGTGACGACGGTGCTGACCGAGGCCATGCAGCAGGAGATGACTTCTGACGCCTCGGCATGGGCCGCGGAGATCAACAAGACAGGACACGCTGCTGTTTATGGGATCGAGTTCGACACCGGAAAGGCAACGATCAAAGCGCAATCCGAGAAGGTGCTGGGAGATGTGTTGAGCCTGCTACAGGCGCAGCCGGACTGGAAGATGAAGATCGAGGGGCACACGGATTCGACCGGCACCAAAACGGGCAATCAGATACTTTCGCAGCAGCGGGCAGCGGCTGTGGTGGCATGGTTGGTGAAAAACGGCATTGCACGGACACGGCTGACGGCGGTAGGGTTGGGAGACAGCAAACCGATTGCGGACAACGGCACAGAACAGGGCCGGGCGCGAAATCGCAGAGTAGAGCTTGTCAAGCAGTAGCTGCTAGAGCATGTTCAGAGATAGCGTAATTTAGTCAACATTCTCGTTTCCCACCCTTTCCGCAGAACAAAACGGAAAGGATGGGGCACGGGCACGAGCCGAGGACGCTGATGGTCACGTTGTCGGACGTTCGCGCGGTTCTTCGATAACAAAAACTGCGAGGATCGGCGCTAGGCCATAACGCGCGGCTGGGCGGCCTCCTCGGCTTCCAGCTTGCTGCCGACGTCGGCGGCAGCGGCGGCCAGCACGCGGTGGTGGATGGTGAACAGCGCCAGCTCGAGGCGGTCGCTGACACCGGTCTTGTCGTAGACGGAGCGCAGATAGTTTTTAATGACCTGTTCGGTGGTCTTTAGGCGGGTGGCGATCTCGCGGTTCTTGCATCCCTGGACGATGAGCGCGACGATGCGCATCTCCTTGGGGGTGAGGCGGTCGCGCACGCGCGTGCCCACCATGTCTTCCTCGGGCGATTCGGCCACCATGACCTGCGGAGGCAGCCAAGTGCCGCCGCCGGCCACTATGCGCACGCACTCCACCAGAGCCGGCCCGGTAACATTGCGGAAGACCACTCCGCGAAAGCCCTGATGCAGATAAGCGCTGGCGTTGTCGTTATTTTCGGCAATCACGATGCCGCGGCTGCCGGTGGTCTCCAGCAGCGCGTGCAACTTATCCATATCCGGCCGGAGCGAGGCGGCAAACAGAGCAATGGAGCCGGGAAAGGTGGTGATGGCGTGCTGCATGCGGTCGAGGTCGGCGCACTGCGCAATGATGCGTATGTCTTCGTCCATGGCCAGCACTTTGGCAGTGCCGGCCCGAAAAATAGCCTGCGAATCGGCCAGAATAATCTTATTCATGTGCGCGCCTCATCCGCTGCATATCCCGGGAGCCCGAGTTGAATCCTGCCTGGCCGGTGGTTTCCGCCACGCCGAAAACGCAGATTCTGACCCCGGCAACGCTTCTTCTCCTTGCAACACTATCGGCAGATTCCCGCAAAACCCTCGAACTGCATCAATCTGCAACAAAAAGGAGCGGGGCAAATTCCCTTGGTGACCAGCCCAGGATTCGACCTCGCCGCGCCTTGGATTATTCCTATGAATGAGATTACAACTTGTTGACGCCAAGGGTCACGAACATTTGCGCTCAACAATGGTGGAAATAGTTCACTGATGAGGCTCGTGGATCTGCGCGGGAGCGAGGAGGGTTCTGTTTCGACCATGGTCCGCGCTAATGCGTTGGTCCTCTTCCCTTAGAAAAGCTCAACCTTCTTCTCCATATCGCAAGGCGGTGAAGTTGATGTGCACCGTGCCGATGTAGGAGATGGAGAGGTTTGAATGGCCGATCGCGCGGAACTTCTTGAAGTCGCGCTGGACAGTATTCCGGAGGGCATTGCGCTGCTGGGCGGCGAGGGCCAGATCATGCTCTGGAACCGGGCGGCAGAGGCAATCTCCGGCTATGCAAGCGCAGACCTGTTATCACGGCAAGCCCCCGAGCCGCTGGAGCCGCTGTTATTGGCCAGCGCACGGCTGGAGAACATGGAACCGGACGCCGACGGGCAACTGGGCCACCGGACGCTGGTTCATGCCCTGCATAAACTGGGTCACGACGTGCCGGTGATGGCGCGATATTTTGTGTTGCGCGATGGGATGGGCGGACGCATGGGCATGGCGGTCCTCTTTCATCCCGCCGACAGCCTGGATGCTCTGCCGCATGGAGAGTGTGACCAGGGCGGAGACTTGAAGGCGAGCCGGGCAGTTCTTGAGGACCGGATAGCAACGATGTTTGGGGACTTTCTGCGCGGCGGCCTGCCCTTCGGCGTACTGTGGATTTCCGTCGATCAAGCCGCGGAGCTTCGTAAGACGCACGGCGCCGGAGCCTGCGAGGCAATGCTCGAGAAGGTGAAGCGAACAATGGCCAACGGGCTTCGGCCAGCTGAAGAGATGGGACGCTGGGACGACGATGAGTTTCTGATCCTGTCGCACGAGCGCACGCCGGAGATGCTGGCGACCCATGCGCAAGCGCTGGCCGGATTGGCTCGCACGGCAGACTTCCGCTGGTGGGGCGACCGCGCAACGCTGACCGTAAGCATCGGCGCGGCTCAAGCCGAACAGGAGGGCAGCCTGGTTGATCTGCTGGAACGGGCCAAAGCCGCAGTGTTAACCAGCTTTCATGCGGGCGGAAATCAGATCACGTCCGCGCCTGGGAGGCAAGCATGTATGCCATCATAGGCATTGTCGTGGTTTTTGCATCGGTCATCGGCGGTTTTCTGTTGGAAAAGGGCCATATTCTAGTGCTGCTTCAGCCAGCCGAATTACTCCTCATTGCCGGCGCTGCGACGGGCACATTATTGGTGGCTAATCCTACCCACGTGATCAAAGACATCGTTGGCGGATTGATGGGAGTATTGAAAGGCTCTCCATTCGACAAGGCACGTTACCAGAACACGCTCAAGATGATGTACCAGTTTCTGAACAAGGTGCGCAAAGAGGGGCTGCTAAGCGTGGAGATGGACGTGGAGAAACCCACGGAAAGCTCGATCTTCAAAAACTATCCCGAGTTTCTTGCCGACCAACATGCCCGGGACTTTGTGTGCGACACGTTGCGCATGGCCATCACCGGAGGCGTGGAGCCTTTCGACATGGACCAGATGATGGAGCTGGACATGGAGGTGCATCACCACGGAGCGACGATACCAGTCAATTCCCTTACCACGGTAGCGGACTCGCTGCCGGGGCTGGGCATTGTGGCGGCGGTGCTGGGCGTGGTGATCACCATGGGCTCGCTGGGCGGCCCTCCGGAGGAGATCGGCGAAAAAGTCGCGGCAGCGCTGGTAGGAACTTTTCTGGGTATTCTGCTGTGCTACGGCGCGGTTGGTCCTCTGGCATCGAATATGTCCAAGACGGCTGACGCGCAAAACGAATATCTGCATGTGCTTCGCGTGCTGATCCTTTCGTTTCTGAAGGGATCAGCGCCCATGATCGCCATCGAGATGGGGCGGCGGGCGATTCCCGCGCACGTGCGTCCCAGCTTTGACGAGATGGAAAAGAACTGCAAGAGCCACGCGGTCAGCGCTGAACCGGCCGCGGCGGCCGCGGCTTAAGCGGTTCCACAATTCACGTGCCGTTTCTGGCATCGTGCAGGGTGGCATTTTCTTGAGGAAAATGCCACTTGAGGAAAGTGGTTTCGGAGTACAGCAATTGTGGAACCGCTGTAGGGTCCGGGAACCCCTTAAGGGAGAAACAGGACAGTATGGCGGCCAAGATTCAACCCATTATCGTCATCAAGAAGAAGGGTGACCACGGCGGCCATCATGGCGGCGCGTGGAAGGTGGCCTATGCGGACTTTGTCACCGCCTTGATGTCTTTGTTCATCGTGCTTTGGCTGATGGGCTCGAGCGAGAAGATCAAGCGGGCCGTGGCTGGGTACTTCAACGACCCCAGGGGGACCAGCAACCAACTAGGCACCACCATGACGGGGACAGGTTCAACCGTCTCGCAGGCATCCACCGACGAGATGCAAAAGCTGAAAGAAAAGCTTGAAGAGGAGATCAAGGCAAGAAAGGACCTGGAGAAGCTCACCAAGCAGATTGAAATTACGATTACTCCCGAGGGGTTGCGCATTGAGTTGATCGAAGGCAGAGATGGCACGTTCTACCAGAGCGGCAGCGCAAAACTGAGCGAAAGCGGCCAGGAGCTGCTGGCGCTGCTCGGCAAGGAACTCAAGACGCTGCCCAATTCGCTGCTGATCGAAGGCCACACCGATGCCACGCCGTACTCCAGCGAGTTGGGTTACAGCAACTGGGATCTGTCGGCTGACCGCGCCAACTCCGCGCGGCGGCTCTTGCAGCAGGACGGCGTACGCTCCGATCAGGTAACCCAGGTGCGCGGTTACGCCGACCAGATGTTGCGCGTAAAAAACAATCCCACCGACCCCTCCAACCGGCGCATCTCGATTCTGGTCAAGAACGACAATGAAAAGGTACAGACGCTTTCGGCTGACGGAGTGGTGAATGGATCTACACCATTGCCGGCAACCGCGAAGACACCCGTTCCGGCAGAGAATGGCGCCAAACCGTAGGGCGCAGCTTTCCCAGGATTGCAGCGATTGAACGGTGCGTAGGAGAAGAAATGGGGCAAGTTCTGTCAACAATATAGTGATGCGATTACCCTGCCGCAGCCGTTTACCCCTCCCGCAGGCAGTCCGCAACGCCTATAATCAGCCTGTTGTGCATATCTTTCTTTCATTCAGTGCCGGCCGGACCAGGCGGCTAGTGTGGATGGGCCTTATGCTGGCCTTTTCCATGACGGTTTGCGCCCGTGCGCAAACGGACGCTGAGGCCGTCCCCGCCTCCAGTGGCCGCATCCTGCTGGTGCTGCCTTTTGACAACCGCACCGGGCAGCCCAGCCTGGAATGGATTCGCGAGGCGTCGGCGGAGATTCTCAGCAGCCGCCTGGCGTCGGCGGGTTTCGCCCCCTTGAGCCGCGCGGACCGCATCTACGCTCTGGATCACCTGGGGCTGCCGCAGGGCTTTCATCCCTCGCGGGCCAGTTCGATCAAGCTGGCCGAGACGCTGGATGCCGATTCGATCATCGTGGGCAGCTACCTGACAGACGGCACCAGTATCGTGGCCGAGGCGCGGCTGGTGGACGTGCCCCGCCTTCGCATGAGCCCGCCGGTCACCGCTCGCGGCGAGATGCGCGAGTTGGTCACGGTCCTCGACTCGCTGGCATGGGAGCTGGCGCGGCAGATCGATCCCGGCTTCAAAGTCACCCGGGAGACTTTCGTGGCCGTCGGTTCCGGCCTGCGCCTGGACGCCTTCGAACAGTACATTCGCGGCATCACCGAGCCCGACCAGCAGGAGCGATTGCGTCATCTCAATCAATCTGTTCTGCTCAGTTCCAAGTTCTCGCCGGCCTGGATGGCGCTGGGGCGCGAGGAGTACGCCGGCCAGCGTTACGAACAAGCGGCTGAGGCATTTTCCAAGGTGGGAGGCAACGGCGCCAACGCCGATGATACCCTTGAGGCCGGCTTTTACCGCGGTCTCTCGCTGCTGTTCTCCGGGGACTATGCCCGCGCCGAGGAGGCCTTTGCCGGCGTGGCCCGCGTGCTGCCGCTGGCCGAGGTATTGAACAATCAGGGAGTGGCGCTTGCCCGCGGCGGCAAGGACGGAATTTCGCTCTTTCGCCAGGCTTTGGCCGCCGACCCCAACGCGGCCGACTACCATTTCAACCTGGCCGTCAGCCTGAAACGCCATGGCGGCTATGATGCTGAAGCCCTGACCGAGTTGGCCCAGTGTCTGCGTCTGCGTCCCAACGACAGCGAGGCCCAGGCGGTGCAGAAGGCCTGGACAAAGCCAGACAAGCCCGGACCCGCCGCGCCCGGACCAGGGAAGACGCCGGCGGCACAACCGGCTGCCGGCGCGGGCGGATCGGACGAGGCGGAGGATGAAGCTGAAACCAAGGCCGATCCTCTGGAACGCATTCAGCGTAACTTTGACGAGGTCGCCTTCCGCCAGGCTGCCCTCATGCTGGATAAAATCAACAGCGCCCGGCTGAGCGCTCTTCCACCGCGGCAACGAGCGCAAGAACTCTCCGGCCAGGCAAAGGAGTACCTGGGCCACGGCCTGCTGCTGGAGGCTGAACGGCTTTATCAGGCCGCATTGACCGCTGATCCTAAGCTCGCCGCAGCCCATGCCGGTCTGGCCGAGGTACGCGAGCGCACTGGCGACGCCCATGCCGCCCGCAAAGAGGCTGTAACATCGCTGGAACTGATGCCATCGGTGGATGCATACCTGGTGCTGGTGCGGCTGGACATGGCGGCCGACCATCTGGAAGAGGCAAAACACAATGCCGATGCGGCCTTGAAGGTCGATCCCAACAGCAAGCCGGCTCTGGAACTCAGGCGGCAGATTGCGGTCAAGGGAGGGCTGAAGAAGTAGGGGGTTATCCCACTTTTTGTTGCACTCATGAACGGGGCAGATTTGATTTGAGGTTTCCCACCCTTGCGCCCTACCACCCCACGGACGAAGACCTGTGCGTGGGAACTCCGGCAAGTCGCAAGGATGGGGCACGAGGCTGAATAGTAAACGGATAATACCCTGAAGGAGCAAGCCATGATTCAACGCATACGAGGGTTTGCGACAGTGATGGGATTGATGGCGGCCTTTGGGCTGAGTGTGCCGGCCTGTGGCCAGCAACCACTGGTCGAAAAATTTATCCTCGCCGACACCATCCAGCCGGTCACGCAAGGTGAGCTGGACCGGGCCATTGCCCGCGCCAACTCCGACGGAGCCCGGGTTTTATTGATCGAGCTGGACACTCCGGGCGGACTGCTGGAATCGACGCGCACCATGGCTGGGGCAATTCTCGGCTCGCGGGTTCCGGTCATCGTTTACGTGGCTCCGGCGGGCGCGCGCGCCGGGTCTGCTGGATTTTTCTTGTTGGAATCGGCGGACATCGCCGCCATGGCTCCCGGCACCAACGCCGGAGCTGCCCATCCGGTGATGGAACTCGGTCCCCAACCCGACGCCACCATGAGCCAGAAGATCGAAAATGATACCGAAGCCTTTCTGCGCTCCTACGTGACAAAACGTAACAGGAACGCCGAAGCCGCCGAGGCCGCCGTTCACTCCTCCCACTCCTACACCGCCGAGGAGGCACTCAAACAAAATCTAATCGACCTGACCGCTTCGAACGAGTGGGAGTTGCTCAAGGCCCTCGATGGCCGCGAGATTACCCGCATGGACGGCAGCAAACTCACGCTCCACCTGGCCGGGGCACGAATTGAAACCTTGCAGCCCACACTGCGCGAGGATTTGCTCAGCTGGCTGGTCAATCCCAACATCGCCCTGCTGCTTCTGGTGGGCGGCGCGTTGCTGATCTATCTCGAATTCAACTCTCCCGGCACCATTGTGCCCGGCGCGCTGGGCACGCTGATGGTGCTGCTGGCCATCTTCGCGCTGGGATTTTTGCCGATCCGATTCACTTCGGTTTTGTTGCTGGTGGCGGCACTGGTTCTGCTGCTCCTGGAGGCCAAGTTTGGCGGTCACGGCGCGCTGGCCATCGCCGGAATTGTATGCCTCACCTTCGGGACCCTGACATTGGTTGCCGCGCCGGTGCAGGAGATGGCCGTCAGCCCCTGGGTGGCCCTGGCGGTCAGCGCCGCCTTCGGCAGCATCACCGTCTTTCTGGTTCGTCTGGCGGTGCGCGCTCGGCGCATGAAATCCCGGCTTGGCCCATCGGCCCTGGTGGGTTGCAGCGCCCGGGCCATGGAGCCGCTTACCACCGAGGGTCATGTGCTGGTGGAGGGAGAAATCTGGCGCGCCGTTTCCACCAAACCCGTTCCGGCTGGCGCACCGTTGCGCGTGGTGAGCCTGGAACGGTACCTGCTTCACGTGGAGCCAGCCGAGCCACAAAGGACGCCGCAGGCCCCGGCATAAGGAGTACAATCCGTCGTAAGTGAGGGAATTCCAATGGATGCAACTACATCAGTTCTGATTTTCGCAGCTATCGTCGTCCTCTACCTGCTCAACTCCATCAAGATTCTTCGCGAGTATGAGCGCGGGGTGATCTTCCGGCTGGGCCGCGCCCTGCCCGCGCCCAAAGGCCCCGGCATCATCCTGGTCTTCCGGCCCTTCGACCAGATGGTGCGCATCTCGCTGCGCCAGGACGTGCTCGAAGTTCCGCCCCAGGACGTGATTACTCGCGACAACGTCACCATTAAGGTGAACGCGGTGGTCACGTTCTACGTGGTCAGCCCCTATGACGCCGCCATCAAGGTGGCCAACTACGTCTACCAGACCTCGCAACTGGCGCAGACTACGCTGCGTACGGTGCTGGGCGAGGTGGAGCTGGACGAGCTGCTTAGCCATCGCGACAAGCTGAACGTGCGCATCCAATCCATCATGGACCAGCGCACGGAACCGTTTGGCGTCAAGGTCATCTCGGTGGAAGTAAAGCAGGTGGACCTGCCCGAGCAGATGCAGCGCGCCATGGCCAAGCAGGCCGAGGCGGAGCGCGAGAGGCGGTCGAAGATCATCCACGCCGAAGGCGAGTTCAACGCCGCCCAGAAGCTGGTGGACGCCGCCGCGTTGATGGCCACGCAGCCCATGACCCTGCAGTTGCGCTACCTGCAAACGCTGACCGAGATCGGCGTGGAGAAGAACACCACTATCGTCTTCCCGCTGCCCATGGAGCTGATGACGCTGCTGAACAAGATGAATGTGACGGCCCCGGCCAAGCAATAGGCGAAATAGTTAAAAGCTCTGGCGCGGTTGTTTACGCAGTCTCCCACCTTTCCCGCAAAGAACGCGGGAAAGATGGGGCACGGCGTTGAGTTGCTTCCGGGCTGGATCCACAGCCGCGCATCAGAAGCCCGGAGGGCGGGAATGCACGAAGTTCCAGATGGAGAAGAGTTTCCGCCGGTCGAGCACCGGCCCGACACCGAGCTGACGCTGGGCCCGATGATGCTGCTGGGCCTTTTCTTTGGCCTGATGCTGCTCTGCGGCCTGTGCTTCGGAGTGGGCTACTCCATGGGCAGCCGTAGCGCCCACAATTCCCCGGCCACAGGCCAACAGCCCAGCGCTCCAGCATCTTCGCCGGCGACGACCTCGCACTCCAAACCCGCGGCTATACCGCAAGAGACCTCTCCCGCGCGACATAACGACATAGCCGGCGGCTCACCATCTTCCGCCACCGGCGCCAACCCGGCCCAGCCGACTGTCAACCCCACTTTGCCCGCTGCGGCGACCACGCCGGCCCAGCCTGCTCCGGCCGGAGCGCTGATGATTCAGATTGCCGTTGTCCCTCGCCAGGAAGATGCGGATATTTTGATCAACGCGCTGAACAAGCACGGCTACACGGCCACCGCGCGCCGCGATCCTGCCGACAACAAGCTGCATGTGCGCATCGGCCCCTTCAGCAGCAGCAACGACGCCAACGCCATGTGCCAGAAGCTGCTCAACGATGGTTACAACGCAATCGTGCAGCCGTAGGCACCTGCGGTGCGGCCAACTGCCTTCGGCTCGCCCGCGCCAGAAAAAAGGCGCGGAATACTGGCTGGTTGAAAACACGGCATAAAGCTCCGTGACCCACTCTTTCAGCATTTTGTTCGGAAAAGGTGGAAGAGCATAAAACGCGAACTTGCGTAGAGCCTCAGTTACGCATCCATTCCGGCAAGCTTGAGGCGATCGCTGCACGCACAGCCTGTGACAATTCCTCGCGCGTAGCGTAGTCGCGCGGATACAGGGGCTCATGGAAGATGATGTGCGCCACGCCCGGCTTGATGGCGAAGCTGCCCTTGGCCATCATCTTTTCCGTGCCGTAGATGGAGACGGGGATGCAGGGCGCGCCGGATTGCATGGCGAGATAGAACGGACCTTTCTTGAAGGGCTGCAGGCGGCCATCCCTGGAGCGCGTACCCTCAACGAAGGTGGTCATGTGGAGGCCCTTGGCCAGCAGCCGCGCGGCCGCGGCAACGCTGGCTTGCGCGGTGGCCTTGTTGCCGGTGCGGTCCACGGGAATATACTCGGCCAGCTTGAGGCAGTAGCCAAAGACGGGAAGCTTGAATACCGAGCGCTTGGCGAAGGCGGAGGTGCGTCCCGGAAGGTGCGAAATCAGAGCCGGCGCGTCCAGATTGGAAACATGGTTGGCCATGAAGATGCACGCGCGGCCAGCGGGAACCTGCTCCCGACCCTCAACCCGAAAACGAATGCCAGCCACCCAATAACCGGCGCTGACGATCAGGCAGGTCACCTTGTGCAGCGGTCCCACGTTGCCGGTAACCACGGCCAGCGGAATAAAGATCACCGCCGAGGGAATGCTCAAGACGAGAATGGTGACGAATACGACAAGTGAAACAATCATAAGGATTCCGTCAAAGAGCTGAGATTTGTTTTGCCGGGTGCAGCCTCTACGTCCGCATCCACTCCGGCAGCCCGGAGGCAATGGCCGCGCGAACCGCCCGCATCAATTCCTCGCGCGTGGCAAAGCGCGCCGGATCGATGGGCGAATGAAAGACCACGTGCGCCGTGCCCGGCTTGATGCGCAGACTGCCTTTGCCCTGGATGCTCTCCGTTCCATGGATGGAGACGGGGATGCACGGCGCGCCGGAACCCATGGCCAGGAAGAACGGGCCTTTTTTGAAGGGCAGCATGCGGCCGTCCGGCGAGCGGGTGCCTTCCACAAAGGTGGTCATGTGCACACCCTTGGCCAGCACGCGCTTGGCAGCTTCTACGCTCTTTTCCGCGTCCGCAGGGCTGCCAGTGCGGTCCACGGCGATGAAATCGCCCTGCCGGAATCCGGTTCCCAGGATGGGCAGGTTCATCAGCGCGCGTTTCATGAAGGCCGAGGTGCGCCCTGGAATCAGCGAGATCAGAGCGGGCGGGTCAAGGTTGGAGACGTGATTGGACATGAAGATGCACGCCCGGTCGCGAGGTATCTGCTCGCGGCCTACGACATGGAAGCGCACCCCGGCCATCCAGCAACTGCTGTGGAGCATGAAGCGCGTTCCCTTGTAGAGCGGCAGCACATTGCCCGTCAGCCAGCACCAGGGAATGAACAGGATCGCCGTGGGAATTCCAGTGACGACCATGGTGGTCATGAAGATGAGATAAAAAATCATGCCGGTTTATCCGCCAGGTTAAGATTAAATTCTTTGAGCAGTGCGATCACGACGGCCAGGCCTCTCCGCGGGCAATCAGCGACGCCGGCCCGGTGAGTCTCAGTTCCGCGCCTTGCCTCTCCCACTCCACTGTCTGCGCTCCGCCGGGCGCAATCACCGTAAGCGGAGATTGACAGCCGTACAACGCCAGCGCCACAGTGGCTGCTGCTGAACTGCCTGTGCCCGATGAGGACGTCGGCCCCACGCCGCGTTCAAAGATGCGAATCTCAATCTCGCTCCGGCTCACAATGCGCGTGAATTCTACATTTGTCTGATGGGGGAAATCGGGGTGGCGGCAAATCGTCGCGCCGATCATCTGCCAGTTCTGGCCCGCCACAGCAAACTCGGAGTTATCCACCACGATGACAAAGTGTGGATTGCCGATGGAGACCTCGATACCCGCGACCGCAATCCGATTAGCCAGCATAACAATTCGCGGCGCAAATGATGGAACGTCCATGCCGGTGGTCACTTCCACGGTGAACTCGCCGTCCGTTTTCAATGCATTCACGCGGCATACTCGCAGCCCCGCATCGGTCTCGATGTGCAGTTCATCGCCGGGTTGAAAGTTACGTTCGAGGGTCATCCATGCGGCTACGCAACGCGTGCCGTTGCCGCTGATCTCGGCGATGGAGCCGTCGGTATTGCGCAAGCAGATGCGGCCCGACTTAGGCCCGGTCCACGCAAAAAACTCGACGCCGTCGGCGCCCACGCCTGTATTCCGCGCGCACAAACGCCGCGTCAGATTCATCCGGTCGTGACCTGCCGCGGCTTCTTCGGTCACAATCAAGAAGTCGTTGCCGCAGGCATGCGCCTTGGTAAAGGGAATCAATCTTCCTCCGAACTGCGGAAGGTAAAGAGAGCGTCGATGCCCGGCTTGCCAAGCAGCTTGCCGCGCAGCCGCTCATGTTGCTTGCTGGTCGCGGCCAGAGAGAAGCTCACACGCTGCAACTTGCCGATAGCGTCACACTCCGTGCCAGCTAATCGCTCGCCCGCCTTGTCCATTGCCTCCAGAATCGATTTCAGCATTTGCGATTGGTCGCGCCCTCGAGCTTCGTAGACTAATGGGTAAATTTTCAAATTGGCGCGCCGCTCCAGCAAGCCCACCAGTTCCAACGCCACAATGACGATGATCGCCGCCAAGATTGCCGCCGCATAGAGTCCCGCGCCGCAAGCCATACCGATAGATGCCACCACAAAGACGCTGGCCGCGCTGGTCAGTCCGCTCACCCGGCTGCGATTGTGCAGAATCAAACCCGCGCCGATGAAGCCGACGCCCTGCACGATGTTCGCAGCCACGCGGCCCTTGTCGGGGTTGGCGTCGCCGGCCAGCACCGCAGAAAGCAGCGTGAAAAATGCGGCACCCATGCAGATCAGCAGGTTGGTGCGTACGCCGGCAGCCTTGCGGCTGAATTCCCGCTCCAGTCCCACCGCTCCGCCCAGCAGACAAGCCACCAGCAGACGGCCGATGGCGCCGTTGACCACCACGATCTGTTGCAGGCGGTCAAAGGCAAAAGGTTGCGCAAACTGTGCCAGTATCATGCTCATCTCGCTTCCATGACCGATGCTATCACCGCTCCGCCCGGTTTGGTGAGGCGGTTTGCGCCTGACGAACAACAGGCGTACCGGAGACGTAAATCGTCCCCGCGGGCTTGCCGGGCGTCGAAAAGCGGCGAACCGCCGTCAGGCCCTGGGGATGCGCCCTGACCGCACGGTCAATTTCGTCACCGTCGAAGGCCAGCACGAGCGCGGCGTGCGCGGCCGGCGCGGTCAACGCTTCGTGATAGATCTCCAGGTCGCTCTCGTTGATGGTCTGGCGGAGCGGAATGCCGGTGAAGGCGACGATCTCCGGGAAAACCGACGTGTCCATCAGCACCACGCCACCCGGCCGCTCGGCCAGCAGCGCGCGCAACACTGGAGGAATCTCCACATCGTAAGGCCTGCGCGTCTCAATGTTTTTGGTTCCCTCAATATACACCTGCGGACGCTCGCGCAGCACTTGAGCCGTGTTCAACGCCACCACTGCGAACAGCGCGCCCGCCGCGCATCGCACCCAGCGCGGGTTGACTTCGCGCGGCTTGAATTCATTCACAACCGCGAGCGCGAACTGCGCCGCAAACCCCAGCCCCAGCGCAAAAGCTGGCTGCAGTTCCATCCCATAGCGCAGGTTGTACCAGGAGTATGGCCACCAGACAGGCAGAAAGATGGGCACCGAGCCGTAGGAGACCGCGTATGCATAGAATGCGACCGGAAACCACAGCAGCAGCGCCCACTGGAATGCACGCTTGCGCGCCGTCAGCCAGGCCCATGCTGTTCCCAGCAGGCTCAGGGTCAGCAGCACGTTGCCCCACGCTGCCGCGGCAGCGTCCAGTTCCGCGGCCTTGACAAAGAAGATGAGCGCAACCCACGGATTGTGCCAGCCGGGATGCGGCGGAAATTCCGGCACGGAGGTGCGAATCTCGATTGCCTTGGCAGAATAGGGCCCGCGCGCAAAGTAGAGCCAGTCGCCGAAGTTTACGGAATTGTAAACAAACCACGCCACCGGCGCGGCTACTAATAAGGCGCTTGCCAGCCAGAAGCCCGGCGAGCGCAGCCGGCCACGACGAAGGAGCACCAGGCCCATGCACGCCCAGGCGACAAAGGCCATGATCCAGCCGTCATAACGCGTAAAGATGGCGGCTACCAGTGCTAATACAATGCAGCCTTGCAGGCGACGAAGTTTTTGGGGGGCTGAGTTCAAACAGGCCCGCCACTCCACCAACCAGACCGCAACCCACACCATCTCGCAAACAAACAGCGGTTCGGTCATGGCCGTGGTTTGCAGGTAGAGCAGGTTGGGATTCAGCGCGAAGAAGGCCAGCGTCAGCGCCGACGGAGCCGGGCTGAGCCAGTAGCGTGCGAGGCGATAGATTCCCGCGCAGGCGGAGAGATAGGCCAGCGCCGAGGGAATGACTCCCGCAAAGCCGCTGGCCCACCAGCTATATATCTGCACAAAGGGAATCAGCAGCACATGCGGCAGCGGCAGCCACACCGAGCCCAGTTCGGTCAGCCGGGGTTGGTGCGCATCGAAGACTCGCCGGGCAATATGCAGATGGGCCACCGCGTCGCCGTAGTTGAGCATGGCACCGTGTTGCCAGCTCCAGAGAATCGCGGTAACTGAGGCAGCCGCACACGAGGCTAGTACGATAAGCCACTCCGCGCGCGAGATGTGCTGAGCCGGATTGGATTTCTCAGGCAAGGTGCGTCAACTCGCGGAAAAGGTTGAAGCGTTCATCGATCTCCGGACGCGTGAGCTTCTGTATCCGTTCGGTACCGAAGCGCTCGCAGGCGAAGGAGCCCATCACGCT
>Ga0187873_1002097_pt1 | contig 15574 bp, 13 predicted proteins | sample June2016WEW_16_1_2_FD_133012 | JGI IMG/M metagenome (GOLD analysis project Ga0187873, IMG submission 133012) | Peatland microbial communities from SPRUCE experiment site at the Marcell Experimental Forest, Minnesota, USA - June2016WEW_16_100 | ecosystem: Environmental > Terrestrial > Soil >... | reverse complement strand
GCATCCCGACAAATTTAGGGAAGTGATCGAAGCGGCGCATAAACGCATGGTCCAGTACCCGGGTGACGATAAGATCATGGGTGAATGGGTATACCTCAAAGATATTGCAAGAAGAAAGTCTTTGGCTGTTACCAGCGCGGAGACGGCATACCTGCAAATGCACCCGGAATATAACATGAATAAGGATGCCCCTAAGATAAACAAAGGCAAGGCTGCGCTTTATAGGGAGGAACATGAAACGATCGAGACACGCCTGAAACAGGAAAAGGGGAATTTCGGGCTGCTATATTTCTATGCGCCGAACTGCGGCTATTGCGTAGAACAATCAAGCATACTGAAATTTTTCATAAACAAATACCAATGGGATGTCAAGGGAGTGGACGTAACGCGGGATCCTGACGCAAAAGCGTTATGGAATGTTTCTACTACACCTGCCCTTCTTCTGGTGCAGCGGTCGTCAGGCGAATCAATGACCGTATCGGTAGGAGTTGCGAGCCTAGATGAAATAGAGGCTACGATTTATAAGGCCATCAGGTATCTTAAAAAGGAAATTACGCCGGAGCAATGGAACGTCTATGAATTCCAGAAGGACGGACTAATGGATCCTCTTGCAAATATGAATACAGGAAAAGGAAACAATCAAAAATAATCAATGGTATGAACCCCAGGGCAAGCCCTGGACCCTTTCAAAGGACCGACCCAAGGGTCGGGGAATTATAAGATTAAACTCAAAAGAAGGGAGATATATTTTATGACTCAAGCGAAGCTTCTGAACACTATTCCAATATCCAGGCCTAAGGCAATAAGGGAAAACTACATAGAAGCTGTAGCAGAGGCCCTTGTCCCTGATGTGATAAATTGGCTTGGAAGCAGAAACGGATGCGAAGATACGGTGAAAGGATGCCTGATAGCGGCAATGAAACGGTGTGGAAGGTGGGACGGATTTGAAATTGCGAGGGAAATGGAAAAAATTGGCGGCTATGATCCTGATATATACCTCGCGGAAATCCTTCATTATGCAGAAGCCCATTTTATCTCAGCATATGATGGGGATTTAGAAAGGTGGATTATAAGAGAAAACATTCAGCCAGCGTATGGTGTTGGAGATGAAGTTTGGGTCTACCATTTGAAAAATCAGTACGAAGGAAAAATAATAAAAATCTTTCCGAAACACGGACGTTATTGTGTGTGTATACCAGAATTGGGTCATGTGATGCCGCCGATGTCAGGCATCAATGGGATTATTGTTGACTATGAGCAGGTATTTGACGGGTTCGTATATGGGAACGTCACGGTCTCTGACAGCGTCAAGTTGGTGAACCACGAAAACATAAAAATTATGACGCAATTGTCTGAAACGGGATAAAAAAAAGTAATATATGTAAAGGGGGCGGCGTACTCCTGCCATAATGGCGATACTAACGCGCGGAAGGTGAGGCTGCAAAAGATGAGAAGGGAAGCACTTAGGCTTTTATTAATAACTTACATGGTGTTGGCCTTTGCACTAACACCCGTGTTGAGTTCTGCAAGCTGGCTGGATAATTGGTACGCGCAAAAAACGTCATCCGGACCGTCGTATTATAGTGGCCAGGAGCGCGGCTATTGGACGGCAGGAAGTTTTTCCGCACGCACACAGACGAGCATGATCTATCCTATCAGCGTTGCATCTCCCTCCCTAAGTATGGGATGCGGAGGTATAGACTTTTTCGGCGGCGGAGTTGCCCTTCAGAATTTTCAGTATTTAGTCAAGAAGCTGCAGGGTATTCTTTCCAGTTCCGCCGCGGTTGCCTTTGATATGGCATTAGATACATTATGTCCAGAGTGTTCAAAAGCGATGAAGTCCATAGAGTCTATCGCGAATCAATTGAATAGCGCGGGTCTGGATAGCTGCAAGGCTGGAAAGGCTATAGTATCATTCGCCGCTGACAAAATTGATGACGCCTTCGTGACCGATCAAGCGACAAGTGATCGCATGACGGATTACCAAAACAATCACGGCTTATACGATTCGTATCAGGGTTGGGCTGAGTCCTTCACGGCTGCGGGAGGAGGTATGAATAATTTGCTTAGTAATTTAGGCGCTTCTCCGGCAATAGATGCAGCAAACACGAGCACCGGCAAAGCAGGCGGAGCAAACGTGATGACGCAAGGATGCCCGCAGGATTTTCAGGATATATTCACCAATAAAGGCTCTCTATTGAATAACCTTGCCATGAAACTAGTAATACCTACAAACATAACAGACGCAGTGCGGGGCGCTATCGGGGATTATTACTTGGTTTCTGACCAGGCAAAGGTGGTAAAAATACCGATATGCTCCAATCCGGAAAGTTCGCTGGAGGATGTTATAGATGGAAAAGCGCAAGTGAGGGGGCCGGGTCTAAATGATTCATGTGTGCCTGTAGTGAGCGGTTCAAGCACGTTCAGGCAGGTGGTTACAAAGGATATACAAGATATCGCAAATACTCTGCAATCCAAAGGTTCAATAAATAATCCGGTTCAAATGGCCTTTATTAATAACAACCCGATGCCGGTTGTTCTTGTTCTTAAAGCAGCCATTGGAACACAAACTCAAGACCTTATGATCGCTACCCTTGCGGATGTAACTGCCAAGGCCATGGCGTACAGGGCTATCAGAGACATTCAGGGCACCCTTTATGCGATGCTCCAATACGCTCACACCGTACAGGGGGAAACCAGTAACGATCCAAACGGTTGCAGTATCCCTGCAAATGTAACAGCAGCTGCTACACAATTACAGAATGACTTAATGATATGGCAGCAAAGTTCAAGAGGGCAGCTGCAATCAGTTTATGCAGAATTATTGACAATACAAAACGTAGTGGCAAACTGGGAAAAGATGCAAGATACCTTAAATCTACAGGTTGCAAGAAGGTTTGGCGCATCGGTGGCAAGACGCGCAATGCAGAGGTAAAAATCAGGATTCACCGCGGTGGTAATTATGAAATGGTTTGAAGAATTGATTATTAAGAGTTCGAGGGAAAAGTATTCAGATATTCATATCACCGGCAGACAGCCGCTGGTCTTTCGCAAAAACGGGAAGCTACATATAGACCGGGCATGTAGATGCAACGGCAAAAAGATTGATGCAATAGTGAGGAACTTGTTGAATCCACTGGATCTGGAGATGCTCAAAAAAAGACAATCTGTTGATGTCACCACGGAAGCAAAGCAGATCAGGATCAGGATCAACGTACATATCACGTCAGAAGGATTAAGCCTTAGCATTTATTTCATCCCCGATGCGGGAACCATTTCTCGCAAATTGGAAATTGAAGAAAAACCTCCTTCTTCTGTTCCCAATGTCTTTATATTGAATGCTTTAAGGGAATTTCGCCCATGGTTTGCGAAAGCGGCGATCGTAGTAATGTTATTCGTATGTTTGGGATCGTGCTCTTTATGGGATAAATACGTAATGAGAAAACAGCCCGAGAAGTCTGGCGCCGCGATTTCGCCTACCGGACGTTACAGTAAAGACGTAACACCGGGTAAGGCCATAAGGTCTCAAGAGATGGTGGTACCCGTTATTTATGGTTATGAATACGGCGGGACATTTAAAGTGACCGGTAAAGGACAAATGTTCGTGATGAACGAAAAAGAAGGGGTAGATGTGTTACCGCTCCTTCCAGGACTGGCGAAAAGATTTACGGTAGCATTGGCCGCAAGAACAACGGAAGGAAATACGGAGAAGACCCGTTCCATCCAGGAGCTCGAACACTCAGCATCTGAAAAGGTGCGTGGTGTTGTCGAGGAAGAGGCAAGGAACATAGAACAATGTAATGAGATATCCGCGCCACAAAAAGAAAAGGACTGCGAAGCGAAAAGAGTGGCAAAACCGCCGGTACAAACCGCCTCCGCACGAAGTGTAATGGTACCGGTGTTCGGAAAGGCGGTTATATATTTTCATGCAAACCAATATCGTTTGACAAAAAACGAAAAGGAACAAATCAACCAGTTCATACTGCCTTACATGAAGAAGGATTCCGGCGACAGCCTAAAGGTGGCGGTGCGGGGATTCATCCACCGTAACGGGACGAAAAACAGAAACGATGACAGGGCAATGGCGAGGGCTAAAGGGGTTGCAGAGTACCTTGAGCAAAATGGCATAAAAGTATGGGCGGTAAAAGGAGAAGGTGAGAACGGCTACATCTCGAAATTCAGCAATATTAACCGGCGAGTCGAAATCGAGGCTTTCGAAACAAAATTCAAAGGTGAAGGAGATAAATAATGAGCAAAAGGACTTTAGGGATTTTATTGGCAATTGTCATGGCTATGCTTCTCGCGTACTCAGGGGTAGATGCTGCGGCCAAGAAATCTTCGAAAGACAAAAATGAAGTTGGACAGAAGGAAATATCTGATGCCGAAGTAATGGATATGTTCAAAAAGCTCTTCCCAAACTTCAGCGGAACCGATATCAGGAAGGCTCCCATTACAGGTCTTTACGAAATTGACGGGGGCGGAAATATAATTTACTTCGATCCGAAGGCGACTCTGATAATCTTCGGGGAAGTCCTGGATAAAAACGGGAAGAACATGACTGCGGAAAGAAGAAATGAAATATCTGCGAAAATGCTTGCGCAGATCCCTATTGATAAAGGCATAAAGATAGGAAATGGTCCCAAAAAGGTGGTCCTCTTCACCGACCCGGATTGTCCCTACTGCAGGAAAGTGTCGGATTATTTCAAGACAAAAGCGGCTGATATTACTCAATACATCTTCTTTTTTCCATTGATACAAATCCATCCCAATTCTGAGGCAAAGGCTAAGTATGTATTGAGCCAAAATGATCCTGGAAAAGCCTACTATGAGGTAATGGCAGGTGAGTTTGATAAAGCCGATGTAAAGACGATTAGATTTAACGATACTTCCGCGGCAAAGCTGGCCGAGCACATGACATATGCTAATAGAATTGGCGTCAGAGGAACGCCGGTAATGTGGGTCAATGGAAGGTATGTACCCGGAGCAAACATGCCTTTGATTGAAAGCCTGCTGAAATAACTTTAAAGCGTGAGATTGTAGCTTTATCTGTAAGAAGGTTTCTTCCCCGGTAACCAAAAGATATAAATAATGGTGCATTATTTAAGAAGAATTTGGGATGAAAAACTGAAAGCCCTCGGCAAAAAGAATCTCTTCTGTCTGGTTTTATATGCGTTGATCGGAATCCCCTTGATGCTTTACGGCATTAAGGGTCGCATAGTTCTTGAGACAAGATATTTGTTTATATGGTTGATAGTGATTGTCGCATTATGTTTTGTGATGAACGCTATAGATATCTACGATAGGTTGAGACATCCAGGCTTCCATATTAAACAACCCATCCATAAAGGGAATACAGCCAGAGAATATGAAATCCTTGATAAAGCGGCTTCCACAAGATGGTGGGTTCAGACGGGACTTTATCTGGGAGCGGGTTTCTGCTGCCTGCTCGTAACTATGAACGTCGGATGGATAGTCGAAGTATTGGGCTGGAATCCCAAGTCATCAAGTTTAATTTGTTTGATGTCGTTGGGCCTGGGATGGATACTGCTTTATGAAGCATGTACGCGCCGTTGGAGCGCGACCATAGACTGCTTGAAAAAGATAGAATCACCAGAAGAAAATGAAAGCAGCACGTCAAGAAAATTGAAAGCCCTTCTGAGCCGGAGAATAAGCGAAGGTAAAAAGTGGAAAGCATTCAAATGGTGGTTTAAGACGATTTATTTAGTCGTGGCGGGAATGATCGCCGTTTTTATAGGTGTGAGGATTATAATTTTCGCATTCCCACATCCCTTGAAAAATAGTGAGGGTTATATCGTTTTCTGGATAGCTATTTTCTTGATTGGAGGCGGAGTTATCTATCTTTATGACGCCCTTATCAGCCGAGGAAAAACGATATTAAGAAGATTGAGGGCGATGCGAAATCTACGTGATAGAGGATAACCGGATGCGAAAATTCACGTTATTATTAACAGTCAAAATTGCATCCTTTATAACCGCCCTTCTTTTTCTGTTTGATTCTGCTGTATTCGGCTATGATGGCGATTACTATACCTATGGTACGATCAATATCGTCGCACCCGCATGGCAGATGATGTCGCTGGTATTCAGCGATACCAGTTACGGCAGTTTAATAACAGCCGCAGTTTTGGTCTCAGGGTTTATAGTGATAGGAGGAGCCTTCGTCAGCTGGTACAAGACCGGCAAGGCTTCATTCTTCGCATGGCTGCCACAAATACTTATCGGAGTCTTTCTATGGCTGATCGTATTTAACGGTTATGGAAATCTAACTATATATGATCAAACGTTGAACGCCTTTAAGCAGGTACCCGGCGTGCCGAACGGCCTTATTTTTGTTGCAAACGTAATGTCCACTATAGAAAAGAACGTAGTTGACATAGTGACGACAGCAGGATCACCGCTGATACCATATGCCGACGGAGGCAAGGGGTTGGGCTTCAACCTTTTTCAAGCGGCGTACGATCTGGAAGTGCAGGGAGTCCCGATGCAGGAGAACTTAGATAAGAGCCTGAATCAATATAACAAGGACTGTCTTATGTTCGAACTTTCGCAGCCGAATCCAAGCATCACCCCGGACGCCATTATGAACTCAAGTGATCTATTCACTACTATATGGGCGCTGGCGGGCAATCCAGCCATACCAACGCTATATTATAACGACGCCAATCCCAATGGTACTCCAACAACTTGCGACCAGGCATGGGCAAATATTGCGAGTGACTTGCAAAACTCAGTAACATCGAACACCCTCCTGCAGTCCATTTGCCAGTCACAGGGGTTTAATAAATCTGATCCGAATCAAATAGCACGCTGTCAGACAATCACGAATGAATATATAACGGCGCTGATGAATAATGCCAATATCACCACTGTCCAGAATTTTCTGATACAGAACAAAATGGCGCAGAAGCTCGACAGCACTATAAGAGATATCGATCCGATTGCTGCATCATCGACGATGGCGACCTATAACACGATGCAAAGCATGTTAGGGGCGGGGCAGACAATACCGCAATGGATGCCTGTGGCAAGGGGCGTATTTACGGCAATAGCTGTCAGCTTGATGCCTTTCCTGTGCCTGGTTATCCCTACCGCGTTGAGCGTCAGGGGTTTGAAGATGATCATCGGGTTTTTTGTTTTCCTTTGCTGCTGGGGAATTTGCGACGCTATTCTGCATACATTACTGTTAACTTTATCGTTAAACGAATTTGCATTTGTACAATCACACAACATCGGGCTTACCGCTTTAATGACAATGCCGGAAGCGACAACTCGTGCTGTCGCTGTGTATGGCTACATACTGACAGCAAGTATCCTGTTAGCGCTATTTGTCACCACTATATTTGTCGAGTTCGGCGGTTACGCCTTAACTTCTATGGCTTCGAACATCACCGGGACAATAGAAGGAGCTGGAGCGAGGGGAGCAGAGACAAGTATGGACCCGGGAAAATCAGGCCAGTATCGTGATAGTTTGAGGGAAGGCATCGCCAATACAGGGAAAGCAGACATGGCAAACATGCAGGCAGACATAGCGCAGCGGATGGCAAGGGGAGTTAGAGAAGTAACAGCAGGAACAAAAAGCATCGATGCTGCGGGCGGCTTTGGAAGCTATGTTGATAAGGGATCGACGAGCGATGCATATACTAACATAAAAGGTATTGAAGCAAGCGAAAAGGTAGTAAAAGGTCTTGGAGGCGGCGATATTGGTAGAGCGGCTGGCATAGTGTCGAGCGTTGAGGCGGGAAGGAGTGTCGGAGACATTGAGGGGCTGAAACAATATATGAAAGACAATAATATCCAAGGTGACATTGGTGCCTTTACGCAAGATGTGTCTCAAGTAAACACACTAAAGAATACTGGTAGCACCGTGGCGTATCAGCAAGCGTTGGGCGACTTCGCTAAAAAGTATGATATGACGGAAGGACAGGCAACTACTGTGCTTAGTACGGCTCCTGTCGGGCAAGCGATCGGCGAATATGATAAATTTAGATTGACCAATCTGCTATTAGATAACAAGTTTGGTGGGTATGGACAGAAAGGTTACCAGAACTACCTGGAGTGGGAACGCCAGGGTGCCGTCATTGACGCTGCTGGTGCTGCTTCTCTTGCAAATGCTGGCTACGGAAAGTTCTATGCAGGGCAAAAACTATCCGTGAATTATGGGAATGATGGCAACGCCATCGTATCCGCCACGGGTGATAACATTCTTTTGGAAAATGACCAGAGAGCAAGAGTTACGACCGACGGAAGTGGTACAAAGATAGCGCAGACTGGAGGTGGCTGGTCTCATGAAACCATACTTGACAGGAACGGAAATGAGATATCCAGTAAAGGTGCCAGAACGTGGACTAAGGAGGACCCGATGGATCTCGGCGACGGGCGGCATAGCATTGTCGGCGGAGAAACGAGATGGGAGGGTGATCAAATCTTTGGCAGAGAAGTTATGATGCGAGATAATAAGACCGGCAAAGTATCAGCTGCAGGAATCACCATGGATGAAACGACCGGCGAGGCTGTTTTCGTGAGTGCGCGTAGTGGAAAGGAATTCATGAGGATAGATAAGGATAGCGATCTTTATGAAAGGCTGCATACGAGCAGGGTGGGAACAGACATACAAAAAATCGACAGGGAATCCATTGACAACTACAGCACTACGCTGGCCGATGGTAAGGTATTGGCAGGCGGGCACTATGAAAGACACGGCAACGAGGTAGTGTACTCCGGACCGATGACGGTTGACGGGCAAAGCGTTGCCGGTGTCATGAAAATGGACAGAAGCGGCCAGGCCTTATTCACCGCATGGGAACACGGCAGCACGGGTAAAGAGGGGAATGTTATTCATATGGATACCGCGCTTTCCGGTAAGCAGCTTGCAGCCTTCAATAAAGCACTTGCTGCCGATGGGCATCAATTTGCTGCTCAGGCAAATGATCATATTCAGGCTACGTATAGTGCTGATGGTAGACAGTTGTTAGACTTCTCGATCGTGAGAGGGGGGCATAAAGTTTACAGCAGTCATGATGAGACTAAAGTAGGGAAAACGAAGGATACTTATGTTGACAGAGAAGATATTCATGCGGGTACTAAGGTTGATGGGGCAATTACATCAGTAGTTAAAGATTATTTTGGTGAAGGAGCGGCTACTGCTGTAGCAACTGGGATGAATGTGACAGCGGACGTGAGCACTGTTGTTGGTGGTGCTAGAGCAATAAGAGGTACTCCAGATAAAGAGGGTAAAGCATGGGGTGAACGATTAGGGGATAAAATTAAAGAAAAGTGGAATAAATCAGGTGAGACACAAGACTCCCTGAATATTATACCAAAAACGGTAATTGATAAGCATGAAAAAGCAGCTGAAAAGGCGTGGGGTCCCCCAGATACGTGGGGTTTCTGATAACTGAATTACCCTTTTGCAAGGAGGACAGAAATAGGAAATTGCAATTGACGATGACGGTGGCAATTTCCTATTTATACTGCGGAATTTAATCTTTGGGTTGATGAAATATATTTCCCTTAACACCACAATAAGTAGGATCAAGTTGCCAATCTACATAGCCATCCATAATTCCAGTAGGTCTTTTAAATGGCTTGAAATATTCAACGAGAATCAGACCCATAAAAAAGAGACATAACGATACTAACCACGCCACCCAACCGCTTATATGATTTATAACCCAAATCTGTGAAAGCGCCCACAATATAAATATTAAAGAGGGCTTCCAACCAGCGGGTCTTAATAACCATATAGAATCCATCCTTCTATCAGCTCCCTCTGCTCCAACACTCACCCCCACACTCTCCGCTGCAATCTTCATATTCGTATCGGTAGTTAACAGGACAACTTCGCTGTAGGTCTCTTTCATCTTCATAGCCGTTCCCACGATCACATTGTCGGCATGGCTTTCCAGCATATCTATCTTGCTATACTCGCTGACGATCTTTAATCTATTCTTTCTCTGTGCTTCAACGATTGCATTAGAAGCGGCCCTGGCTCTTTGAGCAACGTCTTCTTTCTCGCTGTTCTTCAAGCCGTCGAGCTGCTTAAGGACAATGGCAGGGATTACCAGATCGCCCGTAATATTATTTATGGCCTCCGGGTGTTCTATGAGATAGCTGGTGTCGAAGATCATAATTCCCATATCTTTCCCCTCCGCTGTTTTCGTTTTTCAACCTCCCTTATTTTTTGCGACAATTATACAACGAAGTGGCATATTTCGCAATGAATGGTCACTTGACCTCCACTATCCGAAGGTATTTGATTAATATACGCGAAAAGAAAAAATTCATGTCTATCTTAGAGCGAACACAAATGTATTTCCCGGAAGAAACGCTTAGGGAATTTAGGGTAATCTCTAAATACTGGCGAGATGATCCCTTTTGGATAATGAATGGAGCCGGGGCGTCACAGGAAGGAGATCTTTTTGTCCACCACGATAAATACCTACATGTGGATGATGGGAAATATCATGAAGAACTTTGTCGATTTGTGAATTATTTAAGCGTGTTCAGTCAAATTAGGTTTGTGTTTTTTTAATCATAGAGGTCCAGAACCGCAAAAAGGGTCTAGAACTATTGATCTAAATAAAGACCGGGGCAAACCATCTTTCAGGTCAACTCCGGTTCAGGAAAAAACCAACACCTTTTTACTTGACTATAAGGTCTTTTAGATGTACAAGCAAAAGAACACTTAAGGGGGTATATAAAAAGTGATCAGACAAATTCAAATATCCGAAGCAAGGCGAAAATTGAATGAATTGTATAAAGAGATGGGGCCGGACGAGACAGTATCAATAACTTCTCGTGGGAAACAGGTATTTGCACTCATGCCTTGGGAACTGTATGAATCGCTGAACGAAACAATTGCGATCCTGGGAGATCCGGACATGATGAAGGCTTTTAAAAGGGGCGTGCAGGATATTAAATCTGGCAAAGTCACCGACTGGGAAAAGGTGAAGCAGGAGCTCGGCATTGAATTATAAAATTACCCTGACTGACGAGGCGAAAGCGTACCTGAGATCCCTGGATGGCAGAGCAAAAACCGCAATAGGCCGCAAGATCGAAACCCTGAAAGAATCACCTGACAAAATAGGAAAAGCGCTGTCTGGTAATCTTGCTGGGTATCGCAGCATTCATGCCGCGAGCCGCTACAGGATTGTGTACGAAGTGAAAGTAAAAACAGTGACGGTTATTGTCATCGGCATAGGTATACGTAAAGAGGGATCAAAGATAGACGTATATGAAACTTTGAAAAAGCTGCTGAGATCAAAAATTCTGGATTAAAAATCGAGTTCCAGAACCATAAAAAAGATAGAACCATTGATCTAAATAGGGTTCATCCGGTTGATGCGTACTTCCTGAAATGTTGTTTTTCATATTCAGCTCATTCATTTAACATTTCAACCAGAATTCGTAGATAAATATTGTGGTTCATCCATGGTTGATGTATAAAATGGCATCAATTTGTAAGAGGGGTGCCACTATGATGAAATCTTCTCTTATACGAATCCGCCTGATCTTTATTCTGCTTATTTTATTTATTCCCAATTTCACATCCGCCGAAATAAAAACGTTCATCAAGGAATACACCTATCAGGCAAGCGAAGCAGACAGTAAAATTTCCTCAAGAGTTATTGCCCTTGAACAAGTCAAAAGGCTTCTCTTGGAGGAACTGGGTACCTATCTTGAAAGCCATACCGAAATCGTAAATTTTCAATTAAAGAAAGACCAAATCACAGCCCTGACAGCAGGCATTGTCCAGACCCAGATTATAAAAGAGAAGTGGGATGGGGAGAAATATTGGGTGCAAGCGAGAATCGAGACTGATCCTGATAAAGTAGCAAAAGATGTCGATGCTCTTCGCAAAGAAAGAATGCAAAGTAGAAGTCTTGAGGATGTGCAAAAAAAAGCTGATGAGTTATCAAGGGAAGTCGAAAAATTAAGAAAGGAACTTGAGCTCTCAAAAAAGGATCAGACGAAAGTTGCCCGTTATGATGAAGCGGTAAAAGAACTAAGTGCCACGGATTTTGTGGAGAAGGGATATTCATTGGGAAGGCTTAAAAAGTATGAAGAGGCTATTGACGCTTTTACAAAGGCGATTCAATTGAATCCTAAATATTCAAAGGCCTTTGAAGGTCGGGGTTATATATACGGGGAAGTAGGCAATTACAAGCAGGCTTTTGAGAATCTTAACAAAGCCATTGAACTGGATCCAAAAGATGAAAATATCTATGGTACTCGTGGATTGGTTTATTTAAAATCAGGCAACTACCAGCGGAGCATTGAAGATTGCGACAAGGTAATTGAGCTGGCCCCGAAATTGGAAGCTGCTTATATTTTGCGAGGACTTTTCTATTTTAAACATGGTCACTACAATCAGGCGATAGAAGATTTTAACAAAGGCATTGAACTAAACCCGAAGTGTGCAGAGGCTTATGAGAGTCGGGGGATTGCTTATAATGAGCTTGGCAACTACCATCAGGCAATAAAGGATTATAACAAGGCTGTAGAACTAAACCCAAAAGGTGCAAGAGCATATAATGGCCGGGGAAAGGCCTATGGGAGTCTTGGCAAATATCAACAGCAGATTCAGGACTGTAACACAGCCATAACGTTAGACCCGGAATTTGCAGTTGCCTATTTTGAGCGTGGCTATGCCTATGGCAGCATCGGCAATTACAATCAGGCGATAGAAGATTTTAACAAAGCCATCGAACTGGATCCAAAGGATAAAGAGAGCAAAGCAGTTGCCTATTATTACCGAGGGATTGTCTATGATAAACTTGGTAACTACAAGGACTCGGTAAGGGATTATGACAAGACAATTGAACTAAACCCGAAATATACAGAGGCTTATAATAATCGGGGGAATGCCTATAGGAAACTTGGCAACTTCAAGCAGGCAATAGAAGATTATGACAAGACAATTGAGACATACCCGGAATTTGCAGTTGCCTATAATAACCGGGGGCTTGCCTATGCTGAGCTTGGCAACCTCAATCAAGCGATAAAGGATTTTAATAGGGCTATTGAGCTGAACCCGAAAGATGCAGTGACCTATTATAACCGGGGGAATGCGTATGCTTATCTTCGCAAGCAGAATCAGGCGATAAAGGATTTTAGTAAGGCCATTGAGCTGAACCCAAAGCTTATAGAAGCCTATCTTGGTCGGGGGTATTTATATGAATTCTTCCTTCGTAATTACAAGAAGGCAATGAAGGATTTTAGTAAGGCTATTGAGCTGAACCCAAAACATGCTGAAGCGTATTATGACAGGGGAGTTTGTTATCGTAGACATGGCGACAGCGAGCGAGCAATACAGGATATTAAAGTGGCTGCGAGATTAGGTGATCAGAAGGCTCAAGCCTTTTTAAAAAAAGAAGAGATTGCTTGGACTCCTGAAGATGTCCCAAATACCACAAGTTCTGACAAGTCACCGCGACCCCAGAAGCCTGAGACAAAGGCTGAACCTTCTTTAAGTGTGACGAGTCCATACAAGATACAGCAGCGACCTTCACAGAACGCTGGACTCTCCATGGATGAATATGATCCTTACAAGAAAATAAAGGGAATTGTCTTGCAGAACGGGAAAGTCATTGAGGGAAAAATAGTGAGATGGGATCCAGACATCGTAAAAATTCAGACAAAAGACGGGAAAGTTTCATCATATGATTTCAAGAAAGAAGTCCAGACATTCATAACAGAATGAGAAGTAAGGTTGCAGAAAAATTGTTGCAATTATAATTCCTAAACCATTCAACTGAGTGAGGGTGTTATGGATGAACTATCGAAACCCTTAAAGGCTTTTGTTGTGGCATTGCTGGTAGCAGTAGGGACATGCTTTCTTATTTCATGTGACAGACTTTTAGGAGGTACATTGTCCGGTAATATAAAGTATACATACAGGACTCATTACGATCCGACAACGGGCAAACCAGAATTTCAAACAATGGTTCCTTCTGGTTCTGGGAAAGAGGTCATACTGTTACAGTATAATGACTCACTAATCCAAAAAGACAAGGAACTAAGGGAGGAGTGCTCACCAAAAATAACCACAGCATACAAGCGGTGCTGGGATGAAAGATTGAAATTACTCGGAATGGAGCATAATATACCTAATGATTGCGATGAAGGTAAAACAATAACACAGAACTGCATTAACAATCGAAACAACATCGCACTTCCCTATACCGTCCAGAAGGTTATCACGGATGCAAATGGTGTTTTTGTTTTTCCCAATAAAATCCCCTATGGGAAATACATTCTGTTTGTAACATGGGGGCATAACTGGTGGTTGGTTCCCATTGAGATAAACCAGCCTCAGACAAATGTGGATCTCACAGAGAAAAACGCCTTTATGCTTAATTTAAACTAAATGGTATTGGCGCATTCATGGAGGTTCTATGTTCAGAAAGGGATTTTATTGGGAAAAACGGTATGGTAAATTGGCCTAAGTCCATAGCAGTCGTTATTGGATTGCTTGCCATTTTTGCATATGCAAGAGTTGAAGGAGCAGATTGGCGATCTTTCGGTGTTTTTGGCCCTTATGCTTATCAATACGATTCGGAAAGTGTAAATTTTGAAGCAGGTAGGATAAAAGTATGGGTTGACTATTTCGTAACCAGTAATGAAAGCAGAGATTGGGTGATTCAAAGGAGAAAGAAGAAAGGCTATTCTATAAAAGGTTATGAAGATTATACGCATAGCCTTTCTCTATGGATAATTGATTGTTCAAACAATAAATGGGGTGTCTTGAAAGGGAATGATTATGATGGTAAAGGCCGACTTTTGGAGTCTCTGACCCCTCCTAAATCAATCAATTGGCTGGAAATAATTCCGACATCAGCTGTCGGTGTTCTCCGTAAGGTTATTTGTCGATGAACAGTGAGAAGACGGATTATTGCTTATGGGCATAAAAGAAACTAACATTGAATCAGGTCTTAAGCCACTTTCAACTTTACCGAATTTTGCATAGGTGAATTCATTGGTCTTTCAATAATCCCAATTATCCTTGTTGTTATTCATAATTTAAAAAGGGGCAGTAAGGCTGTCAGAGTAATTTCAAGCATTGGTATTATTTTGTGGATTTTAATTTACATCTTTGGAACTCTCTATGAACTGGGATTGTGAATATAATGACGTTGTGATTATCATTTGACTCATGTGACAATTTATTGAGTAATTTATGACCCTGCAGACAAGGAGGGTGTGATGGAATGAATATACAGGTGGTCTGGTTTCTTAGGACAGGAGACAGGGATTTATAAGTGGGAAACTGCCCTGGGTTGATGTTCATGCTGCAGCCTGTTTCTGCAGTTGGGTGCTGAAGTAAACCATAGCCGGTGTCTTCCTGTCAAAGTTTTGATGCCATCTTTTTTCGTTATAGAATGTGAAATAGGCGGCTAGTCCTTTTTTAACCTCCACCATTGAACCATACGCTTTCAGATAAATATCCTCATACTTGACGCTTTTCCACAGCCGTTCGATAAAAATGTTGTCCATCCACCGGCTCTTTCCGTCCATACTGATTGAAATGCTATTTGAACGGAGGATATCCGTG
>Ga0187873_1002096_pt1 | contig 15575 bp, 14 predicted proteins | sample June2016WEW_16_1_2_FD_133012 | JGI IMG/M metagenome (GOLD analysis project Ga0187873, IMG submission 133012) | Peatland microbial communities from SPRUCE experiment site at the Marcell Experimental Forest, Minnesota, USA - June2016WEW_16_100 | ecosystem: Environmental > Terrestrial > Soil >... | reverse complement strand
TTCGATTCTCAACTTTGTTGGATTGTTTGCTCATAAGTGTCTTTACATCGGCTGTGTGTTTCGATTTTGTGGTGTGCACTATGAAAGTTTGGACGAGGCGATTCAACATCTATTTGACGTTGACGGCGGCGCTGGTGCTGCTTTGCAGCTGTAAAACTGACCGGCAGAAAGAACCTGTCAGTGCGGTGCGCATTCACATTGAAGTCAATCCGGATTCCACGGGCACGAGCCAGACTGTTTCAGTCGTGCGTTCCGATCCCGTCCTCGTCACCATCGACCAAGAGCCGATTCTGACAGAGGCGAACGTCGTCGCGGCGAGAGTCTTTGACGCGCACGGTGGCTTTGCCATTGAGATTCGATTCGACGAAACGGCCACGCGGATTCTGGAACAGTATTCCGCCACCAATCCCGGCCGTCATTTCGTTATTTTCGGCCAGTGGGGGAACAAACTCGCCGATGGCCGATGGCTCGCTGCGCCACTCATCACCCATCGCATCAGTAACGGCGTGTTGTCGTTCACGCCAGACTGCTCGCATGAGGAGGCCGATCGACTTGTGCTCGGCCTTAACAATGTCGCCAAGAAAACCCCAAAAAAGTCGCTAAAATGATTTTCCCCGCCGTTCGCCGCGCAATTTTCTTTCTCGCCGCCCCCATATTGTTTTTTTGCGCGAATCTTTTCGCGCAACAGCCGTTTCAATTTCCCACCGCCAATCACGCGTTGTTTGAGGTCGGAGGCAGCGAAAAGTTTTTTGCCCCGACGGCGCCGGACAAACCGTGGACAACCGGCAGTTTCGGCTGCGTGCGCACTGATGGCCGGCAAATGCACGAGGGACTCGACATCCGCTGTTTGCAGCGTGATAAACATGGCGAGCCGACTGATCCCGTGATGGCCACCGCCGATGGCATGGTCGTCTATTTCAACACGAAACCGTCGCTGTCGAATTACGGCAATTACATCGTCGTGCGACACGTCGTTGAGGGTATTGAAATTTATTCGCTCTACGCGCATTTGCGCGAAATCCAGCCCGGTCTGAAAATCGGCCAGCAAGTCAAAGCCGGCGAAGTCATCGGCATGATGGGCCGCACGTCGAACACCGGCGAAATTATCACCAAAGACCGTGCGCATGTGCATTTTGCATTGAACGTGCTCGTCAACGATAACTTTGCAGCTTGGTTTACAAAAAGTTCCCCCGGCGAACGCAACGATCACGGCGAGTGGAACGGCCAGAATCTCAATGGTCTTGACCCGCGCGAAATTCTGCTCGCCGAGCACAATCCCAAAGGCGATTTCAGCCTGTTGAATTTCATTCGCAGCCAGACCGAGCTTTGCCGCGTGCTTGTTCGCGCAACGAATTTCCCGTATTTGAAACGCTATCCGATGCTCGTTCTCCAAAATCCGACCGCCGGGAAGGAGGGAGTAGCCGGTTATGAAATTGCGCTGAACTATAACGGCATCGCGTTCGCTTTGATGCCGCGCGCTGCCTCGGAAATCCGTGGCAAGGCCAGGTTCCAACTGCTTTCAGTCAACGCAGCCGAAGAAGAAGCCAATCCCTGCCGCCATCTTGTCGTTCAACGCCGGGACCGGTGGGAATTGACGGAGAGGGGACTGCGCAAATTAGAGTTGTTAACGTATTGAACCGTGCCGACCGATGTCAAATCCCTGACCCGCGCCGAACTGGAAATCCAATTCACAGAGTGGCATCAGCCGGTTTATCGCGTCACGCAATTGCTTGAATGGCTTTACACCCGCCGCGTCACGAGTTGGGATGCAATGGCGAACCTGCCAAAAACGCTGCGTGAAAAACTCGCTGATTTTTTTTCACTTCAAATATTGGAACTTGTTCGCAAACAGGGCTCGCGTGGCGCCACGCAAAAATTTCTTTGGAAACTGGGTGACAATCAATTCATCGAAAGCGTTTTGATTCCGGCGAGTCCGGCGCTATACAGCGACGCAAGCGACCGCCATACGCTCTGCGTTTCCACGCAAGTCGGTTGTGCCTACGGTTGCAAATTTTGCGCCAGCGGCCTCGACGGCTTGAAACGCAACCTCGCGCCAAATGAAATCGTCGAGCAAGTGCTCGCAGTCGAGCGATGGGACGATCGGGCACGTGGTGAGAACACCAACAGCCCCAAGCCCCGCGCCTCGCGCCTGATTGATAATCTCGTCATCATGGGCATGGGCGAGCCGCTGGCAAATTACGACAATTTACTCAAGGCACTGCGGATTCTGAACGCGCCGTGGGGCGGTGGCATCGGCGCGCGGAAAATTACGATTTCGACCAGCGGCCTTGCTCCTCAAATCCGCAAGCTCGCCGGCGAACCGGAACAATTCCGTCTTGCAGTTTCGCTTCACGGCGCGACGGACGAAGTCCGGAACAAAATCATGCTTGTGAATCGCAAATATCCACTGAAGGAACTCGTCGCCGCGTGTGAGCATTATCAGGGGCGAAAAGGCCGGATGATGACATTCGAATACATTCTGATTGCCGGCGTGAACGACTCGATTGAACAAGCCAAACTGCTCGCTGCACTTGCCCGCAAACTATTCGCAAAAGTAAATTTGATTCCCTACAACAAGGTTGAAGGTTTGCCGTGGAAACGGCCGGCGGAAGATGTCTGCAAGGTGTTCTTGGCAGTGTTGGAGAAACAAAAAGTCACCGCCACCCTGCGCCGCGAAAAAGGCCATGACATCGATGCCGCCTGCGGCCAGTTGCGGTTGAAAACCGAACGCGAATTGGGCCACAGATGAAACACAGATTGGACACAGATACAAAATTTTACATTCCCCTCGCCCCGCCCAAGCGGGGAGAGGGTGGCGCGAAGCGACGGGTGAGGGGTCTGTATTTGAGTGGTAAAATCTATGTTTCATCTGCGTTCATCTGTGGCTAAATTAGCCCTGTGATTGCTTTGCTCGATTACGGCTCCGGCAACCTGCGCAGCGTCCATAAAGCACTGCTCAAGGTCGGCGCGGACGTGCGCATCGTCCAAACGCCCGAAGAAATCGGCGATGCGCGGGCGATGGTGCTGCCCGGCGTCGGCGCGTTCGACGATTGCATCAACGCGCTGCGCAAACAGGAACTGCTTGAAGCCGTGCGCGGCTTCATCAAGTCCGGCAAACCGTTCCTCGGCATCTGCGTCGGCTACCAGGCGTTGTTTGAGAAGAGCGAGGAATTCAATTCCTGCGCCGTCGGGCTGGGCATTTTCAAAGGCAGGGTCGTCCGGTTCTCGGAAAAACACGGACTAAAAATCCCGCAAATCGGCTGGAACCAGCTTGAAATTGTGAAGCCCGACTGCCCGCTGTTTCGAGGTGTGGCCAGTGGCAGCTACGTCTATTTCGTCCACAGCTTTTATCCGCAGCCGGTGGATGCAGGCATCGTCGCCACACGAACGGATTACGGCGACAAATTCGCATCATCGGTCTGGCGCGACAATATTTTCGCCACGCAATTTCACCCGGAAAAAAGCCAGAAGGTCGGTTTGCAATTGCTGAAAAATTTTATGGAACTGGCGGAAGGATGAGGTTCCCTACGATTCAAGTCGGACTTGATTTTTCTCCATTGATGGCGCAATTTGGTTTTCAAGGATTAACAAAACGAAAGGAAAGGATTAAAAATTATGTTACATGAACTACCTCCTCTGCCCTATCCCAAGGAAGCTTTGGAACCGCACATTGACGCGCTGACGATGGAAATTCATCACGACCGTCATCACAAGGCTTACGTGGACAATCTCAACAAGGCCATCTCCGGCAATGTCGTAATGGAATCCAAATCGCTCGAAGCGCTCATCGGCAATCTCGCGTCCGTGCCGGACAACATCCGCGGTCCGGTGCGCAACAACGGCGGCGGCCATTGGAACCATTCGTTCTTCTGGAAAATTCTCGCGCCCAAGGCCGGTGGCGCGCCCACCGGCAGGCTCGCTGACGCCATCAACAAGACGTTCGGCTCTTTCGCCGATTTTCAGGCGAAGTTTGAAGCGGCGGGGCTTGGCCGTTTCGGCAGCGGTTGGGCTTGGCTCGTTTTGAATAGCGGAAAACTCGAAATCGTTTCCACCGCCAATCAAGACAATCCGCTTATGGGCAGGGCCATTGCTGGTTGTGAAGGCAAACCGATCCTCGGCGTGGACGTTTGGGAACACGCTTATTACCTCAAATACCAGAACAAGCGCGCAGATTATCTCAAGGCGATTTGGAACGTGATTAACTGGGCGGAAGTCGCCAAAAAGTTCTGAACAACGAGGGAGGGACGGCGTGTCGCCGTCCCTAGAATAAAAATTAAATGGGCCGGCAACATGCCGGCCCTCCCTTTATAAAAAGAATTTTACGCGGATGGCCTAAATCCCTCGTTTGCTTACGATGCGGTTGCTTTTGCCAAGCACAATGACGCATGGTTTCCACTTCTCCGCTTTCTTTTTGCTGACAGCGGCAAAACTCATGATCGTAAGCAGATCGCCTTTTTTCCCGAGGAGCGCAGCGGCGCCGTTCAGCACGATTTGTCCCGAACCGGATTTGCCGGTGATGACGTAAGTTTCAAACCGGTTTCCATTAGCCGCGTTGCTGCACATGATGCGTTCGTAAGGACGCAGACCGGCGGCTTTCATCAGGTCGGCGGCGATGGTGAGGCTGCCTTCATATTCAACATTGCCACCGGTGACGGTTGCGCGGTGGATTTTTGATTTCAACAAATGAATCTGCATGGCGACAAGGGAGTATAACGCGCGGCGCGGTTACTTCAACTTGAGAAAATTCCTCATTATCTGCCGCCCGTTTTCCGTGAGAATGCTTTCGGGATGAAATTGCACGCCCCAAACCGGCAGTTTCTTGTGCCGCACACCCATGATTTCGCCTTCATCAGTCTCGGCGGTGATTTCGAGGCAGGCGGGCAGCGTGTCGCGCTTGATGACGAGCGAATGATACCGCGTTGCTAAAAACGGATTTGCCATCCCTTCGAACAAATCCTTTCCATTGTGTTTAATCAGCGACGTTTTCCCGTGCATCATACGGTAATTGACCACGACCTCCGCGCCAAACACGTGGCCGATGCACTGGTGTCCGAGGCAAACACCGAAAATCGGAATGCGCTGGCCGAACGTGCGAATGACCTCGTTCGACAGACCGGATTCGCGCGGTGAGCACGGGCCGGGCGACACAAGAATCCGCTCAGGCTTCAGCCCGCGAATCGCGTCGAGCGTGATTTCATCGTTTCGCCGCACCTGCATCTCGACGTTCAACTCGCCGAGATATTGCACGAGGTTGTAGGTGAACGAGTCGTAATTGTCTATGACCAGAACCATAAATGGGAAGAATACCTCACTGCGCCGGCTTTGCAAATCAGGAATCCAGGGCTTCCCGAATATAAACTTCCGGCACCCGCCGTCCCCACAAAACCTGTCCAATTCGTTTGGCGAGTACAAATTTGATTTCGCCGCCGCTGACTTTTTTGTCAAGCCGCATGACCGCGAAAAGCTTTCTGCGCTGCACAGAATTCAGTTTGATCCGGGTCGGCAAGCCGGCCCGCTGAAACAAATTTTCGATTCGTCGAACATCCCGTTTGGACAGATTGAATACGCGGTTTGAAACTTTTGCCGCGACAACCTGGCCAATCGAAATCGCCTCGCCGTGCAGGAATCCGCCGTAATTGGAAACCACTTCAATCGCATGGCCAACCGTGTGGCCGAAATTCAGAATCGCACGCAATCCGCCTTCCGTTTCGTCCTTGCTGACGACTTCGGCCTTGATTTCGCAACAGCGCGCAATAATGGAAGCGAGGGATTTGGGTTCGCGCTCGAGCAGTTTCGGCAAATCGCATTCAAGTTGCGCGAACAGTTTCGCGTCGTAAATGATGCCGTATTTGATGATTTCGGCGAGACCCGTGCGGAAATCGCGGTCCGGCAGGGTTTTCAATGTATCCAAATCGCAAAGCACCAATCGCGGCTGGTAAAACGCGCCGACGAGATTTTTGCCGGCTTTCAAATTGACGCCGACTTTGCCGCCGACGGAGCTGTCCACTTGCGCGAGCAATGTCGTCGGCACCTGGACAAACGCGATGCCGCGCAAATAAGTTGCCGCAACAAAACCCGCCGTATCGCCGACGACCCCGCCGCCAAGCGCGACGACGAAGGATTTTCGTTCAAGCCGATGCGCGGCGAGCCGTTCGTAACAGTCCTGAACCGTTTTTAAATTCTTCGTCGTCTCGCCTGCCGGAACAATAATCAGCGCCGGAGAAAAGCCCGCACGCGCCAGCGAGTTGAAAGCGGGTTTGGCAAATCGTCTGCCGACGTCCGTGTCTGTGATGATGGCGCAGCGAGCGCCGAGCTTCAGACGCGCACATCCACTGCCGAGCCGATCGAGCAGGCCTGCGCCAATTTCGATGGCGTAGCTGCGATTGCCAAGTTGGACGGAAACGACGCGCATGAACAAATCATAAGGCTTGGGTTGGAAATTTGAAGAAAATTAAAACATCGAACAACCAGCTCTCAACCTTGCAAAGGGAGCGTGAAGAAGTGTGAAAATGGTCGGGGCGGTGAGATTTGAACTCACGACCTCTTGCACCCCAAGCAAGCGCGCATACCAAACTACGCTACGCCCCGAACCAGCTTGAACCGCCGGGAATTCTATTCCACCGCCACCCGTTTTCAATCGCGAAAATTATTCGCGCTTCTTCGACACCGTGTGCGTTGCGTGGCCGTAAAATGCTTCAGCGCACTCCATCAGTGTTTCGGACAGCGTCGGATGCGGATGCACGGTCAGCGCGATGTCCTCCGCCGTCGCGCCCATTTCTATTGCCAGCACGGCTTCGGAAATCAATTCCCCTGCGCCTGCGCCCACAATACCCACACCAAGCACACGGCCGCTTTCCGGGTCAATCAACATTTTCGTCATGCCGTCCGTACGGTCGAACGACACTGCCCGGCCCGACGCTGACCATGGAAACTTCGACATTTCGTATTTGACGCCGCGTTCCCTCGCTTCGGCCTCCGTCAATCCGCACCAAGCCAGTTCCGGATCGGTGAACACCACCGCGGGGATGATGACGTGTTCGAAGACACTGCTCCCGCCGTTGATGACTTCCACCGCGATGCGCGCCTCTTTGTGCGCCTTGTGAGCCAGCAAAATGCCGCCTGCGATGTCGCCAATGGCGTAAATGTTTGGATCACTCGTTTGCTGCTTGTCGTTGACCTTGACAAAACCTTTTTCGTCGAGTGTGACCTTTGTATTTTTCAAGCCGATGTCGGCACTGTTTGGCACACGCCCGACAGCCACGAGCACACGGTCGTAAAGTTCCTCGAGTTTCTGGCCGTTATGTTCCATCTCGACTTTGATCTGTTTGCCGGCGGTGGTCATTTTGATAACTTTGGCCTTAAGCCGGATTTCCTTGAATGTCTTTTTCGCCATCGCCACGACGGGGCGCGCCAGATCGGCGTCCGCGCCGGTTAGAACACTGTCCAGCGCTTCCACCAGCACAATTTTGCTGCCGAGCGCGGCATAGACCGTGCCGAGTTCCATGCCGATGTAACCGCCGCCCACGACGAGCAGATTTTCAGGAATCTCCTCGATTTCCAATGCTTCACTCGAAGTCATCACTCGCGGATTGCCGAGGTCAAACGCTTTTGGCATCGCCGCGAGCGAACCGACGGCGAGAATCGCCTTCTCAAATCGAATGAATTGCTGGCCTTTTTCCGTTTCAACCCGCAACGTTTTTGAATCTTCAAAATAGCCGCGCCCTTGAATCACTTGAACGCCGCGCATTTTGGCCAGCGTGGCAACGCCACCGCCAAGCTTCTCCAAAATGGATTCTTTCCACGCCCGGAGCCTGGGTAAATCCACCGTTGGCGGCTCAAACGTGATGCCACGATGCTCCGACTCGCGCGCGGCGGAAATCTGATGAGTTGCGTAAAGCAGCGCTTTTGACGGAATGCAGCCGCGATTCAGGCAAACGCCGCCCAGCCGCTTTTCGCGCTCGACGAGGATTACTTTCTTGCCAAGGTCGGCGGCATAAAACGCAGCAGCGTAACCACCCGGCCCTGCCCCAACGACAACGATTTCGGTTTTGATTGAGTCCATATTAAATTCTTTTCGTCCTTGTTCTCTTGTCTGTTTGATTTGTATTCATTCGATGAGGAGGACGAGGACGAGAACGAGGAGGATTAAAGTTTCACCGCCGCTTCTTTGAAATTCTGCAAAGCTCCGACCAAATCCACGATGAACCGCGCGGCGTTGCCACCGTCAATCACGCGATGGTCGTAGGACAAAGCGAGTGGCGTCATCATGCGGATTTCGACTTTGCCGTCACGCACGACCGGCTTCATTGCGCCACGTCCGAGGCCGAGGACGGCGACCTCCGGTTTATTGATGATGGGCGTGAAATGCGCGCCGCCAATCGCGCCCTGATTCGAAATTGTGAACGTGCCGCCTTTTATCTCCTCGGTGGTCACTTTGCGGTCGCGCGCCTTTTGCGCGAGTTGTTCCAATTCCTTCGCCAGTTCAAGTATGCTTTTCTTGTCCGCGTCACGCACGACCGGAACAATCAAACCCTGCTCCGTATCCACGGCGATACCTATGTGGAAATACTCCTTGATGACGACCTCGTTGGCTGCCTCGTCAAGGCTGGAATTGAAAATGGGATGCTTCTTCAGCGTCTCCACCAGCGCCTTGATTATGAATGGTGTGAGTGTCAATCGCGCGCCTTTCTTCTCGTAAGCCGGCGCAAATTTGTTGCGCAGCGTATTCAGTTGCGTGAAATCGGCCTCGTCAAGCTGCGTGACGTGTGGAATCGCATTCCAATTTTCCAACATCCGCCGCGCAATGACCTGGCGCAATGGCGTCAGCGGTTTTCTGATGACCGGCCCCCACTTCGAGAAATCAATCCGCTCGGCGGCCGGTTTCACAGGCGCAGCGGCGGTTCCGGCGGCTGGCTTGGCTTTCTCCAACGCCTTTTGCAAACGCGTAACGTAAGCCCGGATGTCGCCGATGACGATGCGTCCGCCCATCTCGTTGCCGCGCACTCTGTTCAAATCAATGCCCAACTCGCGCGCGATTTTGCGAACCGACGGCGGTGCGACCGGCGCAACCGTGGAAACTTGTTCTTCCTCCTCCTCTACAGGAGCAGGCAGGCGAGACGCCTGTGCTACTGTCTTTTCCACAAGCGCGGGCGCGCCAGCCGGTTTGCCGCTTTCGCTTAACGTAAGAATGTGCTGGCCGATGCTGATTTTATCGCCGGGCTTGACATAAATTTTTGCGACGGTGCCCGCAGCCGTGGAGGGAATCGAGGCCACCGCCTTTTCGTTTTCCAATTCCAGAATCGCCTGGCCTTTCGTGATTCGGTCGCCTTCTTTCACGAAGACATTGATCACGACGCCGGAATCGGCACCCTCACCCAGTTTGGGAAGCGTCACGTCCATAAATTCACAACCAGACAGCTTGGCGAAAAATCCCGCGGCTTTCCAGAAATAATTTTTCCTGCCAATAAAGAGAAAAAAAACAAAACGAGGAAATACTACCCGATTAAATAATTTGCGGCTGGATTTTGGGGGGATTAACACCAAAATCTTTAATCGCTTTTTTGACAACTTACTTCTTGGTCTTGTCTCTTCCGCCAGCGCAAAAGCGTGGTAACATTTTCCCATATTAATAAGTTTAATGTTGATTTACAGCTTGTTATGAATTTAAAAACTAATTGACCAAATCATCACAGTGCGGGTAGAATTCAGTTATAGCTTGGGAATTGGTTGCTCTTCCAAAAGTCACAGCTTTGAGGGATTCAGAAGCAAGGTTGTGCGGATGGGCTTCCAACTTCTGAAAGCGGCTATGAAACCAAATTGCCAGTCCGCACTGGCGGGGAGCCAGCCATGAGCGCGGCCAGGGCGTATTCACTTGCCAAGACCGGCTCGCTGGCCACGCATAATTTGCGATGCCCTTTAGGCGCTGCCATGTTCTCCGAGCAGGCGTGGGGAGAAATCGCCCGCAGCCTGAAACTCTCGGGAAAGGAACTTCAGATTGTGCGCGGGGTGTTCGACGATTGCACCGAATTCACCATTGCCAACAATCTCAACGTCTCGCCCCACACCGTCCACACGCACTGTGAGCGCTTGTACCACAAGCTTGCGGTAACCGACCGGGTGAAACTGGTTCTGCGCGTCATGGATGAATTTCTTGCGCTGACGGTCGCGCCCGGCAGCACTTTGCCCCCCGTCTGCGCCAATTTTGCCACCGGCCGCTGCCCCCCCTGCGCCGCAGTTAAGTTCAAGGTTCAAAGTTCGAAGTTCAGGGTTTAAGGTTGTAAGTGGTTCACCTTCAACCATCCGCCTGTCCACTGAACAGCCGACTCCTCAAATTTCGCTGAAGGCGCTAATATCATCCAATAGAGCACGATTATAACTCGGTAAACCCTTTAGGCAATGCTGCGCAAGCGGCAGTAGTTTAAGGCAGAAAAAACAGAAAGGCAACGTATGAAAGTATATCAGCGAATTGGTTTGATAGCGGCGGTGGTGTGCAGCATGGCGGCATTTCAGGCGCGCGCACAATTCTTTACCATCTATTTCGATGAGAATGGCAACGGATCATGGATCCCTAACAGTGTCCCTGGGTTTCCACCCCCCATGGGGACTTTAAATCCCAATTTCGGACAAATGCTGCCCGATCCGACCCAAGTGGGCAATCCCCTCGTCCTTACCTACTTTCTGCCAATAGGTCAGATTGGGTCAAACGACCAGCTCATTGGTGCGGTGCTCAGCGGGGACGTTCGGGTTTGGGAAGACGCCAACAAGACGGTATTGAGTGATGTGCTTCGGTTCACGGATACAGCTGGCGATCTCACCGGTACATATAACGCTGACCGGATGATCTTCTATTCCGAGGTGGGCGAACCAGTTTTAGCCGACACAGGTTGGCCTACGCTCTCAAATTATGTAAGTGATATAAATGAAGTGGGGAACATAGAAGTGTATGATGGGATTGATTGGGAGCCGGGTGGGCCAAATAATAATATTTACATCGGCATCAGCGATGTGCCGGAACCGGCCACACTCGGTCTACTGGCGCTGGGCGGGTTGGCGCTCGCAGCCTATCGTCGCCGCAGCAAATAATTATTTAATTGGTATTTAACGACGACCAAGCCGAACCAGAAGACTGGTTCGGCTTTTGATTTGAGCGTCAGACAATCTGCGGAAAAACTTTCTCCGGATTTACGCCCAAATCCTTGATGGTTTTTTCAACAAGGTGCGGTTTGACGAGTCCTTTTTCAGCCAATGCGTAAAGCGTGGCGATGACAGTGGATTCGGCGTCCACTTCAAAGAACCGGCGCAGGCGCGGACGTGTGTCGCTGCGACCAAAGCCGTCCGTGCCGAGCGTCATCAAACCACCCGGAACCCACGGCGCGATTTGATCGGGCACGGTGCGAATATTGTCGGATACAGCGATGAACACGCCCTGCTCTTTTGCCAGCAGTATCTCAATATGGGATTTTTTCAAAGGCTGCGTTGGATGCAACATGTTCCAACGTTTGCAGCGAATGGCATCGGTGCGGAGCAGTTTGTAACTCGTGGCGCTCCACACATCGGCGGAAACATCGTAACGTTCGGCTAGAATTTGCTGCGCCTTCAGTGCCGAATTGATAATGGGTCCGCTGCCGAAAATGTGCGCTTTGTGCTTTCTGCCTTTCGCACCGGGCTTGAATTTATACAGCCCTTTCAAAATTCCGTTTTCAACGCCCGCTGGCATCGACGGCATGGCATAATTTTCATTGTAGAGCGAGAGGTAATAAAAAATCTCCTCTCCTTCGGCATACATCCGGCGCAATCCGTCGGCGATGATGACAGCAATCTCATAAGCGAACGCAGGGTCGTAAGGCAGGCACGTCGGAATCGTGCCGGCGTGCAACAGGCTGTGGCCGTCCTGATGTTGAAGCCCCTCGCCATTGAGTGTTGTGCGGCCCGCCGTCGCGCCAAGCAAAAAGCCCTTGGCACGGATGTCGCCCGCAAGCCAGAACAAATCGCCGACACGCTGCGGGCCGAACATCGAATAGTAAATGTAAAATGGAATCATCGGCACGCCGTGCGTCGCATAGCTCGTGCCCGCCGCAATGAAGGACGACATCGAACCGGCCTCGGTGATGCCTTCTTCGAGAATCCGGCCGTCCTTTGCCTCGTGATAATAAAGCAACGACTCGCTGTCCACAGGATCGTAAAGCTGGCCTTTTGACGAATAGATGCCGATGTCCCTGAACAGCGCATCGAGTCCGAATGTGCGGGCTTCGTCGGGAATGATCGGCACAAGATTTTTACCAACGCCTTTGTGTCGCAGCAGAATGCCCATCAATCGCACGAAGGCCGTCGTTGTGGAGGCTTCCATGTCCGAGCCTTTGAGAAATTCGGCGAAGTAATCGAGCTTCGGCACGTCGAGTGGCGCGGGGGTGACTTTGCGCGCGGGCAAAAATCCGCCAAGCGCTTTCCGCCGTTTGAGCAGATATTTTGTTTCTGCGCCGTCAACGGGCGGACGATAAAACGGCATTCCGGCAATTACATCGTCGCTGACAGGGATGTTGAACCTCGCACGGAATTCGCGAAGCTCCTTTTCGTTCATTTTTTTTTGCTGATGCGTGATGTTGCGACCTCCGCCCCCCTCGCCAAGACCATAGCCCTTGACCGTTTTCGCCAGAATGACCGTGGGCTGGCCTTTGTGTTCAAACGCGACTTTGTAAGCGGCGTAAACCTTGCGCGGATCATGCCCGCCGCGCACCAGCTTGTGAATCTGCTCGTCTGTGAGGTGATTCACCAATTCAAGCAATTCGGGATACTTGCTGAAAAAATGTCTGCGTGTGTAACTGCCCGGCTCGACGGAATACTTCTGGTAATCGCCATCCACGGCCTCTTCCATGCGCTTCAGGAGCCGTCCCGATTTATCGGCGGCGAGCAACGGATCCCAGTCCGAACCCCAAATGACCTTGATGACGTTCCAACCGGCGCCCAAAAATGCGGCTTCGAGTTCCTGAATGATTTTCCCGTTGCCGCGCACGGGGCCATCAAGCCGCTGCAAATTGCAATTGATGACCCAGATCAAATTGTCGAGATTCTCGCGCGACGCGAGCGTGAGCGAACCCAGCGTCTCCGGCTCGTCAGTTTCGCCATCGCCGACAAAGCACCAAACTTTCGGTTCCTTCGTCCATTTCACCAAACCACACGCCTGGAGATAACGATTGAACCGCGCCTGATACAACGACAGGATCGGGCCAAGTCCCATTGAAACCGTCGGGAATTGCCAGAAATCCGGCATCAAATACGGGTGCGGATACGACGACAGCCCGCCGCCTTCGGCGAGTTCCTGCCGGAAATTTTGCAAATGCCGTTCATCGAGCCGGCGTTCGAGAAATGCGCGCGCATACACGCCCGGCGCGGCGTGGCCTTGAAAATAAACAATATCACCTGGAAAATTCCCCGTTCGCCCGCGCAGGAAATGATTGAACGCCACTTCGTAAAGCGTCGCCGCCGAGGCGTAAGTCGAAATGTGGCCGCCAACATTTGTGGTGGAGTTGGCCTTGACCACCATCGCCATCGCGTTCCAGCGAATGTAGCTTTTGATGCGGCGTTCGATGTCGCGGTTGCCCGGAAATGGCGCCTGTTGCTCCGGTGGAATCGTATTGATGTAAGGAGTATTGAAACCATGGGGCAACCCGTGCTGCGACGCGCGCAGGCGATGGGCGAGTTTTTCCAGTAATTGCGCCGCCCGTTCCGGTCCCTGACTCTCCAACGCCAGTTCAAAAACGGATTGCAGCGACTTGCTCCATTTATCGCCGTTTCCGTTGTCGGTTGACGGGAGTGTCGCGGAGTGCGAACTGTAAATTTCTTTTTTCTTAACTTTCACTGTGCTATTCACCTTTGCATATCACGGAAAAGAAAGCGAAAGGAATTAGAGCGACACCAGAGGGTTTATGCCAGTGAAATCGGCACTCACCGTCAAATGAAATTGCTCGATTTGACACTCCCCTCGCCCGCTGAGAACCTCGCGTGCGACGAGGCGCTGCTGGATTGGTGTGAAAACGGCGAAGGCGAAGAAGTGCTGCGCTTTTGGGAACCGCGCGAACATTTCGTCGTCGTTGGCTACGCGGACAAAATTGCGAATGAGGTGAATGTGGCCGCCTGTGAGAAACGGGGCATTCCCATTTTGCGGCGCTGTTCCGGCGGCGGCACGGTATTGCAAGGTCCGGGCTGCCTCAATTACACGCTCGTCTTGCGCATCACCGACGACGGCCCGCTCCGCACCATAGGCCAGTCAAACCAGTTCATCATGGAACGCAACCGCGCGGCGATTGAGTCGTTGTTCAGAATCTTCAACCTTCAACCTTCACCCTTCAACCTTTCCATCGGCGGCCACACCGACCTCGTCATTGACAGGCGCAAATTCTCCGGCAACTCACAACGCCGCCGGAAAAATTTCCTGCTCTTTCACGGGACATTTCTACTGGACTTCGACCTGCCGCTTATCGGCGAACTTCTACAGATGCCCTCAAAACAGCCCGACTACCGCCGCAACCGTGCTCATGGCGAGTTTTTGGTGAATTTAAAAGCACCGGCAGGCCAATTGAAAAACGCACTCAACAAAGCCTGGAACGCAAGTGAAGAATTACACGACTTCCCGAAACAGGAGACTCGCAGACTGGCGGTGGAGAAGTATTCTACTGCCAGGTGGAATTTCAGGTTATAGGCACGTCCAGTCCGCCGGTTCTTTTCGTGCTGAACACAGGCAGTTTGACTAAATGGCTTGGCACCCGTAGATTGCCCGCCGAATGCTGGCTGTGGAATCAAAGGCAGCGGGGGTAAATGCAACTGACTCGCTTGAAGGCAACCTGAACCGTTCCTGGAAACATCTCACGGAACCGGTAGAGCCTTTTCTCCATGTCGTGACACAACGATTGTTTGAACAGATCAACGATTTCGATCCGCAAATCATTCCTTACGCGCAATACACGTTGAATGGCAGCGGCAAGTATCTGCGTCCGACCCTTGTCGCGCTGGCGGCTAATTCCATCGGCAAAGCCACTGATGCGCATGTCAACGCGGCGGTTATCATTGAGATGGTGCACTTGGCCACGCTCGCGCACGACGATGTGCTGGACGAAGCAAAAATCCGCCGCGGACATCCCACGCTTGCGGCGAATTGGGGCAACGAAATCGCGGTGCTCTTTGGTGACTGCCTGTTTGCGCAGGCGTTGAAATTAGCAACGGGTTTCCCGACACCGGAAGTCTGCCGCGCTGTGGCAATGGCAGCAAACACCGTTTGCTCGGGCGAAATTTTGCAGACACAACATCATCATGACTTTGAAACTTCGCGGCGCGAATATTTCCGGGTGATTGAAATGAAAACCGCGGAACTGTTCAGGCTCTCATGCGATTTGGCAGCGTTTTTGAGCGGGGCGACAGCGGGACGGCGGGCGGAATTGCGACAGTTTGGCACGGCGTTCGGCACGGCGTATCAGGTTTACGACGACTGCGTGGATTTGTTCGGCTCGGAAGAGACCGCGGGCAAATCGCTTGGCACGGATTTGGCAAAGGGCAAATTGACATGGCCGGTTTTGCTGGCATGG
>Ga0187873_1002092_pt1 | contig 15589 bp, 10 predicted proteins | sample June2016WEW_16_1_2_FD_133012 | JGI IMG/M metagenome (GOLD analysis project Ga0187873, IMG submission 133012) | Peatland microbial communities from SPRUCE experiment site at the Marcell Experimental Forest, Minnesota, USA - June2016WEW_16_100 | ecosystem: Environmental > Terrestrial > Soil >... | reverse complement strand
ATGGTCCAGAGGAGGGTGTAGCCGTATTGCGCGCCGGCCTGGGAGTAGGTAAGGATGCCGCCGGAGTCGTTATCGACGTTGGCGGTAATGAATCCGGGGCCGAGGACGGCCAAAAACAGCAGTATCCGGGTTCGCCAACGCTTCAACATTCCGGCTGGTTCCTATTGTGGAGTCATTTTGGGTACCCTTCTGACCATAACAGGCCAGGGGCGGGGTGCGGGTAACCGGGGACCGGTAAATGTGAGACCAGGCACAAAAAAGGTTGACGGAATATGGTTATCTTGGTACATTAGTACACGTGTACCAGGAGGAACAAATGCCGCAAGAACAGCAAAATCGTGAACCGGTTATCGTGGAGCGCGTCCAGACCGGCGTTCGCATGGAAAAGCACCTGTTGAAGGTGCTCAAGGCCGTTGCCGAGTTGAAGGAGATGACGCTTGGCGACCTGCTGGAGGGAATCGTCCTGCACGCCTTCGAGGGCAAGCCGGTTCCCTTCTCCCCGCAAACGCTGAAGGAGATCGAGCAGTTCAAGGCTATCTACGGGATGACATTGAAAGCGACCGACAGCCACAACCTGAAGGAGCGGAAGACCTCTGCGGCAGGACATACGCCTTCGGCCAGGAAATCTTAGATGTTCTTTGCCGCAAAGACGAAATGCCGCAAGCTAGCCCCCGCTAGCGCGGTTTTAGCGAGTTAGCAAGTTAGTCAATCAGGCGGTGGCGTAAACCGGTTCCTCGTCGGTGACTGCCTCGCCGGTGAGGCTGAGCAGCGACTCGATCACGTCGGCGGCGCCATAGGATGTGTGGCTAGGCGCGAGGAACTGCGCGACGGTATTCAAATCGTCGCCCACGGTGACCAGAGGAGGCTCCACGGAACCGTCCTTGCGCGTTTGGGCATAGCCGATGTTGGCCATCAAAGCGTTGCACAGGCATTTGCGTCCCACCGTCTCCTCGACCTTGCCGCCCTTGGCCACGTAGTTGGCTACCGGCTCGGCGGAGCATCGGTAGCCGATGTTGCCCTCAGGCGTGGTGTAGGACTCGCGCAGCAAGCCTATGTCGCATACCCTGGTCCGCGCCGCGGCCACCTCGGGATCGGAATAGGAGCCTTGCAACAGCGCCACCTTGAATGGGAATCCTGTGGGCGAGGCGAGTGGATCGGTGAAGACCTCGCCGGTGCCGGTGGCTACCTGGGAGAGAAGCGACTGTTTGAGATCGGGACGCAGCCCGGACTCTCGCGCGAAGGCAAAAGCGGTGCCCACCTGCACGCCGGCGGCGCCCTGCTCCAGCGCAAAGCGCACGCTCTTGGCGTTGCCGTACCCGCCGGCCAACCAGAAGGGCACGCCCAGCGCGCGCAACCCCGCAATGTCTACCTGGTCGCGTTCGCCATAGACCGGCTCACCGGCGGCGTTGAGCAGCAGTTTGCCGCGCGGTGGCGCATTGTGTCCGCCCGCCGTGGGGCCTTCGATAACCAACCCGTCGACGCGGCCGCTGGCCCGGCGCAACATGGTGGCAGCCAGGGTGTTGGAGCTGACGATGGCCAAAAAGCGCGGCCGTTCGAGAACAGGAAGCGGACTCTCGACGTAATCGGCGGGATTGAATCGCATGGCTGTGTCGGCATCCTGGAGCGCGCCGGTAACCGCCAGACGGTACTCGGCCGGACGCAGACTCACCAGCGCGTCCAGGACTCCGGGAATGTGCAGCGGAATGCCCGCGCCCATCAGCACGTATCCCACGCCGGCCAGCATTGCACCGAAGATGGAGGGGAGGTGCGGCATCTGCACCTTCTCAAGAAAGTTGATACCCACGGAATTCTTGTGGCCTTCGCGAGCCAGATAGACCTCGACAAAGTTGCTCACGATGCACAACTCGACCACCTTGCGCAGTTCCCGGCGCTGGTGCATGGGCATGAGCGGATAAGGCGCTCCCGCGGCCCTGCCACCGGGAACGTAGTACTCATCCCAGACGCGCTTGGCCATCTCGGGAAAGGGAAAGGCATCCAGCCCGCGGCGCATGTGGCCGCCAAGATCGCCATCGGCAAGTCGGCGGACAAAGAGCGAATCGAGCGCGGTGCCGGAGACCACGCCAAGTTGACCGAGTTTGGAGACAGCATTTGCCAGGCGCCAGTTCGAAACGCCTACACCCATACCACCCTGAATGATTTTGGGGAACTGTATCATCCTTAAATTGTTTCACAAATGAGGCTGAATCCCTAGTTTTCTCTGGAATGATGAACAAAAAACGAACTGCGAGTGAGCAATACTGCACACAAAATGCTGAATCGGGAGAAATCCAGGCTGTGCTGGAAAGATGGGGTGAAAAGGGACGGGCTCGACAGACAACCATCCGGCCGGCAGGCCGTGAGCGAATGCCGCCCATTGCTAATGCGGAAACGTCCCACTAGGATTCACTATCGTATGCTTCCTCGACGCGAGGGAACCCGGCAAAACAGAAAAAGATCAGCAAATTCCAGGTTATATAAATGACGAGAGCAAATCGCGTTTGATCGGAAAGAGGAGCCTCTGCCTCACCCACATATCTGGCCGATAAAAGGATCATGGTTTTCAGCACGTTCGCCCCAGAAATGAACATCATTCCCCAGCGGATAATCGAAACCCAGAATTTGTCCAAATTCCACAATTTCCATGTGCAGAAAAGATAAATCCCTCCAAAAATCAGGAAAATAAACGGAAGACCCTGGGCATAGGCCCCTGCCGATCCAGCCCCTGACGCCAGAGCGGGCTGAACCGCCCGTGGAAGCAGACTGAAGGTAAGATCCGGACGGGCGCTGAGAAAAGTCGCCACACGCGATTCCGGGTCGTCCCATGGAACCAGTGCAAGGAATAAGTTAGCCCCACCCAGAATCAAAAGGTATCCGCAGATCAGGCGGACGAAGAGCGGCTGTCGGTTTTTCGCCTTTGACGTCGGAATAAGATCCGGAGGCATCTCAAATGGCGTCGGTGTAATACCATGCATCCGCCGCGGCCTGGCATCTTTCTGTAGTTCCGGCATGCTTCCTCCTATTTCCATCTTCCTGTCCCACGCGATGACGCTATAGGCTGGCAGACCCCGCGTGGGCGGGATTCACGTGCAGAAATATCTTTGTTGAGATTCAGAGGAAGTGTAGCACAGAATCTCTGCGGCGGGCTTTATATGTTTTCGCGCAGGAAGCTGATGACGTGGTCGGCCTGGACGACGCCCACCATGCAGCCCTGCTTGTCGACCACGGCCAGGGCGTGGAGGTTGTATTTGTCGAAGAGCTCGGCCAGCTCATTCTGGTGCAGGTTGATGGGGCAGGAGAGGACGCGAGCTTCGGTCAACGTGGAAAGGCGCGTCTCCGGCTGGGCCATGACAAGCCGAGCGAGAGGGATGGCTCCGCGCAGCAGGCGGTGCTCGTCGAGCAGATAGACTTCGGTGACGCTCTCCGGGTCACCGTCAAATGCGCGCAGGGCCTCGACGGCATGGGCCACGGTTGCATCTTTGCCCAGGGCGATAAAGTCAGTGGTCATGCAGCCGGCGGCGGATTTCTCGTCGAACTCGAGCAGCTCCGCGACTTCCTGCCGCTCCTCCGGCTCCATCTCTTCGAGAATGGCGTCGGACTGCTCTTCAGGCAGCTCGGCCAGCAGGTCGGCGGCGGCGCCAGGATCCATCTCTTCGACGATGTCGGCAATCTTCTCCTCGTCGAGCTTTTCGAGGAGCGATTTTTGCAGCTTTGGCTCGACCTCTTCGAGAGTCTCAGCGGCCACATCTTCGTCGAGCGAGGTGAAGATGACCTCGCGCTCCGCGGGCGCCAGGTCTTCGAGAATATCTGCCAGGTCGGAGGGATGCATCTCAGACAGCCGCTCGTATTCAATGCGCAATTTGACGCGGCGGGCCGGATCGACCTCGATGACATCGACAAACTCCCAGGGAATGCCGCGGGGGGCGAACTTCCGCGACAACATTTCCAGCGAGGCGCGCGGCAATAATCCTTTGAAGACGCGGCGGAATGCGCCCCTCAATCCCACCTCGACCTCTGCCACGCGCAGCAGGTGAGCCGCGCCCTGGCCCATCCACTCCAGGTCGACATCGTTGGCGCGGACCACCTTGCGGCCATGAATGTCGATAATCTGGCGGTCGACCAGATCCTGCTTCAGATAGAGGTAGTTGCCCTGATCCTGCAGCGGCGCCATGGCGCCGCTGGAGCGCAGCTTGAGCGTGCCGGCGGGCGTCTCCATCACATCCTGCGAGGGCACAATGCACAACCCGTCGCGGGTCTTGAGCACCAAGCCGGCCACCTTGCCGGCATCCTCGCCGGTGGCCACGGCGATGTCCTTGAGCCGCCCGCGCAGGTGGCCGTGAGAATCGGTCACCGGCGTGCCGAGCAGCGCCGTCAGGCTGATACGGGCTGTGGTGCGGGAGCTCATGAGGAGAGTGTATCGCTTTGGGGGCAGTTTACGCCGCAGGGCGCCTATTGACCTGTGATTTCATGATTCACAAGACATAGATGGAGAGTCAAGCAGGCGAGCCCCCTGTTTACGAATAGAGAGAAGTGAATCTTTTCGGTAAGCGGCACACAAGTTCGGGATTTATGCCCTTTTTATAACACTGTACAATTCGCAGTTCCAGGAACCTGGAAGGCCACCAGGTTACGGCCCTTTTCTTTGGCCTCATACATTGCCGCGTCGGCGCTGCGCATCATTGCTTCCCAACTGCCCTGTGCCGAATCGAGCTGGGCCACGCCCGCGCTGACGGTAAAGTGAATAGGCCCTGTCTCGAAGGGAATTTCCAGCGTTTCAATAACCTGTCTCACGCGCTCCGCAATGAGAATGCCGGCGGACACAGGCGTGTCTGGCAGCAGGATGGCAAACTCCTCGCCCCCCGTCCGCGCAAACAAGTCCTGGCCGCGCAGCATGGTTTTCACCTGGCCCGCCAATGCCTGCAACGCGCGGTCGCCCGCGGCGTGCCCCCGCGCGTCATTCAGGCGCTTGAAATGATCGATGTCAATGATGATCGTGCAGAGCGCGTTGCCATGCCGTATGCTTCGCGCTGTTTCACGCAGGGCTGCTTCTTCCAGCGCTCTGCGATTCATCGCGCCGGTAAGGGGATCGGTGCGCGCCTGTTCGGCTAATTCTCTCTGCAACTCGGTCACCAAAAACCACAGATAACACATCAGCATGAAGGTGGCCAGAAAGGCCATGGCGGCCAGCGAATACAGCCATCGCGGGTCGGCATGGGCATTGACCGTCTCCCACGGCCGCGCATAGATCATGTTGGTTAGAGCGGCCCGGTAGGCCGCCACGCACATATCCGCGCCTAGAATGACTGCGGATACACGCGACACTGCGGCAAACGGCCCATTCCTCCCATGCTTCAACAGTATCCACGCGGACGCGCCGCACACCGCAACAAAGGAAATATTGGTAAGATTGCCGCCGTATGGGATTCTCAGGAAAAACATGACAGTATAGATCACCAGCACCATCCCGACGGCAATCCAGGGCCAGCGGCTCCGCAGCGGCTTGCGCACGACAAACCAGCGCAGACCCATCAATTGCAATATGAAGGAGATAACGTAAAGCTGGTTGGCGATCATACTGCTGAGTACTATGGGCACTTTCCCTTCCAAGCCCTGCAGTATCAGCTTGATCAAGCCGACTATCATCCCGCCGGCAAACCAAGCAATTCCCGTCACACGGCGGTTGTACCACGCAAGCAGACTGAGGCAGACCGTAAACACGGTTACCGTGGCAATGTTCGCGAAGAAATATGTTCCGTAATCCATAGGCCAAACACAGATGTACTCCAGCTTTCCGGATGGTCTGAAGAAAGCTGAACAATGCGTGGAGTATCGCAATAGCGATTTACACGTGTTCGCTACAATATATCATCTGCTGTTTCCGCATATATCTTTATCCATCGTTACCTTGGAAAGGACACAGACGTAATTTGCACGGCGATTATTGGAAGACCAAAAACCACGAAATGCCCTATTTCAAGCCACTTTGGCGAACAGGCTATGCGGTTTTCCTGTTTGCCACAGGCGGGATTGGCTGTCACAATGACAAAATCAGACGAACACTGACCTTAACCCGTACACAACGATGAAAATCTGCCCACAATGCGATACCGGTTACCCCGACAACGCCGTGACCTGCCCCACCCATGGCGGGTTGTTGAGCGAGATTATCGATCTGCGGCCGGGAATGCTGATCCGCAAAACCTACCGGATTGAGCGTCTGCTGGGCAAAGGCGGGATGGGCTCGGTTTACCTGGCGCGGCACGAGCTGATGGATGCGCCGCGGGCGCTCAAATTCCTGTCGCACGAGCTGAACAACGACGAGGCCTTCACCCGCCGCTTCTTGCGCGAGGGGCGGATGTTGCGCCAGGTGCGGCACAAGAACGTGGTGGACTGCGGTGACCTGGAACGGGCCGAGGACGAGCGTTTGTTTTTTGCCATGGAGTTTGTGGACGGGCGGGATTTGCGCGGCCTGATGCGCCAGGCTCACGGGCGGCTGGATGTAGCCGAGGCACTGGCGATTGCGCATGGCATTGCCGAGGGGCTGGGAGCGGCACACGCGCTGGGAATGGTGCACCGGGACATCAAGCCGGAGAACGTGCTGATGGCGCGGGACAAGTCCGGCTGGGTTCCAAAAATCGCCGACTTCGGGATTGTGGCCACGGTGGAGAGCAGCACCGTTTACAAGACTACGCGCGGCAGCCTGCTGACGCCTCCCTACGCCGCGCCGGAGCAGTGGCGGGGCACGCGCTCGAGCGAACTGGACGGGCGGACAGATCTGTATGCGCTGGGCGGAGTGCTGTTTGAGATGCTTACCGGGCAGACGGTCTTTGAGGCGGAGAACTATGAAGGCTGGCTCTTTGCGCACATGCAAACGCCGCCGCGGCCGCCCAGCAGTCTGCGCCAGGAGCTGGCCGGATGGAAGGGACTGGATGCGCTGGTGTTGCGCCTGTTGGCCAAGGACCGCGAAGACCGGCCCAGGGACGTAGCCGAGCTGCTGGGAATACTGGACGCGGTGCGGCCTGTGGCCCCCGAGAGGCAGCCGACGGTGCCCGAGATACGGAAGGCAACCCAGGTGGAGGAAGACAGCTTCCGTGCAGATCGAAACCAGGTCGGGACCGAAATGCTGGTCGGGGTTCTGGACAACACCTATGCGGACTCCCCATTTCGTCACGATTGGTGGCAATACGACGATGACCCGGACGATGCCTGCCTGACTCTTCGCCAAGAGGCTGGATCGCGCGTGCCACGCTACTTCCTCTTGCGAGGCAGCGGCACTCGCAAGGCTGTCAGATATCCCTCGATGGACAAGAATGTCCGGTATCCGTCACAAGTTCAACTGATGGCTGGTCTGCGATTACCCGGACCCTTCTGCGGAATCACTTTCCGCGCCAGCAGCGAGTTTGTTTGGTACGTTTGGATTTACTCTCATGAGGGTCGCGGGCACTTCGTGGCCTGTTGGCCCAATCAGACGCAACGGGAACTCCTCTGCGGGAATGAATGGACCATACCTGTTGATCCAGCCCTCCTGGACGGGAGCTGGCATACGCTGATTGTCGATCTGCGCAAAGAGGTCGCAATGGGCTTTCAAGAGAAGTATGCCTTTCTCTCGTCTTTCTGGTTCCGCGGCAACGTCGATATCGCCAACATCTTCGTTTCCAGCGACCTGAATCTCTTGAAGCGGTCGGTGATCGACCCGGTCGAAGCGTTGAGTCTGCCGACGCCTTCAGCCAGAGACCAGAAGCCACACAAAAACCTCGGCCTGAACCCCGGCCAGATTACGCGGCTGAGCCCAGAGCCGGAGACGGAGCCGGAAACGGAAAAGCCGCGGCGAGGCCCAAAATGGATTCCCGAGATAATCATCGTGGCGGTCGTACTGATGGTGTTTTTCTTTTCCTGGCAGGAGTCCAGGAACCGGGATTCCAGTTTGTCTTCCGGGTCGCCCGCGCAGACATCTTCCGGCACAGAATCTTATCAGCACCCGTATATCAAACCGGCAGAGCAGCCGCAACAGGACGCCATTTACCAGCAGGCCAAGGCATTGAGTGACCAGGGACACTACAAGAAAGCTGTTCCACTTCTCGACCGGGCCTGCAAAGCTGGAGATGCGCAGGCGTGCAGCGATCTCGGCCACCTGTACCAGTGGGGGCCCCATTTTACTGAGGCCGACAGCGTGACCGAGGATTATTCCCGCGCCCTGAAGCTCCTTACCAAGGCCTGCGATGCGGGCAACGCCGACGGTTGCACCAACCTCGGCTCTTTGTACGATCTGGGCAGCGGCGTACCCCAGAATTTCACTCGCGCAGCAGCTCTCTATAGCAAAGGCTGCGACGGCGGCAACGCTGTAGCCTGCAACAACCTGGGGGTTCAGTTGATGCATGGCGCCGGAGTGCCGGAGGACAAAGAGAAGGCGCGGCAGATTCTTCAGAAGGGCTGTTCGCTGGGTGAACAATCAGCCTGCGATTGGCTCAAGCAACTGTAGTTGCGCGCCGCAACGCAGCAATCTTTCAGGGCCGGATCAATACAAGAAGGCGTGTTATGCAACTCTTACAATGACGCCCGTGACATCGTCTTGCTGAGGATGGTCACCGGCAAAGCTCCGAGCGGCCTGATATATGCCATTCACGAGGTCGTATGCTGAATCCTGCTGATGGGCGCGCACGTATTCGATAACTCCTTCGGTGCCGAATTCTTCATCCTCCGACGTTGCCATCTCAGTTGTTCCGTCCGTCAATAAAATCACGAGATGCTGCGAGGCTAGGGGTATTGTCGAAGTGACAAAGTTAGAATCAGGCAGAAGGCCCAGCGGCGGGCCAGTGCTTTCCAGCACATGATCGATCTCGCCGGAGCCATTCATCAGAAAACCTGAAACGTGCCCTGCGCTGGCATACGACAAGCAGCCATTGTTTCCATCCAGACAAACCAGCAACATGGTGACGAACCGGGCGTCCTCCAGGTCGGCAATCAGCATCTGGTTGACGCGGCTGAGTATCTTCGCCACATCTGCTTCGACCTGGGCGAATGAGCGCACATAAGCGCGGGTCAGCGCCATCACCAGAGCAGAATCCAGACCGTGTCCGCTGACATCGCCAATACCGATGCAAACACGTCCATCGGGCATGGAGATCGCGTCCAGGTAGTCGCCGCAAGCTTCTTTGGCGGGGTAGGTGGCGCTGGCGATATCAAAGCCGGTAGCACACATAGTTGCGCAGTTGTAGAACCGCTGCTGTACATTACGCGCCATCTGCAGTTGGAGTTCCCCCTCCTGCTGTTTGCGGAGCGCCGTAATGTCCTTGCACACAGAAACAAAATGGGAGATGACGCCTTCGCTATCCTTAATCGGACTGATGGTCTGCTCCGCCCAGTACAGTTCCCCAGACTTCTTGCGGTCTACAAGCGTGCCGCGGAAATCCTCACCTTGCAGAATCTGACCCCATAGCCGGTTATAGAACTCCTTGTCATGCAGGTTGGATTTCAAGATGCTAGGCGTTTTGCCGACAACTTCCTGACGTTCGTAACCCGTAATGACTTCAAACGCCGGATTCACATACTGAATCGTGCCGTGGTGATCGGTGATCACGATGCTATCGGCCGTCTGTTCCACTGCCCGGGAAAGCAAGCTGATGGTTTCCTGTGAGTTGCGCCATTCCGATTCAGCGCGCTTCTGGTCTGACATATCGCTGACCATGGCAAGCGCGCCTTCAAAGCTCCCGTCATCACCAATAATCGGCGATGTGGTAACCCGCGCCCATAATGCTTCCCCATCCTTCTTACGATATCGGGATTCAATCTGTTCGCTGACGCCTCGGCGCCGGCGTTCCATCTGGGATTTTTTCTGCTCGATGTCGCTCTCGAACAGGAAATCAAATAGCGGCCTGCCCATCATCTCCTGGACGGTATACCCGAGCAGTTCAGCCATGCGGTCATTGACCAGGGTGGTTTCAAAATTGGCATTCACCTTCCAGATGCCCTCGTAAGCGGTCTCCACGATGTCGCGATACTTCTTCTCGCTGAGCTCAAGTGCTTCAAGCGTACTCTGCTGGCGTATCAATTGCGCTCTCTCCGCGATCACGGCGGCCAAAACTACGCCGGAGACCGAAGTGACGGCGAGAAATGACTCGAGCAGCACCGCGTTCAGCATGTTGTTGCCGCTTATGACAATGCCGAAGCCATGGGCGGTTCCCCACACGGCGATGGCAGAAATCAAAAAGCTCACGATTGCCGCCCCCGGTACTTCGAACCGTATAGCCCCCCAGAGCACGAAAGGAAAAACGCAGAACACGAATACATCGGCATGCATTGATCCTAGCCATGGAGCAAAGATCACCGACGCGCTGCCGACAGTTCCGAGCAGTAGGCACGCCAGTTCGAGCCGCCGCCGCTTCTCCCTGACCGCCATCAACCCTGTGAAGGTCAACGCGAGCGGGGTAACGATCAACACACCCGTGGCGTCGCCCCACCACCACATCAGCCACGCAGAGTCAAAGCGAGACCAGGCATTCACGCCGGCGAGAGCCAAAACCCCAATGCCGAGGGTCGCACTGACCGCCGTGCCGCAGAAAGCGCCGCCAATACACAATCCGAGGACATCTCGCAGCCTGGTGAGGGAAGGCCGGAATGCGGGCAACTGCCGCAGGAGCCAAGCGCCGCACAGCGGACCCATCGTATTACCCAAAGCAATTCCGGCCGCGGCGGCATGGGGAACGCCGGTAAAGTAATTTACGGTGAATGCGGCTAAGGCAACTGCCGGCCATATGCGATAGCCGAAGAGAAGAATGGCGGCCAATGCGACGCCTGCCGCCGGCCAAACGGGGGATACGGTTCCACTCGTATAAGGGACAATCAGTCCGATTTCACCAGCCAGTAAATACGCGGCAAAAACGCAGACCAGTTCCACAATGCTGCGGAGCCCGCGATAACTCTGAAGGCGGCTCAGGTGCATTTCGGAGGTCAAATCGACACTGCGTACGGCTGTATTCAATACCGGCCCCTTGCTTCAACATCTGGTGTGGGATACTGCCAAATGGTCTGCTCGTCTGGGTTACTAAAATTGTCTTCCAGCCATGGATAGCGAACGAAAATGAAGGCGCTTGATCGGGGCAGGGGAAAATCTGCGGGGCACAATGTCTTCATTTGATTCAGCAAACGGGAATTGGATTTTAAAAAAGCGCGCGTTTTTTTATTATTTTGCATAGGCCGCCATTCGGCAGCTTGCAAAGCCGTTCATCGGATATCAACTATAGTGTTTTCAACTACATAGAGCATTATTTCGCACTTTCCAGGATGCGTTTACCTATGCGTCCGCCGCGATCTGCCTGAGTTTTTCTGGAAAGCGCGATGATTGGGGATGCTCTACTGACACTTTTCAACCGGGTCAAACCACCTTTTCTTGACACAACACCTAGTCAGCCCTGAAACTGCGTTCAAGGCTGCCGGGGTGCGCGGAGGGACGAATATGTCCCGGATCGCTCCAGAAAGGATGAAGAAGAACCCGGTGAGCGAATCCAAGACAGGGCGGCTGAGTATTTCGCTGGCATCCACCATGGAGAGCGTCGACAAGGTGGAAGCGGCGGCGGAAAAGCTGGCCACCGAGGCCGGCCTGGACGAGGACGAGTGCTTCCACGTGGCGATGGCGGCGCGCGAGGCTGCGGTGAACGCCGTTTTGCACGGCAACGAATACGATCCGGCCAAGCGGATCTCCGCCAGTTTTGAAAACACCGGCGAGGCATTGGTGATTACCATTGCCGACCAGGGCAAGGGGTTGGCCCCGGAGACGCTTCCCGACCCGCTGGCGCCGGAAAACCTGTTGCGCGGCACCGGCCGCGGGATATTCCTCATCCGCTCCTACATGGATGAGGTAAACTTTCGACAACTGCATCCCGGAACCGAATTGACTATGGTCAAACATCTGGCGGCAGCGGGCGGAAAAGGATAAGCGCAGAGCCTGGAGATGGAGGGAGGTCACTTTTCCGTAGGACGCACAGAAATTTTACGAAACCTGAAACTTTAGAGTGCGATAATCATCACATCAACAGCAAGGAGGAGTCTCATGGCATTGAAAATTGCTTCCCGTGAAGTGGACGGCGTCATCGTATTGGACCTTAGCGGGCGAATCACCCTGGGCGAGGGCAGCGTACAACTGCGCGACTCTGTTCGTGGTCTGATTAGCAAGGGATCAAAGAACATCCTGCTCAACCTGGGAGAAGTAAACTACATCGACAGCTCGGGGTTGGGCGAGTTGGTGAGCGCCTTTACCACCGCCAAGAATCAGCAGGCCGACGTCAAGCTGCTGCACCTGACCAAGAAGGTTCACGATCTACTGCAGTTGACCAAACTGTACACCGTCTTCGACATCTACGACGACGAGGCCCACGCCATCGCCACCTTCAAAAAGTAGACGAGACAGGGACAACAGCCCGGTAGGAACCGATCATAAAGGCCATTCCGCAACGCAGAATGGCCTTTTTTGCGTCTGAGTAGCGGGCCGGACTGGTTCAGGCCAGCATGGAAGCCGGTTCCGGAATGTGGATCCCCGGCATGGCAGCCGCTGCCGTCTGCGGCGCGTGGGAATGACCGCCGCAAGTAAGCCGGTGAACAAAGTGGTAGGGCGGCCAGGGACCGGAAAGCTGCATATGATACTCCCGCATCAAGGAGCAGGTGGTGGAGTACTTGTTCTGGTAGCGCTCCACGCATTTGCGCTCGATCAGGTGCGCTATATCCAGCGTCATCTTACATTTATCAGTCAACCGGCAGCTAACTTCCTCGTCCAAAGGCGCAAAGAGCCGGTGCATCTGGAAACTGACTGCGCGGGCACGGGTCTGGCGCTCGCGCTGGCGGGCGGCGTTCTCGCGCAGCTTGGTGAAATACTCCCGGCTTGCCCCATCCGCCGGTAAGCGCTTGCCGGCGGCGCGGCCGCCGTAGTCATCCACCAGAATTTTCAGATGCATCTCGGCCTTGCCGCGCAACTTGTCGATGTGGCCGAGGAACTGACGCTGGTTTGAACGAATGGACCTGCGCAGACTCTCATCGTCGTGGAAGACGGTTCCAAACCGGAAGGGCAGTACGGTGGAGTGCTGGAAACAATCGGCGATAACACGGGCATGGTCAACGCCGGATTTCTGATTGAAGGCTTCGGCGGGGTTGTGTTCGCTTACAACGATGGCCAGTTCGTTGGCGGGATAAATAAAAACCTGGTTTCCGCTGACTCCGAGGACCGATTCCATCGGGATAGGTTTGCGATGACGGGCCAATTCAGGAAATGCTTGCTTTTCACCGATGCAGTAGGCATACCAAGCCATGAGAAGACACTCCGTCTGCGTGCGCCGGAAAGCGCCACTCGTTGGTGAAGCTCTGAGAACGTAGAAACAACGGCATAGAAGACAAACGACCGGGGGATAGAGAACAGACCCGGACCAATTAGAGCAAATGGTAGCCCTGTGTAAATACGGCTGGCAACATCCGGCGTCACAGAGCCCTGTGAAAGGGAGAAACCCCTTGAAGTCTGTATTGATATAAGCAAAATATCAGTTGACGGCACAAACATCCGATCTTTTTGGACTCATTACCAGTTTGAAAGCTGGTGGGAGTATACTTTGGCGGAGCCGGAAAACCATATTTGGACTCGGCTACTTATCCTCGGGAATGCTGAAAGCTCCCCCGGTTCCAGCCCGTTTATTGAATCCGGGCAGGCTTCCCCAGCAATGCCGGTTGCCCCAGGATAATTTGGCGTCTAGACCGGCCTAACTATCAAGACAGGGCGACATCCAGCATTGGAATCGCGTAGCAGCGGCACCAGGTCAGGAATGTCCCCAACATGGAGAATCAACATGTACATTTGCACTCTGCATATCAGCAAAAAAGTCCGGCGCGGATCCCGCGCAGCGTTGATCCTGCTGGGTTTGGCCAGCTTCGCCGGCCTTTCACTCCAACCCGCACTCTCCCAGGTCAACCTGAAGACTGCCTCTGGCGGCCAGGTAAACTTTCCCGTCAGCATGATTCCCAAGCTTCCCGCCACACTACCCACGGTGAAGCTGACCGCGCAGGCTCCTCCGGAGGCATTTCTTCGCGAGACGCTTACCAAAAAGGGCGTGGATCTAAAGCTCATTCAGCCACTGTCCCGCACTCCGCTTCTGTCGACCAAGACAGCGCCGGTCCAACTGGTAGGGGTCGTCGAGCAGAATACGTTGCATGCTTACTGGCATCAGCAGACAGGCGAAGCGGAGATTCTGCCCCAAATTGAACAGATCAGAGGCATCCGGTTCACAGGGGCGGGAGACGTACATCTGGCGCAGGCTGTAACGCTTGCGCGGCAGACGTTCGCGCGCGCCGACTTTTTCCCCAAGGACGACACGAAGTTCACGGTTGGCGTTGCGCGGCCCCTCGTGGGCAGCACGGCGCAAATGGGCGCATCGGGCGGCGCACCTCAAATTTCAGAAACCCAGCTCTTCCTGACGTATGTTCCCGTCACGCGCACTGTGCAGGGGTACTCGGTGTTTGGCTCCGGTTCGCGGGCGGCTATCGCAGTTGGCCCGGAGGGCAACATTCAGGGCGTGGTGCGTCGCTGGAAAATGGGAAATCTATCCGCGAATCTGACCGAGAGACGGACCGCGGCGCAGATTCATGATGAAATTGTCAAGCGTCTGACTCCAATGACGTCAATTTCAGATGTTTCGGTTCAAAGCGTCGAGATTGCTTACTACGACAACGGCGGCGACACGATGATTCCCGTGATTCGCGCGATCGCCAAACTTCATCCGCACGCTTCACCCGGAGCAAATGCGGCTGCTTTGGCCACTGACGATTGGGAGGCCATCTATTTAGCCTACGGCGGAGGCAGCCTTCCCGCCGAACTGACGCCGGGAGCCGGACCACAGCCTGGAACAGCGCCCAAACAGGTTGCTTCCATTGAGAAAGCCGAGGTTCCAGAGGGCGATCCGATCGTTGGCATGTATGTGGTGCGCGATGCTCCAGCGGCCTCGGCAGGTTCAGGCGAATCTTCGGGATTTGTGGCCGAGGCCAATGGCTTCTGGGGTGGTCTGCAGAGCTCGAGCGGCGCCCACCAGTTCACGCTGGCGCAATACTACTGGGCGCAACCCTGGATGTACACCACTTCTGAAGCATCTTTTGTAAACAGCGTGAATGTGGCATTGACAGAAGCGCACGGATCACCGTGGTGGTTTTCGACAGTATCCGACTGTTGCGAACCGGTGACTATCAACACGATTCCGGCAAGCCAAGGCTATGGCGCGGCAAATCACGGCAGACTGGACTATTGGATCATCCACTCCTGCGACGTGGTTCCGTCCGCGGCAGATTTCGCCAACTGGTATGGCCCCTGGTGGAATATCTTCAAGGGCCTTCATGCCGTAATGGGCGCGCGCACGGCGATGCTGTTCGACGGAGGCGCGGTGAACCATCAATTCGGCCAGAGCATCGGCAATGGCGCCGGGGTAGTCCCCTCGTGGTTCAATGCCACGCTGAGTTATTACTCTGCGTCGACTCAGCCTCCGCTGGACCGGCCTTCCGCCGTGATGGTCTGCGGACATTGGAATGACACGGTCTACAACACTACAGCACTGCCCGCCGCCACCTGCCT
>Ga0187873_1002088_pt1 | contig 15609 bp, 13 predicted proteins | sample June2016WEW_16_1_2_FD_133012 | JGI IMG/M metagenome (GOLD analysis project Ga0187873, IMG submission 133012) | Peatland microbial communities from SPRUCE experiment site at the Marcell Experimental Forest, Minnesota, USA - June2016WEW_16_100 | ecosystem: Environmental > Terrestrial > Soil >... | reverse complement strand
TCCCGCGTTTGGATGGGATTATGCCTTACCGACTCAACTCATAATTCAGGATTGAAAGGCAATAGCCGGTCGCCGTCTCGACGCGCAGGGTCAAATTGCCGAGAGTGATGGGAAACGCGCCGCCGGCTTCAATCGCTTGCAGTTCTTCGAGTGTGAAATCGCCTTCCGGGCCAATCCAAACCGCCACGGATTTCGGCAAGCGTCGGTTGGCGTTTTCAAATTCGCGGAAAATTTCGCGCGGATGCCGCCGCTCTGGTTGCAGCGAGCCGACGAGTGACAAATCAAACTTTTCCTTTCGCGCCAGGAATTCTTCGATGGTCGTCGGCGCTTCGATTTTCGGCAGCCAAGCGGCCCCGCATTGTTTGGTGGTTTCGATGGCCACCTGCTGCCATTTCTCGCGCTTGTGTTCCGCGCCTGCATCATCAAGGTGCGTCACGACGTGTTCGGTGAGCAACAGCGCGATGCGATGCGCACCCAGTTCGACGGCTTTCCGGATGATGGACTCGATGATTTTTCCCCTGGGCAACGCCTGGAGCAAAGTGATTTCGCAGGGTGGAGGAGGAATGGAAATATTTTTCGTCACGCGCAGTTCCACAACCTCGCGCGAACCTTTTTCAACCTCACAAAATAATTCGTGCCCCACGCCGTCGAGCACCACCACCGGGTCACTCCGCTTCAAGCGCAGCACATGCAAAGCGTGGTGCGCCTCGCGTCCGGTGAGCCGGAGCAAGGACCCGGTGCAGCGTTCAGGTGGCAGATAAAAGCGGTGCATGGCGCTATTTTCTCTTCGTCCTCGTTCTCGTTCATCGTCCTCGATCAGCCGCTCCCGGGCCGGGAGGACGAAGGACGAGGACGAGGAGGATAATCTTCATCGGAAAAGTTTTTTCGCCTTTTCAAAGAAGCTTTTGCTGATGGGGTTGACGTTTTCATCGCACAGTTCGGCGAATTCCTGCAATTTGGCCTTTTGCACCGAGGTCAATCGCGTCGGCACTTCGACCTGGATGCGCACGTGTAAGTCGCCGTGGCCGTAGCCTTGCAGATTTTTCACACCCCGGCCCTTGACGCGGAAGGTCGTGCCCGATTGCGTGCCGGCGGGAATTTTAATCGTGGCCTTGCCGTCGAGCGTCGGCACTTCGATTTCCGCGCCGAGCGCGGCCTGGGCAAAGCTCACCGGCACTTCGCACAGCAGATCGTCGCCGTCGCGCTGGAAAATTTCGTGTGTTTTGATATGCAGCACCACATACAAGTCACCCGGCGGTCCGCCGCGAAAACCCGCCTCGCCGTTGCCGGATGAGCGCAGACGCGAACCCGCATCCACTCCCGCCGGGATGCGGAGTTTGATTTTTGAGCCGTGTTCGCGCCGCCCCTCGCCGTGGCAGGATTTGCACGGTTTTTCCAATATGCGCCCCGCGCCTTTGCAGTGCGGACACGTTTGCGCGATGCTGAAAATGCCACGCGACGTGATGACCTGTCCGCGTCCGCCACAGGTAGAACACGTCCGCATTTTTGAGCCGTGTTCCATGCCGGAACCACCGCACGCATCGCAGCGGTCGAGTTTGGAGACGGAAATTTCCTTTTCGCAACCGAGCGCGGCCTCTTGGAGGGTGATTTCCAGATCGTAACGCAGATCGTCGCCGCGTTGCGGCTGTGAGGGATCGTGGCTGCTGCCAAAGACGCTTTCAAAAATACTGCCACTGCCGCCGAAGACTTCGCGGAAAATTTCGAAGGGATCGTGAAATCCGCCGCCGAAGCCGCCGAAGCCGCCGGCGCGCCCGGCACGCGCGCGGGGGTCGAACGCCGCGTGGCCGTATTGGTCGTAGGCTGCGCGCTTCTGCGGGTCGCTCAGAACCTCGTAGGCTTCGCCGAGTTCCTTGAATTTTTCCTCGGCGGTTCGGTCACCCGGATTTTTGTCCGGGTGATATTTCACGGCGAGTCTGCGGTAAGCCTTCTTGATTTCGTCGGCCTCCGCGTCACGGCTCACACCGAGAATTTCATAATAATCGCGCTCGGACACGGTAGTTGGTTAAAAGGTTAGATGAGTAACTGGTTGAATGGGAAATGGGCAGTGCCCTTTCCGTCGCCGGGATTCAACTGATCCAACCCAGCACTCATTTAACTGATTGGCTCTTGTCATCTTGCTTTAAGTTTTCACCGGCGGGTTTCCTGGCGACAATCACCGTTGCCGGTCTCAGCAGCCGGTCGCGGAGCTTGTAGCCTTTGCGGAGTTGCCGGATAACATGGCCTTCCGGGACCTCGGCGGTTTCCTGCTGGGAGACGGCTTCGTGCCACATGGGGTCAAAGGGTTTGCCGCTGGCGTCAATCTCCTCCAGTCCGCTCTCCGCGAGGACGCTTTTGAGTTTCTGCTGAATCAACGCGACGCCGGCTTGCAGGGAGGCGAGCTTGTCGTCTTCCGCCTTCGCTTCGCTCCCGTCGTTACTGTGCTTCAACGCGGCGGGTCGGCGCGACGTATCGGCGGTGTGGGCGGCGGCTTGTGCCATTTCAAGATGGTCGAGGACGGGCAGCAGCTTTTGAATCAGGGCGGCGCTGGCGAACTGCGCGGCTTCAATGCGTTCACGCGCGGCGCGTTTTTTGAAATTTTCCAGGTCGGCAGCCGTGCGCAGGAGGCGGTCCCAATGTTCGTCAGCCTTGGCCGCACGCGCCTTGAGTTCTTCGAGCCGCTCTGGGGTGAGTTCAACTGCGGCGGGAAGGTTGGCCGCCGCCGGTTCGGTCGCGCCAGCTGAGATTTCAGCAACCTTTTCAGTTTTGTGCGCGTGTGACTCTGCTTTCTTCATGCGATGGTTTCAGAGGAAAATGTTTCCGAATCGCCAAATTAGCGGATTGGCGTTGCTTCGGCAACCGGGACGTGTCCAGCAATATGAATTTACAAATTCTAATCAGGCGGGACAAGTTTTTGAAAGCCGGGCTGGTTTCGGATTGAATCAAAACGATGGTCATTCCGCGCCGTGGCCAACAGATCCTGGGCGGCAGGGTTGGTCGCCAGCCGCCTGGCATTCAAGTCGAGCGCGGCCTGCAAATTTCGCAGCGCTTCGGAAGTCCTGCCGAGAATGGCATACAACGCGGCGAGGTCATAGCGCGGTTCGGGCTGGCTCGGGGCGAGGCTGGTGAGTTTTTGGAGTGCAATTTCGAGTTCGGGCAGGTTGCCCAACCGGGCGGCAATTTGAGCCATGGTGGCAACATCCGGGTAACGGATGTTCGGATTGGCTAGTGCCTGGTTGAACAGTTTAACGGCGTTCTGGAGCAGTTCAGTCGCACGGTTGGTTTGCTGCATTTGATAATAGAAGCGCGCCAGTTCGAGGGTATTTTGAAAGTTGGTGGGGTTTTTCTGTTCTTCGGCCTCCATTTGCTGCAGTTGCATTTCAAGTTGGGTTTGTTCGGCCGTACGCGTTTTAGCGTCGCTGAGGTTTTTGACGAGGTCAGCCGCCTGGCCATTATAGGGATCGAACTTGAGATAGGTTTTTGCAACAATCAAGGCATCATCCAGGCGGTTGAATTGCAGCAGGAAATTGATATACCGGAAAACGGCTTCCGGGCTGTAAGGACAAAACGCAAAGGCCTGCTTGAAGGCAAAATCGGTTTCACGAATCAACGCCATTTGCGCGGCCTCGGTCTTTTGCCGGTATTCGGGCAGACATTGCGAGTTCAGGCGCCAGGCATACACGCCAGCCTGCGAACTGCGCAACTTGGAAAAGGCCTTTTGGCCGTCGTCGTCCCGGACAAATTTCCGGTCGCCCTTGAAGCCGCTGAAATTGCCATGCAAATAAACTTCCTCGGCGAAATCGGCGATCTGCTGAACGGTGGTGTCGTAGGTGATCCAGTCGCCGATGAAACGCTTGGAGTATTCACTCCAAAATTCGTGGTCCTTTTTGAAAACGTCATCGGATAATTCCGGCAGCGGGTTGCGATTGAGCTTCATGATAATGCCGAACGGCATTTCGTAGGGATACATCCAGTCCAGCGGGAAGCTTTCTTCGACAAAAAATTCATTGGTCGGATTGTGGTCAAAGATGACTTTGCAGAGGAGGCCGTTGATCTTCATGACGGAAACCTGGCCGGAGATGGCCATGCGATTGTCCTCGGTCCTGACGCCTTCCCCGGGCTGGAGTTGGCCCAGAGCGGCGCGGCGCTGAAAGTCTTCGCGATACGTGTCGTAACACTGCTCCAAGTCTTCCGGTGACGGGATGTAAATTTCCACCGGCGGATAAACGCCTTCAGCCCGGCGCCGCGCCTCAACGCGCGCGCCGATTTTCGTGAACGGCACGTCCAAAACGTAATAGGCGGCATTGGCGAGGCCATTGATAAGCGAACTGTTCTGACCGAAGGGGATACCCAGCACATACCTGATAAATTCCCGGAAAAACGGCGGATCGTGCTGGGCGCTGCGAAAATACTGCGAGCGGAGATAGTCCAGGTACGTGCCGTCGGCCAGCGCGTTTTGGGTGATGATGTACACGTCGCGCCGGTCAAATTTTTGATCTTCCTTGGGCTGGCACGAATGTGGAATGAAGCTTTCGCAGAAGATGATGTAGGTGGGGCAAAACCGTCCGGGATCGGTGCCGCCAAAGAGAATCGCATTGCGCGTCATCTCCGGATAAATGCCGAACGGCGGCGTGAACATGTCGTGTCCAAACCAGTAGCCGAACCAGTGATTGTGCTGTTCGCTCTTGTACCAGTGGGACAGGCCGGAATAGACCGGCATGATCATGAACAGGCCAAGCAGGATCAGAACCGGTCCGCGGTTGCGGTAAATCAACAAGGCGAGGATGAAAGTAATCGGCATCGCAACCAGAATGAGATTGGCGAAGATGGGCAGGCCATAGCGGTCCTTGTCAAACGCCTGGGCGACCAGATGCGGCAGTTGGGAGAGGAGAGAAAAGGTGACTTCACCGCCCGGGCCGGCGTAAAGCTTGCTGGCTGCGTCCGCCAGACAATAACAGGCCAGAACCACAGCCACGCCGCTGCCGATGATGCCCCAAAATCGGGACCGGTTGTAATGCGTGGCCATGTAGGCGGCCATCAAGGTCATTCCATAGCCGATCATGATGGCGAACAGCGCATGCGAGGCGGTGAAGAACACTTTGTTGAGTTCCGTCGAAGAACGGTCCATCCCCACGTTCAAAAGGATGACCAACAGAACCGATAGGCAGAGATAAATCGCAGTCAGCCCGACCACCCAGGCACGTTCCCGCTTGTGCATTTTGAGCAGGAACAAAAATGGCATCAGCCCGACGAACATGAAGACCCAGTTGAATGATTCGGACAGGCCTTGGATGATATACCACAACTGGTGCAGGAACCGGATCGGGTCGGCAAAAATGCTGTAACCTTCGGCGGTTTCGTATTGGCCGCGGCTCAATGCATGAAAAAAACCCTCCACCGTGCGGGGATAACCCCATTGCATCGGTGGAACGGTCATTCCCGCAATCGGTTCGTAAAGATAAAACGCAACGCCCAATGCCCACAGGATGCCACAGAAGATCGCCACAAAGAGTTCAAGGTCCTTCTTGCGGGCATCCCACGCAAATTTTATAAAAGCGACCAGTGAACAGAAAGACAGGAATCCACCAAAGGTTCCCATAGAAGGAATGCTTGCCAAAAATAAAAAAGTGCCTGCAAAAGCCGCATCGCGTAATAATTCCTCCATGCTTTCTTTCGTAAAAATTATCAGCCACAGGTAAGTCACAATCGAACCAACACCGACGATATGGAACAGTACAAACTCGACTGAACTCATGTTGTTCAAAGCAGGGACCAGGCTCTTGAGCATCAGGCCCATGACATAAATGATGCAGTTGAGCAGACACAAACTACGGCCCAGGCGCAGATGGACGGCGGCGATGGCGACTTCAACGCCCATGGCGCTGAGGAGCAGGCTTTGGTGGATGGTGGCGCAGATTCCATAGAAGAACATCGCCAGGTAGAGGTAACGTCTCTGGTGCGGCGCATACATCCAACGCATCAGCATCAGCAACACCAAAATCAACCACGGCACGGCAAACAGGGAAATGCGGTTGATGACGACCGCTTCACTCCATACGAATCCGTCAAGTCCGGTCAACATGCCCGCAACAAATCCGGAAACCATGCAGATGGCGTTTTCCCATTTCCTGGTGATGCCACTCAATTCTTCAAGGCCCTCGATGAGCATGCTGCTGCCGCGCGAGACCATCAGGGCGAGCATGCCGCATCCCATCGCCATGGCGAACGATTCCCCCACCTCCACTCGCCAGGCAACGTTGCCGATCGGCAGGATGGCAGTCCAAAACCAGGCGTAAATCGTCCAGAAAGGATAACCCGGCGGGTGCGGAATCCCGGCGTAGTATGCGCCCGTGCATAGTTCACCGGAGTCTTCCAGCGTCAATTCCGGGGCCAGTGTCAACAGATAAATGGTCCACATTGCCGCGAAGACGATGCCCAGGATGATCCAGTCAATCCGGCGAAAGAGCGGGGACACAGGCGGCGGCGGCGCTTTGGCACCAGGCATCGCTTTAGCGGTTTTGCCCTTGCCGCTGTTCGGTTTTGGCTTTTCCATGTTTGGCATCAGTCGTTCGGCTTGGTGAACGGCGTGAAATGAGTACTAGAACTCGAAGCACCGCGGTTTGTCCAATCTAAAGTGACGGTGCACAGGCGGTTTTGCACGTTTTGGGAACCATCCGACGCGTACGCTGCATAATTTTGGTTGCTCAAAACCATGGCCATCATCGCCTCCCGGCCGGTTGAGCCGCCGGGCAGACTGTTGCCCGTATTCAAAACCAACAGCGTGAGCAAAGCGCAAGCCGCCACCGGTGCCAGAGAGCCCACAAACCAAGCCATTGCCGACCGACCGGGATCGGCGGAAAAAATGCGCCGCTTAAGCCCCGCCGACGGGCGGCGCGGCTGCCAGGAACGCAACTGAGTCTCCGGCAAATTCGTCTCTTTCATAAGCTGCTCCTTCCAGTTGAAGTTTTATTTTTTGCAAACCGTAACGGTATCGGCCCGCAACCGTGTTGGGCGAGGCCTCCAGCAGTTGCCCAATCTCCTCGAACGTGTACCCGTGCCAGATTTTCAATACGATCACCTCGCGCTGTTCCGCCGGCAATTCCGCCAGGCACCGCATCGCTGCGCGCTCCGCCGGACTTTCGCCCGGCGATTTTTCAAACCAGCGCCACGATTCCAGTTCGCGCGTCAACCGCCGCCACAGCGACCGCCGGTGGTTCAGCGCCCGGTTCCGGAAACTGCGCACGCAGTAATGCTCCAGCCGCAACGGCGGTTGCGGCCTTTGCATCAGCACCAGGAAGGTTTCCTGCAACACGTCCTCCGCTTCGGCGTGGCTCAGACCCAAAGCACGGCCATAGAGGATCAACTCCGCCGCCTTCGATTCGTAGAGCTTTTTGCTCCAATCCGATGATTCGTCGCCGTTCACGGTTTCACTGGATAGACACCATTCGCGCAAAATTTGTATAAAAAAAGTCTGATTCCAGGTTTTTTGATGATGTTGACAAATGCCAATAGACACAAGGCAAATCCGCATTTCAGGCGCTTTGAGGACGGAGACGTCTTCAAGCAGGCGCAACTTCTGACGTGAATTGCTGAAAAGATATTCAAAAATCCGAAATCGTTCGGTGAATGGGAGCGATACGGTCGAGGCAATTTTAAACCCTCACGCACCCGGAACATCTGGGCCGCGCGTTCCAAGTTTTGATATAAGCAAGGTAAATATGGCCGGTTCGGCTGCCCACCTCAGCATAAAAGTCTGTCTGGCAGTTGCCATTCGCGCTTTACCCTTGGAGGAACCGGAGGTATTTTAAAATTTCTAACCAGATGTTGAGCAGAAAATTCGACTCCGGGAAGATGACTACACCTAAAGGTGATAGTCAATGGATGCGCTACGCCGTCTTTGGCATGGTTTGCGCCTTGGTAATTGGAATTTTTGCCTGGAGCGCTGAATCGGGCTTCCTTGAATTAGCAAGTCCACACGCGGAAGATTCCTACTATAATCTGTTGGTGCAGGGTTTTCGCGCCGGGCAGCTGAACGTGAGAAGAGAAGCACCACCTGGACTCACCCAACTTGCCAATCCCTATGATCCTGCCGTCAATACCTCATATGTATGGGATAGTCATTATCAATCATATGACATGAGTTATTACAAAGGGAAGTTATACCTGTATTTTGGAGTTACGCCTGCTTTGGTGTTTTTCTGGCCGTATGTGGCCCTCACGAGTCATTATCTCCCGGATAAGGATGCGGTCGTAATCTTTTATGCGTTGGGTTTCCTGGTTGCTGCGGGTCTGTCACGTGCGGTCTGGCGACGTTACTTTTCAGAAGTAAGTGTTTGGGTGGTTGCGCTCGGCATACTCACACTGGGTTTGGCCACTGGCATATTGGAAAATCTATCGCGCTGTGATGTTTATGAAGTTGCGCGAAGTTGTGGGTTTGCGTTTACCATGCTGGCGTTGGCGGCGATCTGGTGCGCATGGCATGCGCCGAAACGGCAAGTTCTATGGCTGCTGTTGGCCAGTCTGGCTTATGGATTGGCGATAGGGTCGCGACCCTCATTGTTGTTTGGGGTAATAATCCTTTTGCTGCCGGCGGCTCAGGCATGGCGTGCGGCGACGGAACCAGGTTCACGTCGGCGGGTTGGGTTGTTGTTAGTGGCGGCGGTCGGTCCGGTGATGCTGATTGGGTTGGGGTTAATGCTTTACAATGCCCTGCGCTTCGACAGTCCATTCGAATTTGGTTGGAACTATCAGTTGTCAAATTACCAGAATAATGCCGCCCAGCAATTCAGTCTGCATTATTTCTGGTTCACTTTTCGTTTCTATTTTTTAGAACCAATGCGATGGAGCGGTCATTTCCCCTTTTTGCAAGCTGGCCCGCCATTGCCTTCGCCATCGGGTTACACTTCGGTAGGAAACGCGTACAGTGGGATACTGAGCAACTATCCGCTGGTGTGGCTGGCCCTGTCCGCACCGTTGGTCTGGCGAGGCAGGCCGGTGAACGAGGTTTCCGTCTTACGCTGGTTTGTCGCGGCTGTATTTTTGCTTTTTGTGACTTGTGCGTTGATCCTCTGTCTTTTTTGTTCAGCCAGCAGCAGTTATGAGTTGGATTTTCTACCAGCCCTGATGCTGCTGGCCGTCATTGGTATTCTGGGTTTGGAGCGTGCACTGGCGGGTACGCCGGTCTGGCGGCGGATCGCCCGCTGGGGTTGGCGCCTGCTGCTGGCCTATACGGTTGCATTTAACATATTAGCGAGTGTAGAAGCCCATGCGACGACCAGCTGGCTCGCCGGCAATTTTCTTCTCAATCAAAGGCGAGTGGACGAGGCGGTTGAGCGTTTCCAAATGGCCCTGGCACTTGAGCCTGAATCTGCGACTTTCCACTTTGCTCTTGCCAATGCTCTCTACCGAGAAAGACGGATGGATGAATCAATTATTCAATATCAAAAAGCTTTGGCAATCAAACCGGACTTCGCAGAAGCCCATAACAATCTTGGTTATAGTCTTCTCCAGTTAGGGCGGGTGAACGAGGCAATTACTCATTTTCAAAGAGCACTGGAAATTCAGCAAAGTTACGAAGCATATTACAACCTCGGCTATGCTTTTCGTCGAAAAAGGATGGCAGCCGAAGCCATGGCCTGTTATCAAAAAGCCATCGAACTTCAGCCCCAATTTATCCCGGCACAAATAGACCTGGCCTGGATGCTGGCGACCTGGCCGGCGCCGTCGGTTCGCAATGGAAGTATGGCCGTGGCCCTGGCCGAGCAGGCCAACCAGTTCACCAAGGGAACAGACCCGCAAATTCTCCGCACTTTGGCGGCGGCTTATGCGGAAACGGAGCGATTTGGCGAAGCGGTAATGACGGCCAAAAGGGCGCTGGCATTGGCGGCGGCTCAATCCAAAACGGGGTTGACCAACGCATTGGAGACGGAGATTGGACTTTATCAAACCAATTCCCCGTGCCGTTCTACAAACAATTGAATGTTCCCCTACCGTATCAGTGACCGGATACCAACAACCCGAAGCGCGCATTCCTTTACACCTTGTCTCAAACACATAGTCTCAACCCCAACCCAGCCAGTGTCCGCCGTGCCAGGTGAGGAAGGCCAGAATCCAGGCGAGCGCGCCCATGTAAAACCATTGGAACAGCGGCCATTTCCACGAATTCGTCTCGCGCCGCACCACCGCCACCGTGCTGGCGCATTGCAGCGCGAAGACATAAAACACCATCAGCGTGACCGCCAGCAATGGCGTGTAAAGCGGCGAACCATCCGGCCGCGTTTGCATCCGCAACGTTTGTGCCAGCGCCTTCCGGCCGGATTCGGATTCGTCCGCGTTGCCAACGTTATAGACCGTGGACATCGTGCTCACGAAAACTTCGCGCGCGGCAAACGATGAAATGATCCCGATGCCCATCTTCCAATCAAATCCCAGCGGCTTGATGACCGGCTCGATGAAATGTCCCATGCGACCAGCGAAGCTGTCACGGAGTCTTTCACCGGCCAGTGCAGCCGAAGAGGGAGTGCTGGAGATTCGGGTTGTTGGGATGCTGGAGTCGCGCAAAGCTTGTTTTCCCATCACTCCATTTTCGGTTTTCGGATACGTCGCCAGAAACCACAACACGATATTGACCCCCAGAATCACCGTGCCCGCGCGCCGCAGAAACAGCCGCGAGCGGTCCCACATGTGCCGCAGCACGACGCGCAACAACGGCCGTTTGTAAGGCGGCAGTTCCATGATGAGCATCGGCGTTTCGCCCCGCAGCAGCGTTTTTTTGAACAGCCACGCCATCAGCAACGCCACGACCGTCCCCAGTAAATACATCGCCAGCATCGTCAGACCTTGTAGCTTCAGAAAGCCCAGGATTTTTTTATCGGGAATGCACGCCGCAATCAGCAGCGTATAGACCGGCAAGCGCGCGGAGCAGCTCATCAGTGGCGCGACCAGAATCGTCACCAGCCGGTCCTTCGGCGTTTCAATCGTGCGCGTGGCCATGATACCGGGAATCGCGCACGCATACGAACTCAGCATCGGTATGAAGCTTTTGCCGTGCAACCCCACCTTGCTCATCAGCCGGTCCATCAAAAACGCCGCCCGCGCCATGTAACCGGTGTCCTCCAAAAAGCCGATGAACAAAAACAACAGCAGAATTTGCGGCAGGAAAACAATCACCGCGCCGACGCCGGCAATGACGCCGTTCACCAGCAAATCATTCAAATCGCCGGGCGGAATCAATTTGCCAACGCCGACACCGGCCCGGTCCACAATGGCTTGCAGGGCGTTCATCGGAATTTTGGCGAACGTGAAAATGCTCTGGAACATCAGTGTCATCAGCCCGACGAAAATCAGCGTGCCCCAGATTTTGTGCGTGAGGATGCGGTCGAGTTTGTCGCTGAATGTTTCGCCCGGCGGCGCGAGTTCAACGGTGGCGGCCTGCTGGATTTCCGCCACCCGCGCGTAACGCCATTCAATCGGCGCGCCCCGCCAGTCAATCCGGTGCGCTTCCAGCCGCTTGCGCGCGGCAGCCACGGCATCCTGGATTTTTTGCGGATAATGCTCCTTGGACGAGGCCAGCGCCCTTTCGTTGCTGAGCAGCAGCAGCGCCTCCGCCGTCGCCTGCAACCGCCGTTCCTTGAACGTTTCGGCCAGCAAATCGGCCAGCCCCGTCGCCTCGATCCGGAACAAACCGGGCAACTGACAGAACAACTTCGGTTTTATTTCAGTTTCGCTCTGAAGCAGCGCAATAATTTTCGCGCGCAACTCCGGCACACCCGCGCCGGCGCTGGCCACAATCGGTACGACCGGCACGCCGAGTGCCGCGGAGAGTTTTTGTTCGTCAATGCGATGGCCGTTGTTCTCGGCCACGTCCACCATGTTCAACGCGATGATGGTCGGATGGCCCAGCTCGACGACTTGCGTGGTGTAATAAAGGTTTCGCTGCAGGTTCGAGGCGTCCACCACCACCACCATCAAACTCGGCGGCGGCAGTTCGGCCAGGCGATGAAGCAGCACGTCGCGCGAAATCTGCTCGTCCATCGAATTGGGGCTGAGGCTGTACGTCCCGGGCAAATCAAGCACCCGGACGTCCATACCAGCCGAGGCGCCCAACAGCCGGCCTTCCTTGCGCTCGACGGTCACGCCGGCGTAATTGCCCACCTTCGCGCGCAAACCCGTCAGGGCATTGAAGACCGTCGTCTTGCCGGAGTTCGGGTTTCCCGTCAGGACGACATAGGTCGGCACGGAAGTTTTCCCGACGGATTTTTTTTTGTCCGAGGCGGCGGCGGAATCCATGTTAGTCTTGCTCTTCGTCGGCACGGTGGAAATCGAAAAAGGTCTGGATGTCCGTCCGATGGGCAAAGCCGCGCGCACGTTTCATTTGCTCCAACTCTTCACTCGTCTCATCCCGCCAGCCGCGTTTGGCCAAGAATGAGTTGAAGAACAGAATCTCCTCATCCGTTGGCTTTCGTCCGTTACGTATGCACCACCCGAAAATTTGTTCGTCGGTGCCACCCTCCTGCACCCGTCGAACCAATCGCGGATATTCAATGCCCAAAAAACGACAAACACGCGCATCGAAGCCGGTGCCGCGATTATAATCCGCAGGCAGTTGGCCCTGTGTGTGCAATCGGATTTTATCGAGCGTCCGGCCAAAGAAAACGACGCCGCCAATTTTTTCCTCAGAACGTCGCAGACCGGGAATCTTCATACAGAATTGACGTGCGATCGCGGGTTAAGGATTCACCTTCACCAGTATCTGTTCCGCCTCGCTTTTACGGATGGTGAGGTTATAGCCGCGGACTTTGATTTCCACCGGGTCGCCCAGCGGCGCAAACCGGACCAGCTCAACCGGGGTGCCGACCAGCAAACCCATTTCCATCAGGCGCGGCCGGCATTCGGGCGGGAGTTTGATTTCGGCCACGGTCGCCGTCGTGCCCACGGCAACCGAACTGAGCGGTTGGGGAGCGGCTGCCATAAAAAATTTCAGGCGGCGGCGGATGAAGGCAACGGTTCGACCAGAATCGTTTTGGCCAGCTTTTCGCTCAAAGCGAGGCGGGCGTTGCAGACCTGACAGATGACGTTGGCTTCGCTGCTCAACAATTTCACGCGTTGTTCCTCGCCTAGCCCAAGCTCGCGCAGCCGGTCGCGCACCTCGGGCGACACGGCCAGTTCCTTGATGCAAACGGTAGTGCCGGCCTTGACCCGGCTCAGCGGACACACCGCCGGTCCGGCACACTCGCCTTCAATGACTTTATACGCTGTGACCTTTTTGTTCACTGGTAGGCAAGATAGGTTAATGTGACGGGCGTCGCAAGCGGGTTTTTGGCGTGGAATTTGCATTTTTTGTTTCCGTGCGCTGCCCGGTTCGGGCAGGATGCGGGGCGTAAATCCGGAAATCCGAATGTATCGCGAAAAAAAAATTGTCGTCGTGATGCCGGCGTATAACGCGGCGCAAACGCTGCGCCAGACTTACGACGAGGTGCGCGAACAGGGCATCGTGGACGAAATCATTCTCGTGGACGATCACAGCCACGACGACACGGTGGCGATTGCGCGCTCACTGGCAGGCCTGCGTGTGCACGTGCACGAACGCAACACCGGCTACGGCGGCAACCAGAAAACGTGCTACCAGCTTGCGCTTACAGCGGGCGCGGACATCGTCATCATGCTGCACCCGGATTATCAATACACGCCCAAGCTGATTCCGGCGATGGCTTCGATCATTGCCAATGGCCTGCATCCCTGCGTGCTGGGCAGCCGCATTTTGGGCGGCTATGCGTTGCGTGGCGGAATGCCGTATTGGAAATACGTGTCGAACCGCCTGCTCACCTTCGCCGAAAACCTTTTGCTTGGTGCGAAACTTTCGGAATATCACACCGGCTACCGGGCGTTCTCCCGCGAAATTCTGGAGACGCTCACGCTGGCCGAAAATTCCGACGACTTTGTCTTCGACAACCAGATGCTCGCGCAGATTCTCTGGCACGGGTTCACGATTGGCGAGGTAAGCTGCCCGACGAAGTATTTTCCCGAAGCGTCATCCATCAATTTCCGCCGGAGCTTGAAATACGGGTTCGGGTGTCTGGAGACGGCGCTCGCGTTCCGGCTGGCGAAGATGCGGTTGTGGAAATCAAAGCGGTTCAAGCTGCGCGGTTGAGCGCGGCGGCCAGACGGGATTTCTTGCGGTTGGCGGTGGGGCGGGGCAGCACACCGGACTTGACGGCCTTGTCAAAGGCCGAATTGACGCCCGGCAGCAATTGGGCGGCTTCAGCCTTTTTGCCGGTGGCCAGCAGCGTGCGGTAATTTTTCTCCAGGCGGCGCAGGTGTGATTTGACACTGAGATTGTGGAGACGCTTGCGCTGGCTGTTGCGCATCCGGCGTTCGGCAGACTTGGTGTTGGGCATATTTCGTTTGGCTTAAAAAGGCCGCCACAATAATCAAATCCGGCCCAATGTCAACGGCGAAAGCTGCTCGTTTCAAGGCTTTTGAGCTTGAAAAAACGGGTGTCTTTGGGCGTATTACTGGCACTGGGACTGCTGCTTTTTTGAAAAATGGCTCAAAAGAGTGATAGTGGGGAACAGTGAGTAAGCGGCTGCACATCCTGCATTTGGAAGACGAACCGGATTTTGCCGAGTTGGTCCGGTCCTTGATTCAGCAGGACAATCTGGACGGGGAGATAAAACAGGTGCGGACCCGCGCGGATTTGGAAGCGGCCTTGGACTCCGGATCGTTTGACATCATCCTGTCAGATTTCCACCTGCCGTCGTTCACCGGTTTGGAGGCGTTGGCGATTGTGAAGCAGAAGTGCCCGGACATGCCGTTCATTCTTATCTCGGGTACCATTGGCGAGCAGGCAGCGGTTGAAAGTTTGAAGGCCGGGGCGACGGATTATCTGCTCAAACAGCAGCCCGAGCGGTTGCCGTCGGCCATCCGCCGCGCCGTGCAGGAAGCCGAGGAGCGCGCCAAACTGCGCCAGGCAGAGACCGAATTGGTCCGCCGCGAAAAGTATTTCCGCACCCTTACAGAAAATTCGCTGGATGTGCTTTCCATTTTGAGCCGGCAGGGAAACTTCCTTTACGTCAGTCCTTCCATCGAGCATGTCGTGGGCTACACGTCGGAGGAATTGCGCGGGCAGAATGCCTTCGCACACGTGCATCCCGAGGATTTGCCGCGCGCGTTGGAGGCGCTCCAAGCCGCGATTGATCAACCGGAACGCCCGTTCAAAATTCAGTTGCGCTATCAAAGGAAAGACGGCGCCTGGCGGCACCTGGAGGCCGTGGGCCAAAACCGCCTCCAGGATCCGGAAATAGCCGGCATTGTGCTCAATTCCCGCGACGTGACCGACCGCTGGTGTGCGGAGGAGGAGGTACGCGCCAGTGAAAAGCAGTACCGCCTGCTTTTTCAGGGCAATCCCAACCCGATGTGGGTCTTTGACCTGGAGACGCTGGCATTTTTGGAAGTCAACGAAGCGGCGACCAAACATTACGGTTACTCGCGAGAGGAATTCCTGGCGATGACGGTTGCGGATATTCGGCCGCCGGAGAAGAACGGTGCCTCCCAAACCGTCCCGTTGAACCTCGCCGAACACGGTCCCATCTGGCGGCACCGTCGCAAGGACGG
>Ga0187873_1002081_pt1 | contig 15657 bp, 17 predicted proteins | sample June2016WEW_16_1_2_FD_133012 | JGI IMG/M metagenome (GOLD analysis project Ga0187873, IMG submission 133012) | Peatland microbial communities from SPRUCE experiment site at the Marcell Experimental Forest, Minnesota, USA - June2016WEW_16_100 | ecosystem: Environmental > Terrestrial > Soil >... | reverse complement strand
CGCCGCCCACAGCGAAAGGTAAAGCGTGCCGCTGCCCACCGCCTTCAGCGAATAGGAGAAAAAGTTATACCCGCGGTTGCGAAAGCGCTCCGACCAGGCGATGAGCCCCGCGCCCGCTACCAGCCCGATCAGCACCCGTCCCAGCGGGCCGATCCAATGGTTGTCCATGGCCAACTTCAGAAACCACGCCATGCCCACCAGCACCGCCAGAATGCCGATGCGGTTGAACCAATGCGAGCCGATTCGGCTCTCCAGGGAGCGCGCGTCTCCCGGAGTGGCTGGCGAGTAGGAGCCAAAGGTCGGCGGCACCGCCGGCAGCGCGGATGTCCACGGCACTGCCCTTTGCTCCATCCCACCCGGCGGCGAAGCCGCCTGCGCGCTCACCTGCTGCGCCGGAGGCTGATGTTGGGGCTCTTGTGTAAGGATGCCTTGGTGAATAAACGCCTCTTCAAGCCGGCGCACCCGTGAACGGAGTTCGCCGACCTGCTCTTCAAGACTGCCAGATTGGTTAGTGTTCATCGCCGTCCACTCTACAGCACAACCGCCAGTGTCTTCAACGAAAAACGGAAGCCCTCTCTCTCGCCCTCTTGACCTGTGAGCCCGTCCCCCGCCCAGGCGTATACTAATTTGGAGCCGGGAACACCAAAATCGAAATCCCGGCGCAAAGGAGCTTCCCTGTGAAATTGAATCGCAATAATGTGGCGGCCATCTTCCTCGCCGCCACCGTCGCCATTCCCGCGTTTGCCCAAAGCGGCCCGGACATCTACAAATCAAAGTGCCTCATGTGCCACGGCTTAGACGGCATGGGCGCCACCCCCGCGGGCAAGGCCATGAAAACCGTGTCCTTCAAGGATCCGGCGGTCATCAAGACTCCCGATGCCGCGCTGATCGCTATCATCAAGAGCGGCAAGAACAAGATGCCCGCTTATGGCGCCAAGCTGACCGACGACCAGATCAAGGCCGTCCTGGCCTACATCCGCACGCTGCAGAAGTAGCAAGGAACACTCTGATTTTGGATTGCACCCCACCAATCAGGCGGACGTGCAACAGCGCGTCCGCCGCAGTTTTTTCCCCGTTCTCCGGTTTTGGGCCGCCGCGCCGTTTCTCCCTCCAAGAAGCGTATTTCCCCACCTTCACCCGCGCAATATGTGATGCACATCACAGACCCAAATCCTCGAAAATCTCTACCTTTCCCTCAACCCATGCTGCCGGAGCGTTTCCCCCATGGAATGCTCGCAATAGGCTTGCATTTTGGTTTCCAGCGCGGGAGGTCAAGGCGTTTGTCCGGAATTATCAATAAGTTCAGAGTCCTTGGCGGGACGTTTGCGGCAGGGGGTGCGAGCCATGTGCGCTAACCAGGCTTCCCCACCCGATGACTCGCGCCGTCGCGCCATTGAGATTTTTCTAGGCGGCGGTTTGCTGGCTACTCTTGCTTCCTTCCTCTACCCCGTGCTGCGTTTCCTGGTCCCTCCGGCGGTCACGGACCTCGGCGGAGACGAGGTGATCGCCGCCAAGCTCGGCGAACTGAAGCCCAACTCCGGCAAAATCTTCCGCTTCGGCAGCAAGCCGGGCCTGCTCATCCTGAACACCGACGGCGCCTTCCGTGCGCTCTCCGCCACCTGCACCCACCTCGGCTGCATCGTGCAGTATCGCGCCGACCTGCGCGAAATCTGGTGCGCCTGCCACAACGGCGCCTACGACCTGAACGGCCGCAACGTCTCCGGCCCTCCGCCCCGGCCGCTCACCGTCTTTGATGTCCACCAGCGCGGCGACGAGATTGTCGTTAGCCGCAAGCGGGAGGCCTGACCGTGTTCGCCGCTCTCATTCGCTGGCTCGATGAACGGCTTCACCTGGACGAGCTCATCGCTCCGTTCAAGCACAAGACCGTCCCCCGCCATCGCCTCTCATATTGGTATTTCTTCGGCGGCATCACGCTTTTCCTCTTCATGATTCAGGTGCTCACCGGCATCCTGCTGCTGCTCTACTACCGCCCCGGCGCCAACGAGGCCTTTGAGAGCGTGCAGTACATCATGACGCGCGTGCAGTTTGGCTGGCTGATTCGCTCCATTCACTCCTGGTCCGCCAACTTGATGATCTTTACCGCTTTTGTCCACATGTTCAGCGTGGTCTTTCTTAAGGCCTACCGCAAGCCGCGCGAGCTCACCTGGGTCACCGGCGTGATTCTTCTCTTGCTGGTCATGGGATTCGGTTTCAGCGGCTACCTGCTTCCCTGGAACACGCTGGCCTTCTTCGCCACCAAGGTGGGCACGGAGATTGCCGGCCAGGTTCCGCTTATCGGCAAGCCGCTGATGATCTTCCTGCGCGGCGGCGAAGAGGTCACCGGCGCAACGCTCACTCGCTTTTTCGGATTCCATGTCGCCGTACTCCCCGGCATCGTCGTTGTGCTCATCGCCATTCACCTCTTTTTCGTTCAGCGTCAAGGCATGAGTGTCCCTCCCAAGGTTGAAGCGGAGTGGGCCGCGAACCCCTCCGCCCACCGCGAGATGAAGTTCTTTCCCAACTTCGCGCTGCGCGAGCTGATGGCCTGGTACGTGGCCATGGGCGTTCTCGCCGCGCTGGCCGCTCTCTTTCCCTGGAACCTCGGCGTCAAGGCCGACCCTTTCATCTCCGCCCCGGCCGGCATCAAGCCCGAGTGGTACTTCCTCTTCATGTTCCAGACCCTCAAGCTCATCCCCTCCAAAGTCTGGATCATCGACGGCGAGGTGCTGGGCGTGCTGGGTTGCAGCCTGGCCGGATTGCTGTGGCTGCTGCTGCCCTTCTTTGAGAGAGAAAAATCCTCCCGCGCCCGAGTCTGGGTTACCGGCATCTCCATCTTTGCCCTTGTGTACGTAATAGGTATGACTGTCTATGGCTTCCTTGCGCAATAATTCGTTGCCCGCCGCCAGCTCGGCCCTGTTGCTGGCCGCGTCCCTCCTGCTCGCGCCTTCCATATACGCGCAGGCGGTGAACTCCTGCCTGGATTGCCACTCCGCCCAGGACGGCCCCCTGCAAGTCACACCGGAAAAATTCAGCCAGGACATCCACGCGCAAAGGGGCCTCACCTGCGTCAGTTGCCACGGCGGCGACGCCTCCAGCTACGATCCCGGCCAGTCCATGAGCCGCAAGGCCGGATGGAAGGGCAAGATCGAGCGCCGTCAGATTCCGCAGTTGTGCGGCAGTTGCCACTCCAATCCCGCCTACATGCGCCAATACAATCCCAGCCTGCGCACCGACCAGCTCGACCAGTACCACACCAGCATGCACGGCAAGCGCCTCGCCTCCGGTGACACCAAGGTGGCCGTCTGCGTCGATTGCCACAGCGTCCACGATCTCCGTCCGCCCAGCGATCCCCGCTCCACCGTCAATCCCGTCAACGTGGCCAGGACCTGCTCGCGCTGCCACTCCGACGCGGCGCTCATGAAGCCCTACGGCATCCCCACCGATCAGTTTGCCAACTACTCCACCAGCGTTCACCACGACGCCATGGCGGTGCGCGGCGATCTCAGCGCGCCCACCTGCACCACCTGCCACGGAAACCACGGCGCTCTGCCACCCGGCGTCGACAAGGTGCAGAACGTCTGTTCCAATTGCCACGTCTTCCAGGCGCAGATGTACGGCAAGAGCTCGCACTTCAAGGCATTTCAGGATAAGGGTCTTCCCGGCTGCGTCGTCTGCCACAGCAATCACGCCATCCACATGCCATCCGACGCCATGCTCGGCACAGGCCCCTCCGGCGTCTGCATGAAGTGCCACGCCCCCGGCGACCGTTGCGACAAGGCGCGCGCCTCCATCCTCGGCAACCTTACGCAACTCGATCAGTCCATCAAGGACGCCGACCAATCTCTGCGACTCGCCGAGTCCTCCGGCATGGAGGTCAGCGAGGCCCGTCTCGCGCAGGATCAGGCGCAGGATTCGCTTACCAAGGCCCGCGTTACCATCCACACCTTCCAGACCGCTCTGGTCGACGCGGATATTCAGTCCGGGGCCACGATCGCCGCCGCCAACCTCAAAGCCGGCCGCGACGCCATGGTCGAGCGCAACCATCGCCGCATCGGCCTTGGCATCTGCCTCCTCGCCATCGCCTTCATGCTCGTCGGCCTCTGGCTCTACATCAAAAAGCTGGAGAGCTGATCGAAGTTGATGTGTTAGTTTGCTTCTGCATTATTCCGAATTAGGTCGCTAATCCTCCGTGCCCCATCCATTCCGCGTTTTTTGCGGAATGGGTGGGATAGCACAACACTTATTAATATTTGTTATCCAGAGCGAGTGTAGCGAGTCGAAGGACTTGCTTTTGTTTCTGCTTTTGCTTTTCGTGTTTTGAAAGGGCACGACTTCAGTCGTGCCACCAACGCATCCCCAAGTTTTTAGAAATCAACCAGCGCGACGAAGTCGCGCTCAAATCCCGCGCACTCACACATGCCGTCATCTTGGGCGCAACACCTTGTGTATCAACGAATGATAAGGCAATTATGCACATTCAACCCAATTCAGTCGTTTCGGATTGCGAGATAATAAGCACTGCTGGAAAAAGCCTCTAAACAGTTCTTGTAGAAGGGAGCCTACGGCTGAAATCATCCCCCGACCTTGTTTAACCGTTTTTCGCCACGAGAGCCTGATGAGTACGCTGAGTCCAGAATCTGTTGCTGCATACGTCCAGGATTTCGAATGCCTGATGGAGGGGGTCGTGTACTTCCTAGGGCTTGAACAGGAGATAGTAAAGCAAGGGAATATCGAAGCTATTCGTCGCCACTACGAGCAGAATCCCGAGGACAAGTTATGCGATATATATCGGCCTGGGACTCGTGAAATGATTCTCTGTCGCAGATCTGGGATTGATGCGATACATCGAATGGCACTCAGATTAGTCACCGAGGCACCGAACGCTTGTGACCTGAGCGTGAAACGGATAGCGGAAATCATTTCTGAGAGGGTTCTCCAAGTTGCAATTGATCAGGTTACGGATGACGAAGAACTGGTTCGGATCCTAAAATACTACGTCGGCATTTCAGAGACTGAGCACGTTGAGGCCTCTTACAGCTTTCCGTGCGTTCTATTGCATTGCGGTCCAAATCACCCAGATTTCGCGCCCCCTCCTCCAGATCAATTCGCGCTTGGCCCTGTGACCTTCCAGCGCTTTGAAGCATTCTTGAGGAACTTCAATGAAGCTATTCAAAATGGCAGCAAACGTGCGCAGGAGAAGGCGATAGACATATTCTCCGAGAAAGGAAAGATATATGGCTGGGTAGCATCTGTTAGCATCCCTCGATGCGCTCCGGATGTATCTCGCCGGAGGGCCGAGGAGATCATTGAGGCATCGATTAACTTGCTGAAGGTCTTCATCGGCCTTCGCTATGGAAGATCGATGAGGCTTCCGCATACAGCCCCGACACGAAACCGCGAAACTTGTGTCCTTAGGGAAATAGACACCAGCGTCGAATGGACATGGCAGGGACGCAGTTTGGAGGGCGCGCTTGTTGCAGGGAATTTAATGGCAAGTGTTCCACCGTGCTTCCAAGATTATGCGTCTAACTTTCTGAATAAAGGCTTAAGCGGAAATCGAGATGAGACGACGAACAGGCTTCTTGACGCTCTCAAATGGTTTGGAGATGCCTCTTTTGAGGAATCGGGAGGTGTACAGATTGTGAAGTGGATTGCAGCACTAGAGCGTCTCACCGCAACGGAGCGGATCGATAGCGGCATAACACATCGCTTCTGTAAACGGGTCGCGCTTCTCGCAAGTGGATTGGGGACGGGGCACGTCGAAAGGGCTTACAGAGACGCCAGAATGGCGTACAATTTGCGATCCGATGTGATGCATGGATCGCGATCTCAAGATGATGAACATCTTCTTATTAATGCTGGGCTCGTGCATGATCTGACCCGTGAAGCAATTCTAGGGGCTCTTGCTATACATCATATGCTGGGTTCGGCGATAGGGAACACGCGGATTGCGAGCATGGCACAATTCTACGAACAATCCGCTCTCCGGCATGAGGTTCTACTTGATAAGCTCCAACAGGAATTCAGAAAGAAGGCGAAGTCGAAGAGAGTTTCTCCGTAATTTTTGTAGATTCGAACTCACCTGCTCACATGTTGCCAATATCCCATGGCACTCACCGCGCTCACCCGGAACCGGATATCCCAGTTCTCGCACTTTGAGAACTGGGATATCCCACGGTCAGGTTTTTCTATTCTCTGTTCCCTGTTCTCTGATCTCTGATCTCTGTTTTCTGATCTCTGATTCCTGACCCCTGTTCCGTGTTCCACATCGACTAGACCAGACCAGATTTTACCCAATCTTCGATCTTTCTTCCCTGGCAACTGCCGCGAAATCTCCCGCCTCGGCTCCCACTTGCAGCGAAAAGCTGCCAATTCGCTTCCCAAATAACCCAATTTTGCGCTCAAAAGAGTTCACTTATAAGTGAACCCTTTTGGGCGCGTTTTAACCCCTGATTCCTGGCCACTGACCACTGTTCACTGTCCACTGTTTCCCCCGCCGGCCCTACAATGATTTCTTGCTTCCTGAATCCCAACGCGACCGCCTTGAAGTGGTGCTGGTCTCGCCGCGCAACCCCCTCAACATCGGAGCGGCTGCCCGCGCCATGGCCAACTTCGGCTTTCGGCGCCTCTCGGTGGTCGCGCCATTCGACCCCACCTGGCGCGAGGCCCGCTCGGCGGTGGGTGCGCCGGCTCTGCTGGTAAACGCCGCGGAATCGGCGACTCTGGCCGAAGCCGTGGCCGATTGCACCCTGGTCGTCGGCACCGGAACCCTCACCCGCCGCAAGCCCGAGCAACCCGTCGTCCCGCTTCCCGAGCTGGCCCCTCTGGTCAGCCGCGAACTCGCTCACGCAGGCCGCGTAGCCCTGGTCTTCGGCCCTGAAAAACATGGACTTACGCGCGAAGACCTCTCCTACTGCCACCTCCTCGTCGAAATCCCCACCGACCCCCTCCAACCCTCCATGAACCTCGGCCAGGCCGTCGCCGTCTGCCTCTACGAGCTCACCCGCTGTGCTGTTTCCGTGCCCGAATCCACGCCAGCAACTCCTGTCCCTTCAGTCACTTCCGTCGCCTCCTCCGGCCGTCTTGATCTGCTGGCCGGGGTGATCGAAGAGGCCATGCGAGCGGCTGGCTACTCACCGCGCGCCATGCAGCCGGCCAACCGCCACGACCTCCGCCTGCTGCTGCGGCGGCTCTCGCTCACCGCGCACGACACACGCCGCATCCTTGGCCTCTTCCGCCGCATCCTATGGCGGCTCAACCACTTAGAGCATTAACGCGTTTCTGTTCGACTATGGGAACAGAATCCTGTTAAAGTGTCGCTCAAAGGTTCACCCATGCTCACAGCTCACATTCGGCCTAATTCCATGTCTTTGCCCCGACCTGTCGCCGCAGTCTGCTGCGCTGTCCTGGCGCTGGCTTTTTCCTCTCCGGCACAGCAGCCGACTCAGCCCGACACGGTTCAGCAGCCGACAGCAACAGCATCGCTATCCGGTGACACCCCGCAGGCGCAACAGGCACCGCCGCAGGAGACCCCACCGCAAGAGACCGGCGGTATTACGGAAGCAGAACTCAAGCAATTACTGGTGGGCAAGGAGCTCTATCTGCGAGGCGGCTACCTGGATAACACTCTGAGCTTCAGCGAGCACGGGAGCCTGATCGGGCACTCGCCGCAGGGCTCCTATACGCTCAACGCCATCCAGATCGACAAGGTGCGCATCAGCAAGCATAAGGTCACGCTGGAAGGCGCGCGCTATGGGCTGCACTTTCTGGGCCAGCTGGCCTCCGAGGATACCTCGAGCGCGTATGACCGGGTCCGCATCACTCCCAATAAGAAAGTAGTCAAAATTACCATCGACCGCGAGATGGTAGTGAAGCCCAAGAAGGAAAAAGGATCCAATAGCGGCAAAGAACCCACGACCGGCAACGAAAAGAGTTGGAAATTCTGGCACGTAAAGCCGGGCGCTGCTACAGCCGCCGAGCAGGCGCAGCCGGCTCCGCCGCAGGCTGCCGCGCCGAAGGCGTCGCCCGAGCCCGAAGAGATGAGCGAGGCCGACCAGCTCAAGGCTTCTATCGCCGCCACGCCCGAAGAAGAGCGCCCGGCCGACCCGAAAAGCGTAACCACCACTATCTCGCCAGCGCACGCCACGCGGGTGCTCAAGGACGCACTTGATAACGTCTTTGCCCAGGGACTCGACGAGCGCATGATGGCCAGCCTGCCCGATTTCTGGAAGCTCTACTACCAAGCCGTGGCCGCCAAGGCCGACTACCGGCCCAAAGACCCGTCCATTTTCCGCCAGAGCAGGGTGGACCAAAAGGCGCGCCTTTTAATCCAATTCGAGCCGGACTCCAATGAATTTGCGCAGTCCAAAGGCGTAGCCGGCATGGCCCAATATCACGCAGTCGTCGGCCCGGATGGCAAGGTGAGCGAAGTCGTCATCAGCCGGCCCATTGGCTTCGGGTTGGACGAGAGCGCCGTTGCAGCAATCAGAAAAGCTCAATTCCAGCCGGCGATCAAAGACGGTAAGCCGGTTGCGGTGATACTCGACCTGAACGTGCCCTTCCGCATTTTTTCCAAGATGACCAATGTGCATACCCCGCCGGAACCGGCCGATAAGCCCGCCGAGCCGGTGTTGCCGGGACCTTACAGCGTTCCCCGGCCTTAAGAGCCTCCAATGTCTTACGCCAGTCTTACGCCCACCCGGCAGCCGTAAGACGCGCGTAAGACAGCAATAAACAAGGCGGCTCACACACCAGCTATCCATCGATTCCGCTGCCGTACGGTCTTCGGCTCGCGCCGCGCGCGCTCAGGATTCTGCCTGCTGGATAATCTCTTCGAGTTTGGGTTTGTGTTTGGCTTGGCGGCCGGTGCGCTGCTCGGTGGAGATCACCCGCACGGGTTTGGGCTGACCCACCCGTTCCCGGGCGTTGGCTTTGACTGCCTTAGTGGCGGAAAATTTCCCTGGCTTGCGTTTCGTCATGGCAAGTATGAGTATGAAGGAAGTCCTGCCGGAGTGGAAGGCCCTCCGGGCTTTCAGGTTTTGGTCGCTGAGACAGAAAAGAGCTGGGTTCCTGGCCGCAGATTTTTCGCCGGGATGGAGAGCAGGAAGACCATGGAAGAGCGCGATTTTTTCAACGAAACGACCGAACAACGCACCCATACGCTGACCTGTCCCAAGTGCGGGCAATCAGGCGAGTACCAGGTCGCCTGGGTGGTTCGGCGCAAGCGGACGCAACTGCCCCGGGGCGCCGACGAGCGGGACCGCGCCAAGTTTGCCAAGGCGCAGTCTTACATGGTCCGGCGCGACGAAAAGCTGGCCTGCGCCAACATCCGCTGCCGCAAGGCCTTCGAGATCAGCACGTTGCAGTCGGTGGCATTTCTGGTGGATTGAGTTCGGCCTGCAGCAACCCACGACCTGAACCGCATTTTTCAAGGAGGAACCATGAACACTTCCGCACTTTTCGTTTACAGGCGGCTGGCCGTGCTGTCCGGCCTTGCAGCCTTGCTGTGGACCGTGCCTATCCTGGGCGCGCAGGAGCTCAAGCCCATCCAGTTGCCCAAGCCGCAAATCACCGGCGGAATGCCGCTGATGCAGGCCCTGGCCGAGCGCAAGACCACGCGTGCCTTTGTGGACAAACCTCTCCCGCCGCAAACCCTCTCCAACCTCTTGTGGGCAGCCTTCGGCGTCAACCGGCCGCGCACAGTGAAGCCTGGGCTGGGCCGTACGGCGCCTTCGGCCATGAACAAGCAAGAGGTTGAGCTTTACGTGGTTTTAGCCCAGGGCGTCTATGTTTATGAGGCCGAAACCAACCTTCTGCGTCCCGTGGTGGCCGGCGACTTGCGCGCCAAGATGGGCGCGCCTCCTGCCGGACAGGCGGCCGTCACACTGGTTTATGTGGCTGATCCTAAGTTCAACTATGCGCAGGTGGATACAGGCTTCATCGGCCAGAACGTCTACCTGTTTGCGGCCTCCGAGGGGCTGAACGCATGGATCTATGCTTTGCACGGGCAGCAGGACGCAACGGCCGTGGGCGCGGCGCTGAAGCTGCCTGAAGGGAAAAGCCCGCTGTATGGGCAATCGGTGGGTTATCCGCCGAAGTAGCGCGACGCTGCAACGGGCTTGACTCGGCTGCCGGCGGCGGCCGGGTGCGGAGACTCTACAACAAGCGCGCGGCCCGCCTGTTCATTCGAGACCGAAGAAAAAAAGTCAAATCCCTCCGCTGAGAGGAAACGGCTCTGTTTCTCTGAGTCCGAAGGCCGCATGGTATCTGACCTTGCCTTGAACGCAATTCAAAGCGCCGGGGATAAGTTCAAGCGCCATGAAGGCTTCCGGAGGAAATGGACTCACGAGAGAGCAGGCCTTATCCGTGGAGAAGCCGAAGCGGGGATAGTACTTCGGGTGGCCGACGACGATGACGATTTGCTCGCCCTCGCCGCGCAGCCAATCCAGGCCGTGCCGAATCAGCATTCCGCCGATACCCTGGCCCTGTTGTTCCTGCAACACAGCCATGGGCGCCAATGCCACCGCCGGAAGAGGGTTGACGGCGGTCTCAATCGACATCCGGCTGAAGAGGATATGCCCTACGATCCGTTTCTCAATCTCGGCAACAAAGGAAGCCAGCGCGGCGCCTTCAATACGCAGAGCATCCACCAGGTCAGCCTCGTCCCGGCCACCAAAAGCCTCTTCATTGACGTGGCGGATAGCGTCGCGATCTTCGGGGTGTTCACTACGCACGATTATGCCGCTGTTCATGCTCACAGGCTGAATATTACTCTATGTTTCCCGACTGTTCGAAAAGGGGGTGGGCTCAACGCAATTCATATCCAAATGCCTGATTTAGGAAACCGAGTCGGCACTCGGCATGGCCACTGGCACGGTTTCGCAACCTGTGATTCAATCGGAAGAGTGAGCGGACCGGAGGCTGCAGCGAGGCCCGCCAGGAGTCACAAGCATGGTAAATTCCTTGCTTCCCCCCGAAGAGCGCCACTTGACCCCCGACCAGGTGGAGGCACTCGACAAACGGCGCGAACTGGGCCACACTCTGCTGGTTATTGCAGGGCAGTTTGCGGTAATTGCAATTATTTTGTTGTTATGGGTGGGTCAGGATCTGACCTGGTCGCCGGGCTGGGCGCATCCCATGGCCTACTACTTCGCCATTGTGCTGGGTATCATTGTTGTCTGCGGCGTCATCGGTTATTTTCTCCGCCGTGGCACACCGCGAATCGACTGAGTACGAGCCTGAGCAGCTCCCGGGGCCCAAAGCTCTTTTCCTGGCATGCCGCCGGAGCCGGCAACGCGGAACTGGCCGCATCTGTTTTTCGTACAATCATGTGAAAACCGCCGCGTGTAAGAATTGCAAAAATACTCCTGACACCAGGCCCCAGAATGACCAAAAAGACGGCAAGCCGCATCCCGCTCGACGATCTTCTCGTATTCCACCAGGTGGCGCGCTCGCTCACATCGAGTTTCGACCTGGACACGATTCTGCGCACCATCATGGAGCACATGGAGCGGTTTGTCGAGGCGGAGCTGTGGACGCTTCTGATGCTGGACGAAGCGCGCCAGGAGCTCTACTATGCGATTGCCGCGGGCCGGGAAGAGGCGTCGCTACGCGGCCTGCGCGTGAAGGTAGGCGAGGGCATAGCCGGCTGGGTGGTGGAACACGGCGAGACGCTGCTGGTTCCCGAGGCCCAGAACGATCCTCGTGTTGAGGAAGAGCACGGCGCCAAGCCCAATACTGTCCGCTCGGTCATCGCTCTGCCTTTGCGCGGGCGCAAGGGCACGCAAGGCGTCATCGAGATTTTCAACCCGCGCGCCGACCAGCTCACCGACTACACCATCGCTTTTTTGCACATCCTGGCCGATCATGCGGCCATTGCCATCGAGAATGCGCATGACGTTGCCCGCATCCAGCAGTTGACCATCACCGATGACTGCACCAAACTTTACAACGTCCGCCATCTCTACGAAGTTCTGGGCCGGGAGATGAAGCGATGCGGCCAGCAGGAGTTGCCGGTGAGCCTGGCCTTCCTCGACCTGGATCATTTCAAGCTGGTGAACGACGAGTACGGCCACCTGGTGGGCAGCGAACTGCTGGCCCGGGTCGGCGAGCGGCTCCAGGAATTGAGCAGCAAACACGATTGGTGTTTTCGCTACGGCGGCGACGAGTTCGTGATCCTGATGCCGGAGATCGGCGCGGCAGCCGCGCTGACGCAGGCTGCCGCAATGAACCGCGCGCTGAAGGAGACCGAATTCCAGATGAAAAACGGCCTGAAGTTGCGCGTCAACGCCAGCGTGGGCGTGGCCACCGCGCCCGACGACGGCGCGAGCGTACATGCCGTGATCGGCGTGGCCGACCTCCGCATGTACTGGGTTAAGGCCAATGGGCGTGGAGCGGTAAAAGGCGGGTAGGTTCTTTGGAGTTCTACTCCTGGCTTTTGTCTTCGCCCTTCACTTCTCCGTGATCTGCTCCTCGGCGAGACGCTCAAGTTGGTTGCGCCAGTTGAGCGATTCGACGAAGCTGCGCGACTCGCGCCATCCGGGTTCGACGATGACATGCAGTTCCAGATAGACGCGCGTGCCGAGCAGCGACTCGATCTGCTTGCGGGCGCCGGTGCCGATCTCCTTCAATTTGGAACCACCTTTGCCAATCAGAATTGCTTTTTGCCCTTCGCGCTCGCAGTAAATCACCGCTGAAATGCGGGTGAGCGGGAGGCGGGCGGGAGCCTGGCCTTTCTTGCGCGGCGGCGCGGACGGCTCGGCTTCTTCAAAGCGCTCAATGACTACCGCAGAAGCGTAGGGAACCTCTTCGCCGGTCTCAGCCAGGATGCGCTCGCGAACCAACTCGGCGACCATGAAGCGCTGCGGCTGGTCGGTGTACTGGTCCGCGGGGTAGTAGCGCTCGCCGGCGGGTAGCGCCTCGACGATCTTGCGGATCAGCAGATCGAGCCCGTCACGCTTGCGCGCGCTGACCGGGATGACCTGGGCGAAGCCGAAGTGACGGGTGAGCGAGTCGATGAGCGGGAGGAGCTGATCCTTGGCGACGAGATCGATCTTGGTGAGGACAAGAAAGACCGGGCAATCGAGCTTGCTGATGAGGCCGAAGAGGAATTCGTCTTCGCTGGCCCAATTGGCGCGGGCGTGTTTGGGGACGGCGCCGGGCTCCGCGGCGGCTTCGAGTTGCACGCGGCGCGTGGCGTCCATCAGCACGAGGACGAGGTCGCGGGTTTCCAGCGCCTCGTAGATCTCCTGCAACATGCGGCGGTCGAGGTGTGAGCCGGGCTTGTGAACTCCGGGAGTATCGACAAAGACGATCTGCGCCGCCGGGTGGACGCCCTTGCGCGCCGGGACTTCAACGACTCCGACGATGCGGTTGCGGGTGGTCTGCGGTTTGGCAGAGACGATGGCGACCTTTTCGCCGGTGAGAGCGTTGAGCAGCGTGCTTTTACCGACGTTGGGCCGGCCGAGAATGGCGACAAATCCGGATTTCAAAGGGTGGTGCTCCTGACTCAGTCTACGGCATTTTTGGATGGCGGAGTTTGTGGTTTCCCACCCTTTCGCACAGAACGCGAAAGGATGGGTCACGGGGCTTTTTTGCATCGGGCTTATTCAGCGCGTTCGATGAGGCCTTGCGGGAGATTGAGTCGGGCGCGGAGCTGGCGCTCTCGGCGAGCCATTTGGCCGGCGCCGGATTCGTGGTCGTGTCCGGCGAGATGAAGCAGACCGTGAAGGATGAGGACTTTGATTTCGGTTGAGAGCGAATGACCTTGCTCTATGGCTTGGCGCAGCGCGGCGGGGACGCTGATGGCCAGGTCGCCGGCGAGCTTTTCGGCGCCAATTCCTTCGGCGGGAAAAGAGCCTTCAGCGGGAAATGAGATCACGTCGGTGGGCTTGTCTTTGTGGCGGAACTGACGGTTGAGCTTGCGAAGATACGCGTCGGTGGAGAGCAGGACGGTAACCTGGCCGCGAAGGCGGACGGCGGATTGCGCCTCGGCGAGAAAGCGGGCGAGAGTACGGATGGAGGGCAGGCGGAGATTTTTGTTGGAGGCGTAAACCGACTTCTTCGTCGTCGAAGTTGTGCCCGGCGCGGGGTGGGGTTCCAAGTCTGGGTCGAGGAGGATCATGGTGCGCGGAGGCGTGACTCCTGTTCACTCTCATTCTAAGCGGGTTCGTGGAATCCCGGGTTCCCAACCGCGAGGGACCCATGGTACGCTCCATTGTGACTCATGGGAACTGCACCATCGCCGGTGCAATTCCCGCGCTTGGGTTTCGCCTTTTTTGGCCACTGTAAAATGGCTATATTGTTGATTTAATGCAGGTTACCAGATTCAGCTTTCGGCTTAAAAGGCGAAAATGGGGTAAACTTTTGTTGCATTTTGCGTCTGCGGTCGAGCTAACCCATGGTTTTTGAGTTAGTTGCGCAAGCGGCAGAGGCGAAAAGATGCGGTTATCAGATGTCAGTGGACAGAGGTCAGGGGTCAGAGATTAGAGATCAGGGATCAGCGGTCAGTTATCAAAGATCGGGAGCGGTATTGCCTATTGATTGCTTTGATTGTGCGCCGGGAGGGGGAAATAATCTGCAAAACAGGAGTCAGTGGTCAGTGGTCAGTGGTCGTCTCACCCATCTCAAAATCGAGAAGTGGGATTCATGCAAAGCGGCAAAGCGCATCACATCCTATATGATGTGGTATTATATGCGATGTGAGACTCGTGCTCGACACCGACGTCGTTGTGGCGGCCATGCGCAGCCCAAGCGGCGGATCAGCCGAGCTTCTGCGGCGGATACGGCTGGGGCAGGCCGCCATGCTGCTGAATGTGCCGCTGGCGCTGGAGTACGAGGCCAAATGCACGACCGCCGAGCATCGCCTTGCCTCCGGTTTGAGCTTGGCGGAGATCGCGATCTTTCTGGACCGCCTCATTTCATTGGCCGAGCCGGTGCAGACCTATTACCGCTGGCGGCCTCAACTGCGCGATCCCGGCGACGAAATGGTGCTGGAAGCCGCGGTGAATGGTCAGGCCGGCGCGATTGTGACCTTCAATGAGAAGGATCTGCGCGCGGCGCGCAGCAGTTTTGGAATTGAAGTTCTTCGTCCCGGCGAAGTCCTGAAGAGGTTAATACCATGACCACTCGAGTTTCTACATTTCCCTTGCGGCTACCCGTCTCGCTGAAGGCTGAGGTGGAGAAGGTCAGCAAGCGCGACAAGTCCAGCATGAACCAGTTTCTGGTTATCGCCGCCGCTGAGAAGATCGCTGCGATGCAGACCGAGCACTTCTTTGCAGAGCGCCGCGAGCGAGCTGATGATGCGGCTTTTCTGCGTATTCTCAACCGCGACGGGGGCGAGGCGCCGCGCCCGGAAGACTCCCTCGACTGACCGTTAGAACGCCAAACACAGGCAGGTGGGCGGCTGGTGCGCATCGGTTCTCACAGCGAAGTTTTCTAGCGGAAGACGGACGGTCGAGGTTCGTAGTCTCCTACCCTTCGCAAAGTACGCGAAAGGATAGCAGTCGGCCATAAATTGACAAGAATTGCCATCAATGTTACGTTGACATTAAAGGATTTCTTGATGCAAACCATGAACATCTCGCTTCCCGACCCCTTGAAGCAGTATGTGGAGGAGCAGGTTACGGTCAGGGACTACAGCAGTGCAAGCGAGTATAT
>Ga0187873_1002074_pt1 | contig 15700 bp, 10 predicted proteins | sample June2016WEW_16_1_2_FD_133012 | JGI IMG/M metagenome (GOLD analysis project Ga0187873, IMG submission 133012) | Peatland microbial communities from SPRUCE experiment site at the Marcell Experimental Forest, Minnesota, USA - June2016WEW_16_100 | ecosystem: Environmental > Terrestrial > Soil >... | reverse complement strand
GGCCTGTCCCGAAGCGGCGGATGGACAAGGACGGTCCGTCCAGCGCAAGTGGTGGAATGATGGCATTCACGCGAGAGCCGTCGGGCAACCGAGCATCGACCATCGGCGAGGACTCATCCACCCTGCGCCCCACGCGCGACACAATGCGGTCGATGATCTGCAGCAGGTGGCGATCATCGCGAAATGTTGTATCTACCCTTTGCAGAAGTCCGTTTTTCTCAATGAAAACATGATCCTTATCGTTGACCAGGATGTCTGATATCTTGGCATCTCGCAGCAGAGGTTCCAGCGGTCCAAGACCAAATACCTCGTCAAGCAGGTCCGCCTGTATTCTTTCCTGCTCGTCGTAGTTCAGGGGCACACGCTGGTCGGAGATAATCTCTTTTACGATGCCGGCCACCGCCTGGCGCGCCTGACTGGAATTGACGCGCGACAGCTTCTCCAGATCCAGCTTGGAGATCAGGGTCCGGTGTATCTCCGCTTTGTATTTCTCCAGATTCAGCAGTTCCACGTTCTACCTTCCATCAGAACAGGCTACTCGTCCGCTACTTCACCATTTCAAAGAGAAACTCCTGTCTTAATAATCGGCAATGAGCCGAGGACTCATCACCCGCCCAATGAGAAGTTCACGCTCACTGTGGTTTCCACATCTACCGGTTCGCCGTCCAGCAAGTAAGGCTTGTAGCGCCAGGTCTTTACGGCATCCATCGCGGGCTGCCGCAACATGGTCGGTCCGCTCACGACATGGAGATTTTCAATCGCTCCCGTCTTGGAAATGGTGGCTTGAATCACCACCGTGCCTGAGACGCGGGCTTCCCTGGCCATTTGGGGATAAACGGGCGCGGTTTTCTGAATCAGCAAACCACCGGCTACGCCGGCAGAGATGCTCATTTTCGTGGGAGCCGAGATCTTCACCTTGGGCTCGCTCGACCCACTAAAGACATTGCCAGCCGTGCTGCTTCCACCCAGGCTTTCTATACCGGAGGGGGCAAAGCCAGAAGAGGGCGGAGGTTCCCGACCAGCCAGCATCTTAAGATCACTCGGAATCCTGGAGGGCGCACTCAACTGATGGTTCATCATCAGCTCCGACTGTGTGCGCTGGCGATCTTCCCCGGTGCTCGCCGGCGTCGGAGCTGGTGCGGGCGCCGGCGTATTCGTGACTGCTTGCTGTGGCGTACTCGTCGCCGTCGGCTGCGGCGCAGCCGCTGGCTTCGGCACAAACATCCTGGATCGATACTTGGAAAAGCCGAATGAGCCGAGGATAAGCAGAAGCGCAAGTGAACCTACGGCAAAAAGCGGCACCAACCCCTTCTGCCTGCTCTTGCTCTCATCCCTGTGTTTCTCGTCTCGCGCCTTCACGCTTTTAGCCTGAGGCGGTTGAAAAATCTGCTCGGCTTCCGCATAGGCTGCTGCCGATGCGCGCGAAACAGGACTCGGCACACGATCTACCACGGGCGACACGGCAACTCGCGCTGTCGTGGGTTTGGCAGGCTGTGTCGCATGAGAATCCGCGCTATCCCATTCGTTGAAATCCGCGGGAAGCGTTGTGGGTTGCGCAATCTCTATTTCTTCTGGAGGTACCATTGGCCATCGGCTCCCTTCACATAAGTAGCGCCTTTGTAATTGCGCGTTTCAAGTTTACTTTCTTGGTTGGAGGCTTTGTTGTGGTGTTGCGCTCCCTGCCTGGCATCACCATGGTCTGCTCGGATTGTATCCGCATTGGCCGATGCCGGCATGAGCAAATCGATATTAGGTAACCCTTCTACCACCAGGGACACCGTAGCTTGCGCCGTGGTGTAGTCTGAGGTGTCTGTAGGGGTAAAGGTTACAGAGAGTGTCTGTGTTCCCGCTGCAATCACGTTGCCCGCTGCGGGAGTATAGACGAAAGTGCCTGGAATCAGTGCCGTGGCATTTAGCTGCGCGGCACTGAGCGCGGCGCCATAGGAAATGGCCGCGGGGGGCGGCCAGGTTATGATGGGCGTTGCCTTGGTGACAGTAAGCTGAACCGTGGCCTGCGCCGGCGCATCGTCAGAGCTGTCCTTCGGAGCAAAAGTTACCGAAAGCGCATGCGTTCCCGCCGCCAGCATCTCGCCTGCCGCGGGAGTGTAGACAAAGGCGCCCGGAACCGATGCCTTGGCATTGAGCTGAGTGGAACTGAGCACGGTGCCATAGGAGATTGGGGCGGGTGTCGGCCAGGTAATGACCGGCATTGTCTTGGTGACCGTGAGCTGCACAGTGGCATGCGCTTCAGGAAAGTTGGCGTCTGACGGTGTAAAGGTTACCGAGAGCGTATGCGTTCCCTTGGTGAGCACCTCACCCGCCGCGGGAGTGTAAACGAAGGTGCCCGGAACCGATGCCGTGGCGTTGAGCTGTGCGGCGCTGAGCGGTGTGCCGTGTGAAATGGAAGCCGGTGCTGGCCACGTGATCGTGGCCGGCTTGGCTTTGGCGACAGTGAGCGGCACTGTGGCCTGCACCGTGACATAGTCCGTAGTATCGGTCGGAGTAAAGATAGCCGAAAGCGTATGCGTTCCCGCCGGCAGTATTTCGCCCGCGCCAGGATCGTAAACGAATTTTCCCGGAACCGATGCGGCGGCGTTGAGCTGTGCGGCGCTTAGCGCAGTTCCGTAAGCAATCGAAGCTGGCGCCGGCCATGTCACGGATGGCGTTGCCTTGGTAACAGTAAGCGAAACGGCGGCCTGTGCCGCGTTGTAATTCACCGTGTCTGTTGGGGTAAAGGTTACCGAAGGCGTATGCATCCCCGCCGCGAGCACGGCGCCTGCAGAAGGAACATAGACGAATTTCCCGGGAACTGCTGACGTGGCATTAAGTTGAGCGCTGCCCAGCGCGGTACCGTAAATAATCGAAGCTGGCGTCGGCCAGGTAATTGTCGGCGCCACTTTGGTGACAGCTAACGCCACTTCACCTTGGGCTTGGGTGTAGTTCGTGGTGTCTGTCGGAGTGAAGGTCGCCGATAGCGCATGCACTCCTGCTGTCAGCATAGCGCCTGCGGCTGGAGTGTATACGAAAGTTCCGGGAACTGATGCCGTGGCATTCAGTTGAGCGCCACCCAGCGCGGCGCCGTAGGCCATCGAAGCCGGCGCAGACCAGGTGATGATTGGCTTGGCCTTGGCGACGGTGAAAGACACGGCGGCTTGCGCCGTGGTGTAGTCCGTGGCGTCTGTTGGAGTAAAGGTTGCCGTCAGCGTCTGTACTCCTGCTGTCAGCATGGCGCCCTCGGCCGGGGTGTAGACGAATCTGCCTGGAACCGATGCCGTGGCATTCAGTTGAGCAGCGCTGAGCGCGGCGCCATAAGCAATCGGAGCGGGCGTAGGCCATGCGATGGCCGGGGTTGCCTTGGTGACAGTGAGCGACACGGCGGCCTGCGCCGTGGTGTATCCCGTGGCATCCGCCGGAGTGAAAGTGGCCGAAAGCGTATGCGTTCCCGCCGCCAGCATCTCACCTGCCGCAGGAGTGTAAGTGAATCTGCCCGGAACCGACGCCTTGGCATTGAGCTCCGCGGCGCCGATTACTGAGCCGTAGGCAATCGGAGCGGGAGTCGGCCATGTGATGACCGGCTTCTCCTGACTCTGACTCACTTTTTCGGCTGGGCTCGCTTTTACGGCCGGCGTTTTCTTCAGGTGCCATTCGCCATCCGCGCCCTTCTCATACGTGGCGCCCCTGTATGTGCGCGTTTCTGGTCCACTCTGCTGGATGGGAACGCTGGCGACTGGCGTTTTCACCAGGTGCCATTCGCCATCCGCGCCTTTCATATAGGTGGCGCCCCTGTATGTGCGCGTTTCTGGCTCCGTCTGCTGGCTGGTGGGGATGACGCTTGGTTGAGCTCCCTTCTTCGCGCTCCCCTGGTCCGCGCGATCCGCTTTGGCCGGTGGCGTAACCGGTTTGGCCGCTGGCGCAACAGGCTTCTGCACTGCTGCCGCCGGCGCGGCGCTCGCGGGAGGAGTTTGAGCAGGCTTGCTTGTGATCTTCGCCGCGGCTTCCGGCTTAGCGCCTGCGACGTCCCGGGCGGGACCCAACCCTAACTGCGTCAATGCCTGTGCATCCACGCTGGCGGGCGCCTTCGCCGAAATTCCCCGGCTGAAGCTCTTGAGACTAAAGCCTCCCTTCTTCTCCGGAGTTGCGGGCAGGCCACAAGCGGTTCGGGCCATCTGCCGGATCAGCCGGGAAATTGGCGAATCTTCAAGCGCCAGCGGAACCGCCGTGGTCTGCATACGCTTCACAGCGTTGTAATCGTTGGGAATCTTCCACTGCGCCGGCCGGGTGAGAGCCTTCGTAATCTGATCTTCGGAAACTCCTATCGAGCGTGACTCAAACCGGTTGAGTACGATCTCCAGCTTGGGATCTGCATTAGAAAAATATTGCGAAATCAGACGATTTGAGTTGCGCAGCCCGGCGATGCCCGCCTGGATGACCAGGTACACTGTGGAGCCCTGTTTGAACAGGCTCGTACCCATCAAATCGAGTCTGGACCCAATATCGATGACTACGTTGTCGAAGTCTTGACGCGCAACGGAGATGAGCCTGTCGATTGCTTCATTGGAGGCTTGGTATTGGGGAAACTTGCCCGGCGCTGCCAGTACGGAGACTCCCGAACTATGCTTGACCAGAAGCCGGGAGAGAAAACTCGTATCCAACCGGTTGGAATTCTGAAGAGCGTTGATGGTCGAGTATTCGGCGACCACACCGAGATTCAGCGCCGCGTCGCCCAACGGGAGGTCGAGATCGATCAACAGAGTGTTTTGGCCTGACTCCTGGGCCAGAGCTACCGCAAAATTGCAGGCCAGCGTGGTAACGCCATCGCCGCCCTTGGCCCCGAGAAACACCAGAAGCCTGCCGCCCGCCTTCTTCGGAAGACGCGTTGCCGGGCGCCGGGCAGAAGCTCTGACCAGCGCCTCAGCCATGGTGCTTTGAGCAAAGGGCAGGGTAAGAAACTCGCGAGCCCCGGCGCGCATGCAGCGAACCAGCAATTCCGAATCCGCCTTCACCGAATACACCATCACCGTCGCCGAGCCGTTGGCGCAGATGCTCTCCACCAGTTCCAGGGCGTATTCCGGATGGCTGTCCAAATCTATGATGATGACGTCGTAATGTTGCTCCAGCAGCCTGGGAACATCGTCCAGGCTTGGAGGATAGGTAGAAAACTCCCGGATTTCACCCCCTTGGCATCCCGCCAGCGCGGTGGACGCCGCCTTGCGGCGCTCCTCATCCGGGCCGATCAGCGCAATCGACAGCATGTTGCCGCCAAGTGAGTCCGGATACTGATCATCAAGATACGAAGGGTCTGAATTCACTGGATTACTGCCCCCTGACGCGTGTGGCTTACCTTGCGGGTTAGCCGAAGATCGATATGACGATTGCCAGTTGGACATGGTACCTAACTCCAAATTTCATCGAGTAAAGAAGGACATAAGTGTTCCCATGGCGATGGCCGGAGCGTAAGGTATCTTGCTTTTCAGTAAATCATCGAGTGAAGCCTCCGGTTCACCACTCATTTCATTCCGTTTCCCGCCAAAAATAAGATCGCCCGCCTTCAGCAACAACTTCCTGAAAACCTTGCGGTAGGCCATCCAGCACAAAACCATGAGTCCCCCGGCCAGGCTGGTAAAAAACAGTGCCCAGAACATTTGCACCGGGCCAACCCAAGCCCCAAGAGCGGCGCATAGCTTCACATCCCCGCCGCCCATGCCGCCCAGACAGAAAAAGAAGCCAAAAATCAGCAGGCCAAGCCCCAGGCCGGAAAAGCTTTGGCCCAGGCCATGCCACCCAAATCTGAGGCCGCTGCCACCCCAGTTACCGCCCCAGTCAGGGCGCAAGGGGGAAACCACGATCCCGGCCAGAAGAAAAGGAAGCACCAGCCAGTTGGGAATGCGGCGATAACGTAGATCCGTGAACGTCGCCACGGCAAGCACGATCAGCGTTGGCCACCAGGCAAACGAGCGCATACCCCGTATCCCCCAATATCCCGAGAAAACTACATTATTGCAATAGTTTAATCATAATTGCAATTGCCTAGCCAAACTGTAAAAGCCTAAAACTGCCCGAAATCAAATACATGACGGCATACTGCCCAAATGGTGTACACGGATGTTTACTGAAAGGCGCCCCAGAGTGAAGCGAGGGGTATACACACTTTACGAGCACATCCGGAGCCGCCGATACTGCATACGGGAGTCCGAGGAACAATTGTGCAGAAGCATCAGGAACTATACAAGGGCTTTTTTCGGGGGTCACCACTTGCCAAGTACCCTGGTTTTTGCTTACCAAAGAAACAAATCATATGCACCATCAGGTATGGCTGGGATTCCAGCGAACCGGTCACCCTGAGGTGTTTATCCTCTCTTGAAAAAACCGCCTTCGGCGTTATCTTATTGAATATATAGATGGTTGTCACACATTAATTTGGAATAGAACCGGAGAAGATATGCTCTTTAACGGACTCTTCCGTCAATCGTAATCCTGACTAAAATTTATAAAATGATTTACCCTTGGGGAAAAAGTACTAAAGTAATCTCGACATTACCCTCAGTCACAGGTACTATGGAATGCCAGAGTCGTCCATTGCCATTTGAGACCTGTGGAATTTGTTGCCAGGGAGATGTTGTCACCAAGATGGCATCAGCCTGGCGCAAATAGCCATTGGCATCGCAGCCTTTGAAGGGCAAGGACCGCCTTTTTCCCGCTTCTCCCCAGAGGCGGGATGTTGTGTTTTCCAGAATGCGGGCCCAGAAATGATCAAAATCGGACTATATTCGGAAGACCGTACGCTCCATACGCTGCTCTCCTCGGCCCTCGGTAAGGACTTCGAGATCTTCTTGGAGCCGGATGAGGATGGCATGAATCTGATCCGGACTGCCGGAGACTGCGATGTCATGATTCTGGATTTGCCTTCGAATCATCCTTCATTGCAGGAGCGGATTGGCTGCACCCAACGTCTGATTGCTTCTCATGTTCCCTCGGTGGTCATGGCCGACGATGCCCTTCGGTCGACCGCGTTTGAACTGGTTCGGTCAGGCGCCTTCGGCTACTGCCGCAGACCGCCCTCCATCAGGGACCTCAAAACCATGCTCAGCCGGGCGTATGAGAACTCCACGCTCAGGCAGCAACTGCAGACTGTGCAGCAGCAACTGGAGGTGCCCGGCAGTTGCGACCGGTTGATTGGATCGAGTCCCCAAATGCAGCGGGTTTATCAACTGGTGCTTCGCGTCACTAACCTCAACGCCGCCGTGCTGGTCACCGGCGAAAGCGGAACTGGCAAGGAGTTGATCGCCCGCGCCATCCATAACCTGGGCTCCCGCGCCAGCCGTCCCTTTGTGGCCGTCTCCTGCGGCGCAATCCCTGAGACTTTGATTGAGGCCGAGTTGTTCGGCCATGAAAAAGGCGCCTTCACCGGCACCGTCGGAGCACGCGAGGGATACTTTGAGCAGGCCGGCGACGGCACTCTGTTCCTGGATGAAATCGGCGACCTGAGCCTGTTCACGCAGGTCAAGCTGTTGCGCGTCCTGCAGCAAATGGAATTCAGCCGTCTGGGGAGCAACAAGCTTATTCCCTTAAAGGCGCGTCTGATCTTCGCTACTCACCAGGACCTGGACAAATTGGTGGCCGAAGGAAAATTCCGCCAAGACCTTTACTACCGCATTAACGTTATGCGGATTGAATCGCCGCCGCTTCAGGACCATCCCGAAGACATCCCCCGGATTGCCCGGCATTTCTTGCGCCAGTATGGGCAAATCTTTCAAAAGCCGATGGATGATATTGAGCATGATGCGTTGGCTATGCTCCAGGGTTACTCCTGGCCCGGCAATGTGCGCGAGCTGGAAAACGTGATGCAGAGGGCCATTATCCTCGCGCCAGGCAAAACCATACGCGCCGAAGATTTAAGCTTGAACATCGAAGAAGCCGATGTTGACATCGGCGACATCGGCGACGTTGTCGATATCGGCGATTACCATCCCGCCGGCTCCTTTGAACGGCAGCTTCGCGACTATAAGGTCAAACTGGCCGTGGCAGCCGTTCGAGAGAACAAGGGGAATAAGACGCTGGCAGCTCGAAGCCTACACATCTCCCGGGCCTATTTGCATCGGCTGATCAGGCTTGCTGAGCCCGACACGGTCTTCGAACAGGATATCCGTGACGTAGCCAGTGGTTGAACCCGGCGTTGACGTTTAACCGGGCGCCTTCTCAATAGACGCAGAGTAAGCCACTCCTCAGAATGGCTTCTCCTCCGCTTCAATATGAAATTCCGGTTTCCCGCAGAGGGTCTCTTTGCTACGTGTGCGTGTTGTATTCCGGCGGCCCGGCAATAACCAGCCCGCTGTTCTGCCGTCCGTGGATATACCAGCAGCACCAGTTCGTTTCATGAGCCTGGCTGTCGATAGGCGAGGTTAAATCCCTGTAGAGTACCTTGCCGTAAAGAAATATCTTTTCTTCCCAGGTTTCGATCCGCCTGATTCTTTCCTCGGAGTCGCAAAGACCTCTCACATCGTCACGGCAGAAAGGCTTGATAGCCGTGGATTCACCCGGAAGCAGAATGATGGGAGTATAAGGAGCACCCCGTTTCTCATCCGTATACTCGGGGGTACTGGGAAGGTGCTCTTCATCGATGGCAATCCTGGTCCGTTCCATGGTTTCGATAATCTTAGCCGGAGTGCGGCCCCGGTTCGTGGCCATGATCGTAAAACTGTTCTCCGCGCTGGGGGATGGCTCGACTGAAACCAGGATCCAGGACCTTTCCGCATTGAGAATAGCCTGAGCCGTCATGAGTGCGGCATGAGAGCTGGCGGCGGCGGCCTCGGCTGCGGTTTCCGCGTACCTCGTTTGGCGATCGATCTTTTTCAGCAGGGAGACGGCCATCATAATACCGATGTATCCCAGAATGACCAGCACCAGATTAGCTGCCCAGGTCATCTTTTCTTGCCAGGTCCATGGCGCGGGCGCGGCAGGCGGATTGGCAACGCCGATGTGCTGCGGCTGAATATCCCGAATGTCGCCTTCTACATCAGTCTTTGGTGCTGGGCTGGCAGTCTCTTGCGGAACGACAGTTGAAGATGCTGAAGGGGGCGGTGTCTGCCGATTCACGCCTCCCGGGCTGCTGCTCTGAACAGCACCTGCCGCGGGCGCCTGGGTGAGGGCCAGCATCATCACGAATATCGCTATCCCCTTCAATCTCATGGGCAAATGTATCACACCACTCTTGCAAAGTCCCGCACCGAAAGCCGCTTGCACGACGGCTTAGGCGGCCTGTTACGGCTCGACAACTTCCACGCCCCGCCAAAAGGCCACGTATCCTTTGATCTTGCGCGCGAGCGGCTTGGGGTCGGGATAGTACCAGGCAGCGTCCGGGTTATCTTCCCCATCGATCAGCAACGTCATGTAGCGCGCCTGCCCCTTGACTGGGTCCAGGGAGGTGGTGGTGCTGGGACGAAAATACTCGCGCTTCAGGCTGGATTCGGGAAAGTAGACGTTCCCCTCTATCGTCACCGTCTTATCGCTTTCGGCAATCACCTTGCCGTTCCAGATAGCTCGTGCCATGGGTTGTTCCGATAAATCCGTTTTTTCTCTCTATCGGCCTAAAACGGCTCGGTTGAGAGGGTCGGATATGACATTAGCAGAGATTCGCCAGGATTGCGAGTCCTGCTCAGGGCTTGCGGGAGGAAGAAGATCCGCCCTGCGCCTTCTGCCGGGCCGGCATGCTCTTGCGCCGGGCTTCCACATTCTTCACGATTGCCTCGTAGCGCTGCGCCGCGGTTGAAAATCGGTTCACCAGCTCGGCCGTCTTCATCAGGAACGCCGGATTCTTCTCCCGGATGCCGTCCAGGATAGGCGCAAATTTGGCCAGCAGGAAAAACCCCTCGCCGTTGCAATCCACAAACAACTCCGCCGAAACCGCCCCGTGCAGCACCAACGCCGCGGCCATCTCCCAGTAGCTGATCACCTGCCGCAGCCAGGCGTTGTGCGGGTCGGCGGGGTTCTCCGCCACGGCAAAAAACTCCTTCGCCGTCGCCGGCCAGAACTCGCCCATCGTCCACGCGCGAGCCTGGCGCATCACCGCCTCGGTGCGCAGTTCATACAACCTGAGAATGATCTCAGCATCTGCCGGGGTTGCAAGCATTCGTTCCATCATAACTTTCTCCGCAAACCATACTACACTACCGGACTCAGCCGGGGATTGCTGTGCGGCTGTTTTCGGCTAATCCAATGATGCTCGCCTACGTCTGCTGCAAAGTCTTCTTGCCGCCGTTCTTTGCCGCTGGCTTGGCAGCCGCCTTCGCAGCTGTTTTGGCGGATTCTTTCTCCACCACCGGCCCATGCGTCGCGGCCGTTGGCAACGGCGGCGCGTCGCCAATTCGCTTCGAGTAGTTGCACCCCACGGCGCTTTCCGCCGGCACGGCGCCCTTGCCCGGCCGCTTCTTTGTCGCAGCCTCTTCCTCGGCCGCCTTCTTCTTGTTCGGGCATTCCAGGTAAATCCCCGACCGTAGCGTCTTCTCCACCAAATACGGACTGCCGCACTTGGGGCACTTCTCCGCCACCGGCTTATGATTCGAGGTAAAGTCGCACTTCGGATAATTTGTGCAGCCCCAGAAGATATTGCCCCTCCGCGCCTTCCGCTCGGCCAGGTCTCCTGTGCCGCACTTGGGGCACTTCAAGCCTTCAATCAGGTTCTGCTTCACGTATTTGCACTTGGGATACCCCGAGCAGGAGACGAACTCCCCATAACTTCCCTGGCGCAGCACCAGGGGCTTGCCGCATTGCGGGCAATTTTCGCCCGTGGGCTTGGGTATGGCTTGCATCTGTTGTTGCTTGCTGCTCAGCTTGCGGAAGGTTTTGCAGGGCGGATCCTCGTTGAACCCAGGGCACGACATGAACATCCCGAACGGTCCCCGCCTCAGCACCATCACCCACCCGCAGTTGTCGCAGTACTCCTCCTGCTCGCCCGCCTCCTGCGCCTCCGGCGTGTTCATGTCCGGCTTGCCCGCCGTATTTTCCCTGGTAAACGTGCAGCTCGATTTGTCTTTCTTGTTGTAGGCCGAGCAGGCATAAAAACTGCCGAACTTGCCCCACTTCAACACCAGCGGCGACCCGCACAGATCGCATTTTTCGTCTGTCTTATGCTCCATGCGCTTGATGTCTTCCATGTTCGCGCCGGCGTCCTTCAGCTCCTCCACAAAGTAGCCATAAAAGCCGTTCAGCAGATCGGTCCACTTCTCGTGACCCTCTTCAATCTCGTCCAGCTCCTCTTCCAGCTTGGCTGTGTAGGCCACGTCGAAGATATATGGAAAATTCTTCACCAGCAGGTCGCAAACCACCATTCCGATCTCCGTGGGATAAAACCTGCCGCTATGTTTGGTCACATACTCGCGGTCCTGGATGGTGTTGATGATCGACGCGTAGGTCGAAGGCCGCCCGATGCCCCGCTCCTCCAGTTCCTTCACCAATGAAGCTTCGTTGTAACGCGGAGGCGGTGAGGTGAAGTGTTGCTCAGGATCCAGTTGATCCAGTTCCAGCAGCTTCACGTTGTCCAGATTGGGCAGCTTGTTGGCTTCCTCGTCCTCCTCGTCCTTCTCGGCAACCTCATAGACCTTTAGGAATCCGTCAAAGCGCACCACCGAGCCGCTCAGGCGAAAATCGTACGTCTTGCCCGTCTTCTCGCTGACTGCGGCAATCTTCGCCGTGGTCACGTCAAAGACGGCCGGCATCATCTGCGAGGCCACGAACCGCTGCCAGATCAACCGGTAGAGCTTCAACTGTTCATCTGTCAAATAGCGCGCAATCGATTCCGGCGTACGCGATGCATCGGTGGGCCGGATGGCTTCGTGCGCGTCCTGCGCGGCCTTCTTGCCCTTGTACACATTGGGTGTCTCGGGCAGATACTGCGCACCCAACTGCCTGCCGATCCACTCCCGCGCCCCTGCAATGGCCTCTGGCGCCACGCGCGGCGAATCCGTTCGCATATAGGTAATAAGGCCGGTCATGCCCTCGGCGCCAATCGCCACGCCCTCATAGAGCCGTTGCGCCACGCCCATCGTCCGCCGCACGTTAAAGCTCAGCTTGCTGGCCGCGTCCCGCTGCAACTGGCTGGTGATGAAAGGAGCCGGCGGCCGCCTCTGCTTCTCCGTGGCCTGCACCGAAACCAGCGACCACTGCGCCTTTTCCAGCGCGGCTATCACCGCATTCATCGATCTCTCATCGGGCAGCGCATTGGCGATGAACTGCTCCTTGCCGTCCTTATCCTGGCCGTTAGGAACCCGCGCCGGCTCTCCGTCGATGCCCACGAACCGCGCCTTGAGCCTGGTCTCCGCCTGATTTTCCGGATGAAGCTCGGCGTCCAGCGTCCAATACTCCAGCGGGCCAAACGCGCCAATCTCCCGCTCCCGCTCCACGATCAGCCGCACGGCTACCGTTTGCACGCGTCCTGCTGAGAGTCCCCGCCGCACCTTTTCCCACAACAGCGGCGAAATCTGGTAGCCCACCAGGCGGTCCAGAATGCGCCGCGTCTGCTGCGAGTCCACCAGGTTTTGGTCCAGATCCCGCGCGTGCTGAAATGCATCTTGCACGGCCTTCTGCGTAATCTCGTTGAAGGTCACGCGATGAATCTTCTTCCGCTCCTTGGCTGTCGTTCCCAATTGCAGCGCCAGATGGTAGGCAATCGCCTCGCCCTCGCGATCCGGGTCAGGCGCCAGGTAGATCTCGTCCGACCGGGCCGCGGCCTTCTTCAACTGCGCCACCACCTTTTCCTTGCCCGGAGTCACAATCAGCGTCGGCTCAAACGTTCGCTTCTCCAGCTCCACGCCAAGATCGTTCTTCGGCAGGTCCATGATGTGACCCACCGACGCCAGAACCTCGAATCCCGCGCCCAGGTATTTCTCGATAGTCTTCGCCTTGGCGGGAGATTCGACGATCACCAGTGATTTGCTCATTGCCATCCTTGATTCCTAGTACACTCTAACCTGTCCGGCCTGTTCAATATGTTCAGTCTGTTGCACTCTGTCCAGCTTCGTTCCGTTGACTTCGCCAACAATCCGAATTCGGCCACTGCACTCGGCCGCCTTCCTCCTCCGGGAAATATTACCCGCGAAAGTTGGAAACTACCACGGAACACCGCCTCATTTCCACTCGAGGAAAGATTTTTCTTCTCTTTCCGTCCCGTTTCCGGGCACAGGGAACGGCCTTCGTGGTAAGAAAAAATCCTCGCGCCACTTTACCAGATTGTGGCTCTTGAGTCCTAAATGGATGTGATTTGGAATAGCGCTTCCAGCACAAGGCCAAGTTTGTCTACTCCCTATTCCCTACTCCCTATTCCCTGTTCCCTATTCCCTGCCTTCTTCACATCACGCGCACATAATTCTTCCCCGGCATGCACCGTACCCTGCCCGTAATCTCCAGCTCAAAGAGCGCCGTAAACACCTCGGACGAGGTCAGTTGCGTCTCCAGCAGCTCCAGAATCTCGTCGATCTGCAAGGCTTCATCGGTACGCAGAACCTCCAGCACCATGGCTTCCTCAGGCCGCAGAACCTGCTCCGGCAACAGAGATGCGGTCGCCGGCGATTTGGATTCAGCCGGCGCCTCGGCCTCCAACTCCAGCCGCACCTGCGAGGGCAGATCCTCCCACACGTACTCCCAGGTGGCCACCAACTTGGCCCCTTGCTTGATCAGCGTGTTGGGAGTCCACGATCCCTTGCTTGTCACGTTGCCCGGCACGGCGTACAGGTCGCGATTCTGCTCGGCGGCGCAGCGCGCTGTCACCCTTGTGCCGGAGTTCTCTCCCGCCTCCACCACCAGCACGGCCACGCTCAGCCCGCTCAAAATCCGGTTGCGGCGAGGAAAGTTTTGCGGCGCAGGAAACGTCCCCATCGGCATCTCGCTCACGATTGCCCCGCCGGTGGCCAGAATCTCCTCGGCCAGCTTCTTGTTTTCCTTGGGATAGATTACGTCGATGCCCGTACCCCACACAGCCACGGTGGGCATGCGCGCCGCCAGAGCCCCGCGATGCGCGCAGGAGTCAATGCCCCGCGCCATGCCGCTGATAATCAGCAGCCGCCGCACAGCCAAATCCCGCGCCAACATCTCCGTCACGCCCGTGCCGTACGGAGTCGGATGTCGCGTGCCCACAATCGCAATCCCCGGCCTGCTCATCAGCCCTGTCGCGCCGCGCACCCACAGCACCGGCGGTGGATCGTAAATCTCCTTGAGCCGTTCCGGATATTCCGGGCAACTGTAACTGACCAGCGTCGCGCCCTGCGCCGCCACCCGCGCCCACTCCTCCTCGGCCGTCTGGCGCGCCTTGCCGTCGAAGATGAACTGCGCCGCCTGAGCCGGAAACCGTAACCCTTCCAGTGCCGTCAGCGGCAACGTGAAAATCTGGCTGGGTGCCTCCAACTGCTTCACCGCATCCAGAATCCGCTTTGGACCCAACCCCGGTGCCAGCACCAGCGCCAGCCACGCCAGCCGCTCTTCGTCCAAAGTAGCCGTCGTCGCGCTTGCCGCGTCATGGTGCTGTGTGCTCATTGTTGTATGCTCCTGTCCGAAAACTGGACACTAAATTTTCCTCACAGGAAACCGTAGCCCTCATTTGACTCAATTTTGTCCACGTTAGCCGCCTTTATTAGAAGAAGTCAAGCCAGGAACGCTCACCCAGAGGACGCAACTCAGCATCCTTTACCCCCACTTGGTAGTCTATGAAAGTGTGAATGTTCGGCCTCAATCCCGTCTGCGCATTGCCGCCATCGGCTTTCTGAACCCCGCGCCGCTGATGTGGGACTTCGAGCACCCGCCCCTTCAAGCCCCACTCGCACTCCGCTATCAGATTGACCGCATGTCGCCCTCCGAATGCGCCGCCCAACTGGCCTCGGGCAAAGCCGACATCGGCCTCATCCCCATCGCCGCACTGGCCACAATACCAGGCCTGCGCATCCTGCCCGGCTGCACCATCGCCTCCAAGGGCCGCGTTCGCTCCTTGCTGCTGGTTCGCCGCGCCTCTCAGCGGCTTCATGCCCTGCGCACAGTGGCCGCCGACATGGCCAGCCGCACTACCCTGGCTCACGCCCGCATTCTCTTTCGCCACTGGAATAATCCGAATGTCCCTTTCCTGCCCGCCCGGGCTGACCTTGACTCCATGCTCCAGCGGGCCGACGCAGCCATCCTCATCGGCGACCCTGCCCTGCTGGCTCTCGAGGAGCGCGCCAATCGCCTCGAGCGCACCGGCGAAGAGCTCGTCTACCACGACATGGCCGAGGAGTGGCACACCCTCACCGGTCTGCCCTTCGTCTCCGCCGTCTGGGCATCCGCCCCAATGAACCTGGGTGCCCCAGGGACGGGGTCCCCACGGACAGGTCTTCGTCCGTGGGGTGGAGATGCCTCGCATTTGGGCACCTGGGATTCCACCATCGCCGAAGACTTCATCCAATCCCGCGACCACGGCCTCCAGAACATCGACGCCCTGGTCGCCGAGTGGTCCGGCAAGATTGCCCTCCCCGAACAGACCATCCGCGCTTACCTGACCACCAACATCCACTACATCCTCGACGAAGAATGTCTCGAAGCTATGAAAGTCTTCTTCCGCATGGCCGCCCAGGCTGGCGCCCTGCCGGAGTATTCCTTCTCCGTTCCTGAATAGCAATCCTGACTGCCAACAAAAAGGCCGATCCGCGATGCGAACCAGCCTTTGAATTTCTCATCATGTATTCCG
>Ga0187873_1002071_pt1 | contig 15716 bp, 8 predicted proteins | sample June2016WEW_16_1_2_FD_133012 | JGI IMG/M metagenome (GOLD analysis project Ga0187873, IMG submission 133012) | Peatland microbial communities from SPRUCE experiment site at the Marcell Experimental Forest, Minnesota, USA - June2016WEW_16_100 | ecosystem: Environmental > Terrestrial > Soil >... | reverse complement strand
CCGGGGGGCTTGGTCAGGACCACGCTCACGCTCACCGTCACGCTGTTGGTCGTCTGCACCGGCGCGGGCGGGAGGGTGGAGATCATCGCGCCCGGCGGAGTCGTATCGACGATCAAGGGCGGACCGCCCGGGATGCCCACAAAGGGATTGCCCACCCGGTCCTGGGCGGCCGCTGCCACCGTAACAAACCCCGACGGCGTTGCGGGCGTCACGGCGAACACGGTCTGCCAGGTGTTGAGCGCGACGTTCGTCAGGCTCATCAGCGTTGGCGACGCCGCGCCGAAGGGACGCAGGGTCAGCGTGGGCGTTGCCGCCAGCGCCTTGCTGGATATTAGCGTGACCAGCACCGGCACCGCCCCGACCGGCGAGGCGACGTTGTAAGACACGGTCAGTTCCGGCGGCGTCGGATCATAAACGGCCGGCACCAGGGCCGAGAGCGGGCTCGGGTTTCCCACCGCGTCATAACCAACCACGCCAATATAATAGGTCCCCGGCGCCAGCCCTTGCAGCAGATCGGACATCGCCGTCAGCGGCGGAGACTGCCCGGTGGCCTGGTTGGTGGCGGTAAAGGGTGAAAGGCCCCAGAACAATTGGAACGTCGAAGCGCGCTTGCCCGTCGGTGCGAACTGCCAAGCAAGGCTCAAGCCCTGGGCGGCGATGTTATAGACCGGTTGGTTCATCACCAACGCCGCCGGCGGCAGGGTCTCCACGGTCACGTGCAGCGCGGCCGAGGGGGTCGTCCCGGTGTTGTCGGAGGCGGCGACGATGAGTGTGTTGACGCCTTCGACGAGGCTCGTTGTGGCCAAGGTGAAGCTGCCGGAGTTGTCAGCGTTGGTGGCGCCCAGGACCTGGCCGTTGTCGACCAGCCGCACGGTGATTCGCGGCTCGGCCGTGCCGCTCACGGCAAGGGAGTCCGTATTGGTGGCCAGGTCTGCCGCGGGCGACGTAATCACCGGCGGCGGCGGCGGCGTCGCCGCTACGACCACGTCTTCCTCGAGCGTGGCGATGTTCCCGGCGGTGTCGCGGGCCAGCATCTCCACCTGATGAGTCGCGTTGTTGAGCGGCCGAACGTCCAGATACTGCGAAAGATTGCCGCCGGCGTTCGTGCCGGCCAATACCCCGTCCACGTACAACTCCACGTCCTCCATCCCTAACACCGCCGTCGCCGAACCCGTAACGGTCAGCGGCCGGTTCAACGTCTGCCCCTCTGTGAGGCTCAAGGCGTTGATCACCGGCCCCGTAGTGATGTAAGTGACATCCACCTGGATCGGCGCGTTGGTTTGTCCGGTCAAGCTGCTGAACTGGATGAAGATGTGTTTGAAACCCCCGCCCGCCGAGAGCGGGAAGCTGGCGAAGTTGGTGAAGGCCTGGAAGAACACCCCCGGGAACGTGTAATCCTCGCTCACCCGCATCTGGCTCGCCGTCCGGCAGGCCAGTTGCAGATTGACCGAGTCGCTGCCCACCTGTGTCACCCCGCCCACGGTCCCGGCCGCCGGCGTGAGCACCGGCTCATAACTCAGGATTGGGTTGTAGAGCACGTTGCCCTGCACCTGGCCCGCCACCTCGCGCGCGTTCATTGTCCCCCACCAGTTGCCGCTGGCATTCAACGCCGCACTGCCTGCCGCGAGGGCGTTCGTGCCGTTGTTCTGGATAACCGAGTTGCCAATCGTCGCCACCGCCGTGTCGGACTGCTGCAGGCCGATGCCGTTGGCGGTCAGGAGCGCGTTGCTCGTGGTGAGCGTCGCGCCATCCAGGAGGGCCAGACCACTCAGGGCATTCAAGCCGGCGGTGAGGGCCTGGACCGCCGGCGCGCAGCCACTGATCGACAAACCCCCGCCGTAGAGAATCTCGACAAAGTTCAGGCTCGAGGCCCCCGCCCCGCTGCCCAGCAATACCCCGCCCCAGTCGCCCGGCGCCGGCTTGCTGCCGGCAGCGTCGTTGGCCGAATCCAGGACAATCGGAGCGAGCGCGGTCCCGTTGGCCGCCAAAGCACCCTGTTGGATCGTCAGACTCGTGCCGGGCGCAAACAACAGCGTCGTGCCCGGCAGGATCGTCAAGGTGGCGTTGCTGACCACCACGATGCTGTGATAAATCGTCGCCACGCTCTGTCCCGGCCCGCCAACGGTCAGGTTCGCCGCAAGGTTGCCCGAAAGCGGGTCGGACCACTGGACGCTCGACACCCTCGCGTTGAACCCATTGGTGCCATTGAACCCAACCACGGCAAAATAATAGGTCTTGCTCCGGTCAAGCCCAGTGACCGGATACGACTGGGCCGACGCGTCCAACGTCGCGATGGGCGTCAGGCCGGCAACGGAACTGAAGCTGGCCTGGGCCGAATAGACGCGGAAGCCGGCAAACCCCAGCAAGCTGGCCGTGTTGTAGGAGGGCCAGCCCACCAACGCCGAGCCAAGGGTCGTCGGCGTGACTTGAACGATCACCGGCGGCGGCAGGCTCGTAGGCAGGACGAACCGCAAGGGCGTCACACTCGAGATGCCGTTGCCCGCCACGTCCAAGGCCTGCACGGCCGCGTAATAGGGCGTGTCCAGCGCCAGCCCCACAAACTGGACGCTGCGCGCGCCGGGACCCAGGCCGGTCAGGACCGGCACGCCGGCCACGTCGCTGAAGTTGGTCGCCTGGAGGTACACCCGGAACCCGTTCAGGTCGGGCGGGGCGGCGTAGCCGGTCCAGGACGCGACCGCCGAGGTGCTGTTCGAGGCCGTAATGCTCAGGACCGGATTGGGGGGCGGGGTGGCATCCACCAGGAAACTGGCCGCGTTGGTCAGGGCCAGGACCTTGCCGCCCGGGTCCTGCGCGCCGCTCACCCAGAGGGTGTTCGTCCCATCCATCCCGGTCCGGAAAGTGATCGGGGCGGCGGCGTAAGTATCGTTGGCCAGGGCGGTCGAGCTCCACTGCCCGTTGGTCGGCACGGTGGGCTGGAGGGTGGCCGCCGGGTTGGTCAGCGTCAAGGCGGGCCGGACGTTCGTGTTCATGATCCGGTCGAATTGCAGAGCGAGGATAAAGTTGGTGGTCGCCGGGACCAGGCCGCGGAAGTTCGCGGTGACGTTGATCAAGACCGGCAGAATCGTGCTGGTGCTATAAACCGCCACGTATTGCAGGTTGGTCGGGTCCAGGGTCGAGAAGGTCTTGCTGAATGCGGGAGCGGTGCTGGCCACCGTGTTGCTCAGGGTGAACTGGGCGAAAGTATAGATGTAAGGGGCATTGGTGATGCTGGCCGGCGCGCTGAAATTCGCCGTGTCGCCGTTGGCGTAGGTGCCCGCCCCCGCCACGCGGGCCAGCCCTGGCGGCTGCGTCGCGGTGGTCACCACGTGGCTCAGGTTCACGGCGGCGTAATTGGCGGTGAACGCATGGTTGGTAGTGACGATGGTCTGGAGAGTCGCCGCCTTGCCCACGATCGTCGCGCCCTCCGTCCAGTTCGAGAAGGCGTACCCGAAAGCTGCCGTCGCCGTCAGGAGGTTCGTCGTGCCGTAGTAATAATCACCGGCCCCGCTAATCGTGCCCGCCCCGGCAGGGTTATTGCTGGCCGTGATCGAATACAACGGCAGCGTGAAGTTGGCCACGAGTTCCCGGCTGCGCTCCACCTCGAAGCTGTAATCGGGGCTGGTGCTCTGGAGGACGCCGCTCTCCGTCCAGTTCACGAAAATGTAGGGCGGGCTGGCCACCGGCGTGGCCTCCACGGTGATGGTGCTGCCCGACACGAAGGTCCCGCCGCCCGCCGCCGTCCCCGCGCCCGGCGGATTGGCCGCCAGGGCGACCGTATAACTCGGACCCGTGAACTGGCCCGGGGTGAAATTCACCACTACGCTGGCATTGCTGACCGTGACCGGCAAGGCCGGGACGTTGTTGTAGCCCAGCGCCGGCAGATCGTTGAGGCCGACCTGGAACATGCCGTTGGCCACCGCAATCTGGTAGTGGCCGTTGCTGTCCGTGACCGCCCCTAGCACCGAGTTGTAATCCGGCGCCGCCAGCACCACGTCGTCCACGAAGTTGTCATTGTCGCCTCTTCCGGTCAGGTCCGTAAATGCCACCGTGGTGAGGTTCGACGTGGCGGTGAAAAAGACCTCGCGAAGTGTCCAGTGCAGGCCGCTGCCTGCGGTGGGCTCGCCAAACGAAGAGAAGTTGGTCCCAATCGTGACGCCCAGCGACGGGTTGATGCCATGAATGGCTTGGGCGCCTTCGTAGAAGAACAACCCGTAACCCTGCCCGGCTACCGTAGAGAAAGTCTGCGAAACACCCGCTCCACCGGCGCTTCCGCCCGGATCTAAATACTGATTCCCATCCTCAGCCGGGCCGGCGTAGTACTTGCTCACAAGCTGGACGTCGTCCCCCGCCGCGCCGATTACCGTCCACCCGGGAATGTTCGTCGAGCCGATGCCGTAATTCACCCACGCCGTGGTGCCGATGGAAGGCGCCTCGAAGCTCCCGTTGACGATATTGGTCAGCGCGGCCCCCGGCAGCGCGAACACGTCCGCGCCGGCGACGGGGCGGCCCCGCATGTCGAGCACCGTGCCGCTGATCTGCAAGGTGTCGTTGGTCCCCTGGCCCTGCACGCTCAAGGACACACTTGCAGCATTGTAGGATACTTTCCAGCTCTTGCCGCCGGACAGAGGCGCGAGATCGAAGGAGGTGAAGGCGCCGCTGCCCGAGCCGAAGCTCAGCGGCGTGAGCACGTCGTTGGTGGCAGGGACATAGCCGTTGAGCAGCGCCAGCGCCATCCCGCCGGCCAGCGTGACCGCGCCGGAGATGCTCACCTGGCCGTAGTTGGTTGGGCTGCCGGCCCCGAATCGGAACGTCGCCTGGTTGTGCGTGTAACCCCCGTTGATGGCCACCACGCCGGACTCCGCGTCCAAAGTGCCGCCGTCGGTGAACGAGAAGTTTGGCTCGAAGGTGGTCGTGCCCGCGGTGCCGCTCTTGACCAGCGTGCCGTTGTTCAGGAAACTGCTCGCCGCTCCGCCATAAGCATTGTTGATGTCCGAATCCACCTGTTCCTGCCAGAGCCCCTCGTTGCCAATGACCGCGCCGTAGCCGCCGCGGACCGCGCCGCCGCTGTGGACGATCGTGCCGTAGTTGAGCAGCTTGGCGCCGGGGAGATCGTGGTTGTTGGCACTGACGATATACACCGTGCTGCCCTGCGCAAACGCCCAGGTCCCGCTCAACATCGCGCCCACCCACTGCAGATTGGTGGCGGCGAGGTTGCCGCTCAGCGACATGGTCCCGCCCGACCACAGTTTGGCCCCCGCCCCGCCGAAGGAGGCCCCGTCGGTGAAGGTATAGCCGGCGGGGAAATCGCAGACCGCCTTGGCCGCGGCGTTAAAGGCGCCGCTGGCGCTCCCACCGCTGCTGACCGCCACCGTTCCACTCTGCGCGTCCACCGTCCCGTAATTGTAGAGCACGGTATTGATGGAACTGGTGCCGCTCCCGCCCGACTTGCGCAGTGTTCCCTGGTTGATGACACTGCCCCCACTGTACGAGCTCAGGGACACATCCGCCAACAAATCCACCAACCCGCCTGGGGCGTTCACCAGGTTCCCCGCCCCATTATCGCCCCGGGTCCGCAAGGTCCCGCTCACCACCCGGATGGCGCCCGCATTGGTTAGCGAGCCAAAGAGGTCGTTAAAGCCGTTGCCCGCGCCCGCCACGTAAAACAGATTGCCGGAGGGAATCGTCAGCGCGCCGAATATGTTCGCGCCCGACCCCCAATAGAGATTCGTGCAAAGGAGGCTCCCGCTGAAAGTCATGTTGCCGGAGCCGAGCAGGTTCGTGCCTGCCCCTCCGAACGCAGCCCCGGCCATAAACGAAAACGAGTTGCCAAAGACGCAGGTCGCGCCGGTGCCGGCGATGAAGGCGCCGCTGGCGCTCCCGCCACTGTTCACCGCGATCATTCCGCTCTGCGCGTCCACGGTCCCGTAATTGTAGAGCGCGGTATAGATGGAACTGGCGCCGCTCCCGCCCGACTTGCGCAGCGTTCCCTGGTTGATGACACTGCCCCCACTGTACGAGCTCAGGGACACATCCGCCAACAAATCCACCAACCCGCCCGGCGCATTCACCAGGTTCCCCGCCCCAGAATCGCCCCGGGTCCGCAGGGTCCCGCTCAGCACCCGAATGACGCCCGCATTGGTGAGCGAGCCAAAGAGGTCGTTAAAGCCGTTGCTCGCGCCCGCCACGTAAAGCAGATTGCCCGAGGGAATCGTCGGCGTGCCAAATATGCTCGCGCCCGACCCCCAATGGAGATTCGTGCAGAGGATGCTGCCGCTGAAACTCATGTTGCCGGAGGCCAGCAGGTTCGTGCCGGCCCCTCCGAACGCAACGCCGGCCGCAAACGAAAACGAGTTGTCGAAGGCGCAGGTCGCCCCGGCCTCGGCGATGAAGGCGCCGCTGGCGCTCCCGCCATCGATGACCGCGATTGTTCCACTCTGCGCGTCCACGGTCCCGTAATTGTAGAGCGCGGTATAGATGTAGCTGATGCCGCTCCCGCCCGACTTGCGCAGTGTCCCCTGGTTGATGATACTCCCCCCACTGTACGAGCTAAAGGACACATCCACCGGCAAATCCACCAACCCGCCCGGCGCGTTCACCAGGTCCCCCGCCCCATTATCGCCCCGGGTCCGCAGAGTCCCGCTCAGCACCCGAATGGCGCCCGCATTGGTTAGCGAGCCAAAGAGGTCGTTGTTGCCGTTGCTCGCGCCCGCCACGTAAAGCTGATTGCCGGAGGGAATCGTCGGCGTGCCAAATATGTTCGCGCCCGACCCCCAATAGAGATTCGTGCAGAGGATGCTCCCGCTGAAACTCATGTTGCCGGAGGCCAGCAGGTTCGTGCCTGCCCCTCCGAACGCAGCGCCGGCCATAAACGAAAACGAGCTGTCAAAGTCGCAGCTCGCGCCGGCGGCCGCGATGAAGGCGCCGCTGGCGCTCCCGCCGCTGTTGACCGCGATCGTTCCACTCTGCGCGTCCACCGTCCCGTAATTATAGAGCGCGGTATTGATTGAGGCGGCGCCACTCCCGCCCGACTTGCGCAGTGTTCCCTGGTTGATGATACTACCCCCACTGTACGAGTCCAGCGACACATCCGCCGCCAAATCAACCAATCCCCCAGGCGCGTTCACCACGTTCCCCTCCCCGGAATCGCCCCGGGTCCGCAGGTTGCCGCTCACCAGCCGAATCGTCCCCGCGTTGGTCAGCACGCCGTAAAGCTCGTAGTCGGTCCCGTTATTTCCCGCCAGGCTCAGCGCGCCATGGGTCGCCACTGTGAGCGTGCTGCCCGGGACGATGTAGCCGGCCGTCCACGTCCAGCTCCCGCTAATGACGCCGCCGCCGCCGATGTTAGCGCCCGCCCATTGAAGGTTGGTCGACGCTATGGCCCCATAAAAGCCCGCGCCCCCGCCCGACACCAGATTCAGCCCTGCGCCCGTGAAGGCCGTGCCGTCATTGAACGTGAAGGAGTTGTTGAAATTACAGACCGCGTTAGTGGCAGCGTTAAACGTGCCGCTGCTGGCGCCCCCGCCGCTCACCAAAACCGTCCCGCTCTCCACGTCCACCAGACCGTTGTTCGACAGGGGCACGCCGCCCGGGAAGGTCGTGGCCCCGCTGCCGGCCGTCTTCCGGAAGATGCCGCTGTTGACAAAAGACAATGGCCCGTTTCCGTAATCGTCGTTGAAGGTCTGGTCCGCCTGTTCGACCCAGAAACCGCCGTTGTTGACTACGCTGCCGTAGCCGCCGCGCACGCGCCCGCCCGTGTGGATCACCGTGCCCGAATTGTTGAACGTCCACCCGGGCAGATCGTGGTCCGCCGTGCCGGCGATGGTGAAAGCAGCCCCGCGGGCCAGCGCCAGCGTGCCGGGGGGCTGAGATGAAAGCGTGAATACGCCGCCGGTCCAGAAATTGGAGCCGCTCAGGCTCACCAACCCCGGCCCGTAGATCGCGCCCCCGCTCAGGTCCAGCCCGCTGCAGTTGATCGTCCCCGCGTCCACCACCGCCCCGGCGCTCACGTTGAAACCGCCCAGGGCATCGAACGTCCGGTTGCTCAGCACCAAAAACGTAATGCCCCCGCCGGAAAGCGTCAGGCTGTTGACCGAGTTGGTGCCGTCCTCGGTGACGGTGTAGTTCCCTGCCCCGTTGAGCAACACGTCATCCGCCGGGCCCGGCACCCGGTTCGGGCTCCAGTTGGCGGCCACGCTCCAGTTGCCCCCCGCGCCGTTCACCCACGTGATAACGTCCGCGCGCCCCGCCAGGACGCCGCAGCCAAGAAAAACCAGGCTCAACCATAACCGCTTAGGTCCCGTTAACTGCTGGCTCAAAAGCCTTTCCTCCGTTTTCATTCTGTTTCTGCTCGGTTGCCAAGTAGCCGCCAAACTGCCCTCCCGGGAGCGCGCCGGCGCAGCCGGCACGTTCAACTTGAGACATCATTATCTGCACGCTCAATTCACCTGATTCTAAACCCACAGACCCAAAAGTCAGCCTTCTAATGGCGACTATTACGACTTGTGGTGTGCAAATTAATCGCGCAGCAAAGGAGGTGTCAACAAAAAAAACCGTTTTTTGCGGGGGTGCATGGAAAACAGATGGCGCGGCTATTTCCCGCGAACGCACCGGAATCCGTTTGAATCCATGGTTAGGCACACGTCGGTCAAACCGGCCTCATCGCAGTTTCGAACCCAGGAAGCGCAACTGCCCGCGCTGCTCGACCAGGCGCCGCCTCTGAGCACCCGCTTCTCGCCTTCCTTGGGACCGCGTGGATTGTCCTGGGGACTTTCCCGGTAGTACTTGGCTCCGTAGAAATCGTTGCACCATTCCCATACGTTGCCGGCCATGTCGTAGAGCCCCCAGGCATTGGGTTTGCGCTGGGCGGCGGGGTGAGGTTTGGACTGGGAATTGCCTGCAAACCAAGCAAAGGATTTCAGTTCTTCGGCGCTCTCCCCGAAATAAAAGCGGGTGCTGCTGCCCGAGCGGCAGGCATACTCCCACTCCGCCTCGGTGGGCAGGCGATAGCCGCCGGCCGAGAAATCGCACGCCCAGGTGTTGGTGTCATAGCAGGGTTTGAGGCCCTCCCGCAGCGAGCGCGCGTTGCAAAACTTCACTGCGGCCGACCAAGTGACCTGTTCCACGGGGTTCTTGGGATGCTTGCGCCGGGATGGGTTTGTGCCCGTGACTCGCTCATAGACTTCCTGGGTGATCTCGTATTGATCCATGAGAAAGCCATCCACCTTGGCCGGGTGCGCCGGTTTCGTGTCAATGGGGCCTTCGTTGGAGCCCATGATAAACTGGCCTGGGGGTATGGAAACCATGTCCATGCCGCACGCAGTTTTGAGGACTTGAGTTCCGGCCGGTTGCGATTCCCCGGTTTGCCGGCCGCAGCCGCTCAGGACGCCCAACGCCAGGGCGGCAGCGAACAGGTTTTTCATGCGCATATCGGCAAGGGGTCGGATTACGGTTCAAAGAAGTACAGGGTGCGGCGGGGTTCCCATCGGGTTGGCAGCCGCAGGACCGCGCGGGATTGGTCCAGGATGTGCCGGGCAATGTCCGCCCTTTCCGGAGAATCCCCGCATTTCGAGGCGGCCGTTTGCCCGAGCCTGATCACCAGCCGGTTGTAGCGGCGGCAAAGGTCGTCCTGGTCTCCGGCGGTGTCGCGCACGTCCAGGTTGCCGCAATCGAAGCCATCCCCTTTGCCTTCCCGCAAGCGTGCTTTCATGGCGTTGATCTTCTTCTGCACCGAGGCAAGGGGCGTGGCATAGATTTCCCCGGATTGGGCTTGGGCCTCGGTGACCATGGCTTGCAATTGGGCCAGGTAATCCCGCAGCTCCGGATGCCCTTGCATCTCACTGGCGAGGTAGCCTTTCATCCCGGCGAAAAAGGCCCCGTATTGATCCACGCGGCCCCGAATCTCCCGAATGAACTCATAGAGGTGGGTGGCAAGGTCCACCCCGAGAGTCGCCTTTTGCTCCTGCTTAATCTTCGAGAGCCGGGTGGTGGTGGCGCAAACCGGCCGGTCAAACATGGACTGGTCGGGAGTGGAATACTTGAGCTTCCTAATCCTGTTGGCCTCGAAGTCGAACAAAGCCGCCGCTTTTTCCGGACCCAGGGCCTGCTCGACAATCTCGCAGGGCGAGAAGAGGTCGGCAGCCGCCGGTTCCAGGAAGTAGATAAGCGCCTCACCGTTGGGGATGAAAGTCTTCTCGAAATGGAATATCGTTCGCGGTCCCTCGAAGGCGAAGGGATAATGGTTCCACTCCTCGAACCAGACGCCCCAGATCCTCGTTCTGGCATTGGCGATGGGAAACGAGTACTCCATGCAAGGCTCGCGAAAAGACGGAGGTCCCCCCGGAGTCACGAAGAAGCGGCCCATCCAGCGGGCTGGAAACGGGCGCTCCCACCCGATCGGCACGTATTCACCGAGCCATTCTTCGTTCAACGATTCCCGGCGCCAGATGCCGGCCTGCTCGGTGAATGAGAGCGAGAATCCATTTTTTCCCGTGGCGATTGACAGCGAATCGATCAAGCGGTTTTCCCCTTCACCCGACAGGCCCAGGGAGACCGCCTGGGAGGCGCTCTCCCACGCGGCAACGAGCATGCTCTCGTTGCCGTCCACCAGGCCCACAAACCATTGTGTGGAAGGAATGCTGAACGGCTTGCCGCCCGGCATCCTGGCCGGAGCGTAGCAGATGTCCGTTCCGACGAATGAAGGCAGCAGACCATAACGCAGGCGGCAATCCCGCACTTGAAACTGCGGCACCCCGCTGGATTCCACACGGATCAGGCCCTTGGCTGTGAACCAGGCGATGTAGAAACGTCCTCCCGATTCGGAACTCACACGAATGCCGGTCCGGTCGTTCTCGTGGAGCACGGCGCAGTTGGAGACTGGAAAGGCGGGCGATGGAGCGATGACGCATCGCTGCCTGGGCCCGCCTTCCCGCACCGAATACACCGTCAGCCCGCCATCGCTCTTGCGCACGGCACCCGCCAGATGACCGCCCTGAATCACTGGAGTTCCGGCAAAGGTGTGCGCCGGGCCATCAACCCGCAACCATTGGTCTTTGGCAGACCAATCGAACAGGGCGCCAAGCTCCTTTTTGGCATCCCATACCGCCACTTCGGCCGAGGACTTGGGCTCGCAACGGAGCAACTCGAAATCATCGGCGATAATCGGCGAGCCCATTTCCGCGGCGGTGCCATGATAGAGGTTGAATTCCTTCGACATCCCACCCAAGGTGAGAGTCAGAGCCCCGTTTTGATTCAGGACACAGAAGCTCTCCAGTTGCACCCATTGGCCGCGGGGCACTTTAGTCTCGGCCAGGGCATACCCGGCCCACGGTTTATCGGAATCCTGGAGCAGAAAACTCACCGGCTGTGCGGATTCGGATTTGACCCAGCAGCGAACCAGGTAGGCTCCCGCTGCTGCCGGGTCGAGCTTCTGTTCCACGGAGGAGTGTGCCGGGATGGCGATGGCATGGCGGCCCCCATGAGCCTCCTTGTCGGTGAGCCTGGCTTTGCCCGCGCTATTGGTCGTGGTGGCCCAGTTGGGCGGGTCATCCAGGCCTGGGGCGGTCTCCTCGAAGCCGGGATTCTTCAGGAGATTCCCCTCCGCTGCCGCCCCGCCAGTCGTGACCGCCAGGCCCGCAGAAAAGATTATGGCGGCTGCCCATGCCGTGGCTCTTCGACCCCGCCGGAGGCAGAACGTTTCAGTAGTGTGTGTCATGAGGTCCTTCGCTAACGCGACTCTGGTAATTCGATGGCTCAAGCCATCATGAACTGCTTCGATTGAATCAGGGTTCATGGGATCATTCAAGAGTTTAGGGCCAACGGCCCGGTTGATACCAGCCTGGGCCAACGGCCCAGGTCCGCCCGCAACCAAGCCCTGAGCGCCAACGGCGCGATTCATCGGGTGGGATGAAAACGGAGGTTCGATTGTGGGATGGCATGGTGGCGTAAGGATGGACCGGGCTTTCAGCCCTTCGGGCGTTTGCGTGCTGATGCCTGGGGCGTTGCCCCAGGCTGGTTTGAGGACGCGCCGTTGGCGCTGACCGATTCGAGCGCCACCCGCCCCGAAAGCCGACGCGGCAGCAGCAGGTCCCGCGTACGGCGGAGGTTTTGGATTTGCTCGATCAAGGCTCCGATTTCGGCATGAATCGGATCGAAACGTTTCGTGGCTGCCACTACGGGAGGCAAGGGTGGACAAATCAACTCAATGGTTTGCATGTCGTCCATCGTCACGCCTCCACAATCTCGGCCACGTCTCACTTCTTGCCTCCGCTCTTCCTCTTGGGTGGTGGCGGCAATTGTTTGATGGCTTTGTCGAAGTCACCTCCGGCCTGGTCGGCCTGTTGGATCTGTTTGCGGCGAAATTTGTCGTATTCCGCCTCGGCGAGTTCCCTGGCCATGTCGTGGGAGATCTTACCCGCATGGTTCAGAATGGCGCGTTCGTTCAGGGTCAGGAAGCCATTGAGCTTGGCGATCCAGTCGCGCATGTGCATGGGGACGCGGCGCATCGCCTGGCCTTCGGCAAAGATGAGGTATTGCTCGACAAGATTGTTCAGGGCGGCAAGCTCTTCCTCGTTCAGGTAATTCTTGGCGATGGTGACATCCTGTTTGCGCACCTTCGCGCCGCGCCAGTTGGTCAGGCCCATGTGAGGCTTGCTGCTGTCGGCGCGGATGTCCTGAATCCGCCGGAGCAGCTCTTCGAAATAGTCGAAGGGCTGGTCGGGGTTTTTCAGGCGCTCGTCGTCGAGGACAAACCCCTTGACGATGAATTCGCGGAGCTTCTGGGTGGCCCAAATGCGAAAGCGGGTGGCTACGGCGCTCGTGATCCGGTAGCCGACGGAAATAATGGCGTCGAGATTGTAGTAGTTGGTGCGGTATTCCTTGCCGTCTGCGGCAGTTGTAAAGAAATTCTTTACTACTGAAGACTCGGTCAATTCCCCTTCTTCGAAGATTCTCTTGAGATGTTGGCCGACATTCTGTTTACTGCTTTGAAACAAGTCTGCCATGTGCTGCTGGGTCAGCCAGACGGTTTCTTTCTCCAATCGCACGTCAATTTGCACCCGCCCGTCCTCGGCGCGATAGACGAGGAATTGCCCCTTGGAAGGCAGATTTGGTTCTTGGGAATTGCTCATGTTTCTAAAATCCCCGCACGCCGCGCTTATCGGGCGGCCAGCGCGGCGCGCAGTGCCTCGAGGTTGCGGCGCATGGCTTGGAGGTAGTCACTGGCGGGGGGCCGGTTGCCGCAGGTCTGGAACACGACCAGGCGCACGCCGCGCTTTTGCAGCTCGGCCCGGACGGCCGGCAGGGGCTCCTCTTCCCAAAGCATCAGCGTGCCGGGATGCTTGGCGCGCAGGGCGTCGAAAGCCGCCCATTGCGCGGCGGGCACCGGCTCGTCCGGTTCCCAGTGGACGCTGAACAAGGCCCACTGGTAGCGCCGCGCCAGGTAAGCGTACACCGGGTGCGAGGCCAGCAGTGGCCGTCCGGCCAACTGCGGCGAGAGGTCGCGCAATTGTTGGTCCAGGGCCGACAAGTCGCGGCGCAGTTCCTGGCCCCGATGCCGGATGTCCGCCTGCCCTTCCGGCAACAACTGCTCCAAGGCCGCCGCCGCCGCCTCGGCCTGCCGGATGGCCAGCAACGGGTCGAGCCAGGTATTGTAATCAATGTTGCCGTGGCTGTGCATCCCTTGCGGGCCGTGGCTGTGCGTGATGACCTCGGGGAACATCAGCCACTCCTTCTTGAATCCCGCGGACGTGTCCACTTGCGCTGCCAGCGGCAACGAAGTGGTATTCACCCATTTCTCGAAATCCGCGCCGTTCAACAGGATCAGATCGGCCTGCTGATACTGGCGGATCACTTCCCGGCTTGGCCGCCAAAAGACCGGGTCCTCGTTGGGCGGCGCAGGGAAGACAACCTCCGCCCGATCGCCCGCCAGGCGTTGCGCGAAGTAGAGAAGCGGGTAGCTCGTCGCGTAAACCCGCGGGCGGCAGGATGGCCCCGCTGCCGCCTGGTCCACGTGCGGCCGACAACCCGCCAATGCCAGGAGCAGCACGCCTGCTGACGCGATTTGTGCGAGCCTCAGACCCTGCTTTAAAGGCAGTCCGGTATCCAAGGGGCAACGGCCGAGGGGCGAGCGCCTGGCAGCGACACTTCGTTCCCTCGACACTCGATACTCCCACGCGAAGCGCCAATAACGAACGGCGCACCACAAAAGTAAATTCGCATGAATCATTTGGATGGCGGCTGTTTGCTACGTGATTTGTCAGGTGCTGGCTTCACTGTTTGCCGGCATGTGGCTTGCGCTTCCGCCTTGGTTGTCTGGGCTCGTTCGAGGCTTGGGTTGGTCCACGTTCGGAGTGCTCGAGAAGCAGTTGACCTTCCTCGACAAAATCAGCAACTTCCTCCGCGTCGGATATAGCGGACTCAGCCAGCACCTGCACGTGAGGTGGGTTCAGGCTATAGTGTGAAAGGATGTCAATTTTCTGCTTTAGAATCTCGAGGTCGCCTTTCTGCCGTTCCTGCCGATTCCTGTAGCATAAATCCTTCACGAGTTCGCGAAGCTCACGCAGCGGTTCGCCCAGTCCCTGGAGCGTGAACCCACCAGGTGAAGCAATCGCGATCTCTTTGATTCGTAGCTCATGCGTGGGAGGCAAGTACTCGCTCGGGTGGTTTAGGTAATAGTCCACTTCCGCCGCCGGAAGATAGTGGCCCATCTGTTCCGTCGGTTGGCCCGGATGCGGCCCGAAAGGGAATACTAACGAAGCTGCTGCGGGCCCGTAGCGCCGAAAGAGCCTGTGCCACTCGTGGGCGAACATGTCTAGGTCAGGTCCCTCTCTCTCAAGCGTCTCCCAATATTGGCTGAGCTGCTCCGCGGACTGTTGAAGGCGACGGTTGCCGAGAACGGCTAGATGGCGCGCCAGGACAAATGTCGAGTAGATAGAGTCCAAGGCATTCAGGGCGTGGCCGAGATCGTAGGCTGACCACGCACGCTCAGTTCGGAACTCAAGGATCGCGACGTCGAGCGACAAGGGAGGTAAGGGAGATAATGGTGATGGGAATTTGGATGGGTTCATAGTTGTCTCGTGTGGTTCGTTCTGCGGCTAACCATAGATGGCTCTTCGGCACAATTCAATCCAGGTTCAGTCACAGAGAGAGCCAAACTCTTCCGCCGTCATCCCGCTGGCCCGAATCAGGCTCCGCCGTGTCCCGCGAGCCACCTCCCTGTGGTCCGGCACGGAGAGCGTAGCCATATACCCTTCCTTCACCAAAATCATGTGACTGCCACGTTGCCGCACCATGCTCCAGCCGTCTTTTTCAAATGCGCGGACAACTTCTTTGCCGCTGAGGATTGGCAGAACAGCCATCAGAGAGCCACCTCCACTTGGCTGGTCTCAACCGTCAAGGGCATCCCGCGTTCCGCCCGCACCTCCAAACAACCCATAATGGCTTCTTTGATATTCCCCAACGCTTCCGGCTTCGTCTTGCCTTGGCTGACGCAACCCGGAATCGAGGGGCACTCGACCACCCAGGCGCCGTCCTCATCTCGATCCACTGTCACCAGAAATTTCATCGTCGTAAGTGTATCCTCCATTACGTTTGCGGCAAAGTCTTATCCGTGCCATTCATAGGCAATCGGGGGTGCAGGGGCGAGTGTCGAGTGTCGAGTGTCGAGGGGCGGAGGCCGAGCGATGAGGACCAAGGGGCAAGTGTGGAGTGTCGAGGGGCGG
>Ga0187873_1002069_pt1 | contig 15722 bp, 13 predicted proteins | sample June2016WEW_16_1_2_FD_133012 | JGI IMG/M metagenome (GOLD analysis project Ga0187873, IMG submission 133012) | Peatland microbial communities from SPRUCE experiment site at the Marcell Experimental Forest, Minnesota, USA - June2016WEW_16_100 | ecosystem: Environmental > Terrestrial > Soil >... | reverse complement strand
TATCGAGCAGCCTACACCGCGCGGCGCTGACCCGCATACTCGCGGCAGCCCCCAGAAACGGCAGGGGCGGGAAGCTCCCGCCCTGTCTGCCCAAACTACTCGTGCTTCTCTTTGGAAATCACATCCATTACATCACTCAGTAACTGCTTCTCGGGTTCGTCGTTATATTGGCTCCTGATCTGATCTCCCGGCTCCATTGAGTAATGACGAACGGTTACCCCATCATCCGAAAGCTCGAAAATCCCTTGAGATTCGAAAGATGGTTCAAGAATCTGTGGAGAAGTGCTGGATGGGCTACAAAAGACGAAATACGTATACCCCACGCGCAGTCTCGGTCTTTTTGTTACTTCAATAACCGCCATTGATTTATCTTTATAAACATATGTGCCGCCAGGAAGCTCGATGCTATCGATATCGGAATTTGCAACAGCCCCTTTTAAAACACTTATGACGTCGAATTTGTAAAAAGTACCAATTCCCCGGCCATCGTCGATCAAGCGCGCCTCTTCACTCGTAATTCTTATAATGGCGACGAGTTTGCTTTCGCCAACGAGATCAGCAATCGAGGTCGCCACGTTCCACCGCGTACCAGAAATTCGAAGAACGTAAGTGCCTCCGTTCGCTAGAGCTGCTTTATGAAGTCCATCCTCCTCTTTAGAAAGGCGGACTAGCTGAATAGACTTAGTAGCCTCTTGCTTTTGGGAAGATTGAGAACTTTGGTCCTGCTATGAATGGCCACTCCCTAAAAGCACGATTGCCATCACAACACACGATGAGTAGTTAAGCGGAAGTCTTAACATGTCTCCTCCGGCTCACACTTTGTCAGTAAACACTTCTTACGCCCACTTTCCAATATGGCCTCAGTAGTTCAGCTCCAGCACATTGATCGAATAGGGCGCGAAGCTTTGTTTGAACTTCAGGCTTGCGACTTCAATCATTCGCTCCACCGGAACAACCGCATCGGGATGCGTGATGCTGTTAGTGGCGTTGGGCGTCTTGCCGCTCAGGGTATAAAGCATTGCATCGCGCTTTACGCTAGCCACGCCATTGAGCGCGATATTCAGCGCCACCTCCTCCGATGAAGCATTCACCACCTTGACGTACAGCCTGTGCTGCTTCTCGTCGCGCGTGGCCGAGGCATACACTCGCGGGTTGGTGTTGGCCAGCTTTGCAGGTACGACCTCCGTGCCCAGGTTTGCGCCAAACATCACCTGCGCCCAGTAGCTGGGCGAACCGTAGCTGGAGAGCGCGTCGTAGCCGATCAGGTCCGCTGCCCATTGCATCCCGTCGGGATTTACATTCACCAGCAGGGGTGCATAGCTGGCCATGATAATCAGGTCGGCGTTGCGCTCCATGCCGGTCATCCAGGCCGCATCGCCCAGCGCCGCCTCCAGGTTGGGTGTCGGTTCGCCCTCACGCGTCGCCCACTCGCCCACAAAGATCTTCGGTCCCGTGCGATCGTACTTGTCGTAATAGCTGGCGTTGGAAAACGACTTCTCCGCCGACATATAAAAATGCTCATCCAACACGTCCGGCTTCACGCTCTTCACTGGGTCGGTGGCAATCAGCTGCAAATCCGGGTAGCGCTGCTTGATGGCCGTGAAAAACTGCGCAAAGCGGCCATCGTACGAGCCGGAATGATCGAACTGGTCCTCGTTGCCAATCTCCACATAGTGCAGCGGGAAGGGAGCTGCGTGGCCGTTTTTAATGCGCTCCGCGCCCCACTTGGTCTCCGGGCCGCCGGTCACGTACTCGATCTCATCCAGGGCGTCGTCCACGTAGGGCTTTAGCGCCGGTCCCGGCTCCACATGCTCCTGGGCCAGCGAGTAGCCGGCGTAGACCGCCAGAACCGGCTCGATCTTCAGGTCCTCGCACCACTCCAGGAACTCCAGCAATCCCATCCCGTCGGAGGAGCGATAACGCCAGGGGCTGGGATGCGTCGGCCGGTCCACCCAGGGGCCGATGGTCTTCTTCCAGTCGAAGCGATCGGCAATGTGGTCCCCCTCCAGGTAGTTGCCGCCCGGCAGGCGCAGGAATCCGGGATGCATCGCCGCCAGCTTCTCCATAATGTCGATGCGGTTGCCGAAGGGGCGGTCAAGGTAAGTGGGCGGAAAGAGAGAGACCAGGTTGAGCCAGAGAGTTGCCGGCTGCGGAACGGTCAGGATCAGGTGATTGTTCGCCGTGACCGGAAGCTCCCCGGTCTTGAGCGTAAAACTATATTGCTTCCACTCGTTTGTCAGCCCGGCAACTGTTGCCGTGGCCGCGGTTGCGCCCGTCTCATCGTTCACCAGGCTCACCGTCACCGGAACCCCGGCGCTATCCGTCTTGGCATAGAAGGAGCCGGTGTAAGTCCTGAATGGACGGACGGGGATGCCCCAAAAGCCGTCGTTCTGTACCCCGGCAGGCGCGGCTTCGCTGGCCGCTGTCACGCTGACCTTGAGGCTGCGCGGCAGAGCGGCGCTGGGGCCGGTCGTGTCGTCGATGGAAATCTTCACCGCCGAAACTCCCCGAGCGACCATCGTCCAATGGAAGAGAGCGCCCCAGCCGTGGCCGATGGCGCGGTCGCGCACCAGCTCAGGGTAAAGTCCGCCATCATAGGAGAAGTTGATCTCCTCGGTCATCAATCCATACAGGATGGGGCTGACCTTGGCCGTGGGCTGATCCACCTGCAGGTCAAGCGAGGGCGCCTGGGCAACCAGGCTCAAGGGCAGGAAAGCGAGAAGCAAGGCAAGAGAAAAAGATAGTTTTCGCATACGCGGTCAGTCTATAGAAAACCGCGTCCGGTGACAATCCCTGCGGCAATACATCCCACAGCAGCTCGCCAATGCCGAAGCTCCGGCTTTATTCCCTTTTCTTTGATCTCTGATCTCTGTTCTCTGATCTCTGCTTTACCCCACCCAGCGCCAGATCGAGCAATCTTCATAATTCGCCGAGGCATACTCCCCGTCCGGCTGGTTGGCCAGGATGCGATGGTCGGCAATCGCATCGGCGCGGGAGCGGCGAATCTGGCCCAGGAACAGCCGGACAAAGCCCGCCTGTTGCTCCAGCACGCGCTCCTGCTCGTTGTTCACATACAGAATGTCGAGTTGCCGAGCCTGTCCCGCAAGACTCTTCCTCCAGGCAGTCAGCAGCCGCCGCATCACCGGCGCGCCAAAGGGGTTGAATAGAAACGCCAGGCACGGTCCAGCGGGAAGCTGGAATTCGACCGCATCGCCGCAAACCAGTCGCATCGGCGACTGCGCCCGCCCAGAGGCCCTCCAAATGGCCAGATTGCGCCGCGCAATCCGTACCAGCGTGGGATTCAGTTCCACCCCCACCACCTGGCGAAAGGGCAGCTCGGCGGCCAGCAACACTGCCCGTCCCATCCCCGCGCCCACGTCGATGAAACTGACCTCTTCCAATGCCCAGCCTGGCCGGCTTCTTTGCCAGCGACGCATCAGCGCATGGAAGACCGACGGCGCAACCCCGTAGTAAGCCGTGGCATGGCGGTCATGCAGGTGTCCGCTCTTCAAGTGCCGCCCGGCAACCAGCCCGCTGGTCCGCACCCCGAACTCCTCGTCGAACGGGTGGCGCGTGAATCCCTCGCCAACCCTGAGCCCCGGCAGTCGCCCTGCAACCTTGCTGGTCGTCATTCAGTAATCCCCATCTAACCCCGGACGCACAAGAGCCTCCCGCGCGGGAGGCTCTGATGGATGAGTTGCCTGATAAAATCTAGCGCGAGCGCAGTGACCTGATGGCCTCTGGCAGCCGCTCTTCGATCATCCGGGCGCGCTCGACGGCGATGCCGCCCAGATACGACGGCGCCGGCGTGGCCGTCAGCACCAGCGCCAGCAAAATCCCCGAGAATATCAGCCCCGAGATGCCCGCCGAAACCAGCATATGGTAGGTGTCTTCAATATCCAGGCCGAAGAAGTTGAAGGCCACGTGCTCCAGCGGTTTGAAGTGATTGAGAACCAACAGCGCGAAGAGGAAGAAGAAGAACGCCAGCGAGGTCAAAACAGCCAGTGTCACATCCAGGCTGCGATGGAACTTCTGCCGTGCTCTGCAATGGGGACATTCGGCGAAATGCTGCTCGTAGTCTTTGCGCATCTCCGGGGTGATTCCGGAGATGTCATATCGCCAGCTCGCCAGGATGTTGCCTGCGACTCTGTCTGTACATTGAGTTGTTGCCATAATATTTAGACTCACTTTGCAAAGGATGTGTTTAACCGCGATGATTTTTTGCGGCGTACATGGCCGGGAGACTTTAACCCCAGAATGCTCAGCCTTCCGGGCAAAATTCGCTCACGCCGCCCGGTCTGCTCTGCATCTTCCAGGGCGGAATACCCTGGCGTCTCCCTTGCCAATCTACCTGGTACAGAGTGATTCCCGTGTCTTACCATTGTAACTTACGTCACCTAGAAATAAATAGAAGAAAGTGGTTTATTTTGAGCAGCCAGCAGCAGCATATTGGCCAATAGGCTCGCCCGGCCATTCAGAGCGCGCTCGGCCGTGACCCGCGCCAGCTCAGGAAGATTATTGCTTTCAGAGAGATGCGCCAGAATCACGTAGGCCGCCTGGCCGTCGTAATCGTCCTCCAAAAAGCCCGCCGCCGCCTCGTTAGACAAATGTCCTACACGCGAAAGTACCCGCTGCTTGACCGCCCAGGGGTAGGGGCCGTCCTTGAGCATCTCCAGATCGTGGTTGGATTCCAGCAGCAGCAGGTCCAGGTCCTTTAGCTGCGCCTTGACGTTGGGCGAAATGTAGCCCAGGTCGGTGACAAAGCCCATCCGCACCCCCTCGGAGTCGAAAATAAAGCCCACCGGGTCGGCGGCGTCGTGGGGAGTGGTGAAGGGGCTAATGCGGATGTCGCCGATCGCGAACGCCTCCCCGGCCGCAAAGTACTCCACCGCCGGAAGCCAGCTGGGGTCCTGTGTCCTGGCCAGCTTGTCCGTTTCGGCCCCATCCTTGCTGTCATCCTGAGCGAGCGTAGCGAGTCGAAGGACCTGCGGTTCGTTTTCTCGTCCCTCTTCCGCCTCCACCATGTCCGTCTCGTCTGGCTCGCCCTCCTCACCCACCGCCTCGGCCTGCCTCTCGGCGGCCTGCTTGCGAATCTGCTCCAGCCACTGCGCGTAGGTCATCTGCCTGCGCGGCTGTAGCCAGCGCATCCAGGCGCGGTGCGTGCCCTCGGTAAAGTACACCGGAATCCCCAGCTTGCGCGCGGTCACGGCCACCCCGCCCACGTGGTCGGAGTGCTCATGGCTGATGAGGATGGCGTCCAGCGTCTCCGGCTCCTCGTCCGCCAGCTTCATCCGCCGGAAAAGCTCCCGGCAGCTCAGCCCGCAATCCACCAGAATCCGCGTCCGCCCGCCGGTGACAACCGTCGCGTTGCCCCTCGAACCCGACGCCAGCACCGTGAATCGCACCATGGTTTGAGAATACCGCGTGGGGCTGTGGATTACGGGCCGTGAAGCGAGCCGCTAACAGATGACACGATTCACAACCGCCAAATCGCCAACTCTGACCTTACTCCTGAGTTGCCGGCATCAGATGAGCCGGCTCTTCAAGAATCTCCAGGATCGTCCGCGCGCAATAAACCCGTCCGCGTTGTGCTTCTGTTGTCGGTTGCACAATATCGCTTTGTTCCAGACGCTGGATCGCGCGTTGCGCCGTGCTAAAAGCCACTCCCAGTTGATGAGCCACGCCTGTGGCGGTGAGGAAGGGGTTCGCCGCCAGCAGTTCGATCACCCGTAGAGGCGTATTCGTCGATTCGTCGGCCAGTTTCTCGCGCCACTCCGCCAGCAGGTCGTTGATGCGTGTCGTACGGCTCAGAGCATCCTCCGACATGCGGGCGATTCCAAGCAGAAAATACTCTAACCACTGCTGCCAAGCACCCCTCTCGCTTACCGCGCGCAAGCCTTCGTAGTAATCACGCCGGGATGCCTCAAAGAAAGCGGAAAGATAGAGCAAAGGAGCGGAAAGTATCTTCCTCTCAACCAAAAACAACGTGATCAGCAAGCGTCCCACGCGTCCATTGCCATCGAGAAACGGGTGAATAGCTTCGAATTGGTAGTGTGCCAGCGCAATAGTCGCCAACGGCGGCAGTTCGGAGGCGTGGAGAAAGCTCTCCCACTCTGCCAAGCTACGCTCGACTTCTCCTGGCGGCGGAGGAATGAATGAGGCCGTTTGCAGTGTGCTGCCTGGCTTGCCAATCCAATTTTGTATTGTGCGAAACTGTCCCGGAGCGGCATGATGACCTCTGACGCCTTCCATCAGTTTCTCGTGCAACTCGCGAATCAAGCGAACGCATAGCGGGAGCTTCCCGAGACGAGAGATCCCATACTCCAGGGCGGCTACATAATTGCCCACCTCGCGAAGGTCCTCAGGACTGCGGTCAACCACCGCTCCGGCCTCGGCCGCCAGCAATTCGCCCAGCGTGGCCTGCGTGCCCTCAATCCTGCTGGATAAAACCGCCTCGCGCCGCACGAAAGGCCGTATCAGTATGTGAGGGTTTGCAAGCCGCCCGCCCTCACCCGCCAATCGGCCAATCAGCCGGTCCGCATCGGAAAGCAATCGAACAAGGCGTGGGGTCCAATCCAGCGCCGGAGGCAGCGGAGCGGGCACGAAGGCTGAATACGCGCCTTGGGAGACTTTTTTCCCGGGAATCTTTGCGCTAATCGTCATCTTCTCCTTTCAAGCGCGATAATTACAGAGCGCCTTATTAGCGACTACCATCATAATCGATAATAAGGAGCGGCGCAATTTGTGCGAATGAGAAGACTGGTACTGCAAGAGGCAGTTGCGTGCCAGACGAAGCGGCTATCCGGTCCAACCCGGCAGCAACTCCGCGATGGTCGCCATGGGCAAACGTGAGCGCATCCGCCGGAAAAGCTCCCGGCAGCTCAGCCCGCAATCCACCAGAATCCGCGTCCGCCCGCCGGTGACAACCGTCGCGTTGCCCCTGGACCCCGACGCCAACACCGTGAATCGCACCATGCTTCGAGGATACCGCGTGGGGCTGGGGTGAAATCAACGGCGGGGTCTCAAGAGCGTATTCCCTATTTCCAGATCAGCATCGTCAGAAAGCAATGAAAGCTGCTCAGGCTTGTTGGATGTCACGGCAGGATGGTTGAGCTGTGAGTCAGTTATCAAGCCGTCTGCCAGTCCTCTCAATATTACGTATGGCTCCATTAACGGTTTGATAAATCTATATCGCCTTCCGTCACGCTCAAAAATAGGTCCGCGCGTACTTGAGAAGTCCCTAAGATGTTGCGCAAATGCCGGAATGTTGATTTTCGTATTTGTTATAACACGCAATGGCTGTGTTACATCCTTGGCATAAAAGAAGCCCTTCTCATCCTTTTTCGCGAGTGCACAAGCTAAAAGAACAGGTTTGAAATATAACCCGCGAGCTGCCGTAACAGCTTTATTATAGACGATCAAATTCGTTTCCAGATGTCCGTCAACGGCCTCTCTAATAGCAGCATTCAAGTCTTCCATCGTAATTCGTAGACGTTCTGATCGAACAGCATTAAGAGCGGCTTCTCTGGCGAGAAGATGCGTATATGAGGGTAGCCCCTGTGAGTAATCGGCAATGCGTTCTTCGGGGACACACTCAATTTCTAAACCCGGACATTTTTCGAGCCCATGATCGATAATTTCGAGCAATTCGGATTTAGACATTCGTGGCATCGGAATTTGCTTGATTGCTCGCTCGATTGAAAGATGCTCACCGATTAGTTGATCTACCGATTCCGCAACACCTACCAATAGAATGGTTGTGTTAATTGCATTGTCTGACAGAGTCTTTATGGTATCCGCGAGCGCAGTTCGTACTGTTATATCGGTGATTCTATCCACTTCATCGATGATAATGATAGTCGGATCATTAAGAAGTTGGAGAGCCTCCCGTATATCCTCAGAGTGGATTTCGCCTTCTGGAAGGGACATATCAAGCGTACTGGTTACGCCATCAGGGAGCGTAAAAGTGAATTGACGTAGTAATGCTCTCCACATCTCGCCAAAGCTGATGTTGTCAGCGCAGTTAAAGCGAGCTCGTGAATAGTTCGACATGCCGCTATAGACTAAGAAATCAAAAATGATATTGGCTAGAGATGTCTTCCCAACTCCTCTTTCTCCAAACAGAGCAGCATGTGTACCTTTTTGAAATACAACATTGAGCACTCTGTCCACCTGTGCCCTTCTGCCTGCGAACAGATCCTTGCTATCAATAGGCGCACTGGGGGTGAAAGCGCGATTAATGGCCATTTGCAAGCGCACTCTATCGTCCAAACTCAGCTGTCCAGGAGTTCCCATAGTTATATTGATTATGTCATAGTTATGTTACGTCCGCCATGCATTCTCCTACGCGCGCCTTGCGTTCGCTCTTAGCTATTACTACATTTCCGCTTTTGGGACCTATGAAACCACGAACCCCATGGCGCGCAAGCATCGTCCGCCCCACCGCAGGTGGCTTGCAGATAATTTCCCTCTCTCGGCGCACAATCAAAGCATGAACAAGAACCAGAGCCGCAGAATGTTCCTGACCCCTGATCTCTAGCTCACTGACATCTGAAAAACGCATCTTATCGCCTCCTCCGCATCCGCAACCAATTCATAAACAATGAGTTAGCTCCGCAGCAGGCGCGAAATGCAACAAAAGTTTACCCCATTTTCGCCTTTTGGGCCAAATATCATAATCTTGTAACCATCATAGAATAAATAACATAACCAATCCACAAGGGCGAACAAATGTCATATAAAAGGCGAAACCCAGGCGCGGGAATTCTCGCCGGATGGGCCGGGTGACGCTCGACAAGAATTAAGCAATCCGTCCTGAAATCAATAACATAACCAATTTGCAATGGCAAACAAAAGGCGAAACCAAAATGCGGAAATTCCAGGGAAAGCAGGATTTACCGCGCGTCCGCCAGCTCCGCCGGAATCTCAATCGACACCAGCGTGCCGCGGCCCGGATTGCTGACCACGCTGAACCTGGCCTGGTTGCCGTAGAGCACCTCCAGCCGCTCCTGCACGTTTTTCATGCCGATGCCGCTGCCGGAGCGGTTGAGCGCCGAGGGCGGGGGATTGCGCATGCCCACGCCGTCGTCGGCCACTTCGATGCGCACGCGGTCGCCCTCAAGGCGGCTGCGCAGCGTGACCGTGCCGCCGTGTATGCGCGGCTCCAACCCGTGTTTGATGCTGTTTTCGATCAGCGGCTGAAGCAGAATGCTGGGCACCAGAACTCCCAGCGTCCGCGGGTCGATCTCCTTTTCCACTCGCAGCTTGCCGGTGCCGTAGCGAACGACTTCAATGTCCAGGTAGTCGTCGGTAAACTTGAGCTCCTCGCTGAGCGGCACGTAGCTGTCGTGCTCCTTGAGCAGGGCGCGCAGAATGTTGCCCAGTTTAACAATCATCTCGCGAGCCAGCTCCGGCTTCATACGCACAAGAGAGGCGATGGAGTTCAAAGTGTTAAACAGAAAATGCGGATTGATCTGGCGTTGCAGGGCGTCGAGGCGTGCTTCGAGCAGCAGGCGCTTCTGGTCCTCAAGTTTGAGTTCGATGCGCAGCGCGTTCCACACCTTGAGCGCAATGCCCACCACAATGGGCGCGCTGAGCCAGACCAGAGCCTGCAGCCACCACTGGCTGGCGATGAGCGCAAAGAGGCGGTGAGGAAATTCGTAGGCAATCCAGTCCCGGAGCATCTCCATGGCCGCGATGAGGACCAGCATCAGAATCTGGCGGTCCATGCCCGGCTGAGGCAGGTTGCGACGCACCCAGCGATAGAGGCTCAGATCGACGAAGGGCGTGAAGGACCAGATATCTTCCTTGTCGACAAAGCGGCCCAGCAGGCCGGCCGCCAGTCCCAGCGCGGCGTTGAAGGGCAGGGACAAAAACTCATGATGGCAGACGGCCGGCCCCGAGAGCGCCACTCCGCCCAGCATGGCCCACTCCGGCCCCAATAGCAGGCCCAGTAGGATGATCGTTTCAAAGGAGATGTCAGCGGCCAGGAAGTTGGGCACCGCGATGCGAACCCACACGCCCAGCGTGAGTGGCACAAGGAAGAACGCCAGCAGGGCCAGGGTCTGGGCGGGACGGCGCTGCTCGGCAAAGAAGAGACGCCGGAAGGTGGTAACACGCGCCAGCACGCTGGCCACCGAGGCCACCACTCCCAGCTTGACCAGCAGGGTAATCAGAATGAGATTGTCGGTCACCGCGGCGTATCCCGGTGCAGCGCCTTCACCTGGTAGCCGGCGCGTTTCAGTTTTGCAGTAATCTCTTCGACCATCATCACGCTGCGATGCTGGCCGCCGGTGCAGCCAAAGGCTATGGTCAGGTAGCTCTTGCCCTCTTCGATGTAGTGCGGCAGCAGGTAAAGCAGGAGCTTCGTGACCCGGTCAAGAAACTCCACCGTCTGCGGAAACCCGCGCACATAGGCGGCTACCTTGGGGTCGAGGCCGGTCAGCTTGCGAAACTCCGGCACAAAGTGGGGATTGGGCAGGAAGCGCACGTCGAAGACCATATCCGCGTCCAGCGGCACGCCGTTCTTGAAGCCGAAGCTCAGGCAGCTGACCAGCAGGCGCTTGGTCTCCTCTTCCTGACCAAACCGGGCCTGGATGTTGGCGCGCAGCTCGTGCACGTTGTAGTTCGAGGTGTCGATCAGCGTGTCGGCGACGTTGCGGATGGGGTCCAGCAGTTGCCGCTCTTCCACGATGGACCGCTCCACCGTCTCCTTGCGGCCCAGCGGATGCGGCCGCCGGGTCTCGGAGTAGCGCCGCACCAGCACCGCGTCCTGCGCGTCCAGAAAAACCACGCGTGTGTTCAGCAGTTTTTTAACGCCCTTGAGAATCTCCGGGAGACGGTCGAGGGTTTGGCCCTCGCGGACGTCCACCACGATTGCAGCGCTTTGAATATCGGCGGATTTTGCCACCAGGGAAGCAAAATCCGGCAATAGTTCCAAGGGCAGGTTGTCCACAGCGTGAAAGCCCAGGTCCTCGAATGCCCTGAGGGCCGAGGCTTTGCCGGAACCGGAGATCCCGGTGACGATGACCAGCTCCTTGCGTAAGGCTTTCCGGGCAGAGTTGGCAACCCGATGCGCCGAGGTCGAACGGGGGGAAGACTTGGAAGGCGTCATGAGCACATCCTACACCGAAGGGCGGGTAAGGCTGCAGGTGAAATCGCTCAATTTTTTACCGGTTGTTTTTCCATCGGCGAAGAACATTTTTTCACGCCGGCGAGCATAAGTCGCCAGCCGGGACCGATCAGATCTGGGGCGGGAGCTTCCAGCAGCCTTGCTCGGCAAGCATTTGGGCCTGCAAGGGCTGCAAAGCGGGCGACAGCAGCGGGCCCTGGCCCAGTTCGCAGCCCAAGCGGATGAGCGCGGCCAGCTGCTCCGGGCTCTCAATTCCTTGCGCCACCACCTGCACGCCCAGCTTTAACCCCAATTGAATCAGTGACTCCATAACGGCCACCTGGCGGCCAGCCTGAGTTGCAGCCTGGGTCAGGCTGGGGTCCAGCTTCAGCACGTCGATCGGCAGCCGCACCAGGTGGTTCAACGGCGAAAGGCCGGAGCCGAAGTTGTCCACCGCCAGGCGCACATTGCACCCCAGCAGCCGTCCAAAAATGGCGAGGGCCGCGCCGGAATTCTCGCTCAATGCGCTCTCCTCGACCTCAAAGAGGAGCCGCTCCGGGGCAGCCTCGCTGGCCGCCAGCGTCTTTTTCACATGCGCAATCAAATCGGGAAGATAAAACTGCCTAGGCGATAAATTGACGCCCACCGTCAGGCCGGCACAGGGCAGAATTTCAGTCCAGCTATGCAACTGCCTGCAAACCGCTTCTACCGTCTCTCGGCCCAGACTGATGGAAAGCCCTGTCTCCTCAGCCACAGGCATCAAGTCGCTGAGATTTGCCATCGAGCCGTCTTCCCGCCGCCAGCGGAGCATGGACTCGAATCCTTCCAGTTTTCCGTCCTGAAGACGGAAAATCGGCTGATACCAGATTTCGAACAGGCGTTTCTCCAACACCTGGCGCAATTCGCGCTCGCGATCCTGGAGATTGGCAACGTGCAACTCCAAATGCTTGTCGAAGATATCGAAGCGCCCTCCGCCATCCTGTTTGGCGCGATACATGGCATAGTCAGCGTCGCGGATGAGCATCTCGGGGACCGCATGGTCCGGCCCGGCTATGGCTATGCCGATTGATGCGCCGGCGTGGATGGTGTGCCCGCACACCTCAAACTCGCGCTCCATCGCCTCCAGAACGCGGGTGGCCACAATTTCCATGCCGGAAACCGACAGGATGTTCTCCACCAGGATGGCAAATTCGTCGCCGCCCAGGCGGGCTGCCGTATCCTGCGGACGCAAGGCGCCGCGCAGCCGCTCGGCAACGGCCATCAGCAATGCATCGCCGGTGGCATGGCCCAGCGTGTCGTTGATCTCCTTGAAGCGGTCCAGGTCCAGAAAGAGCACGCCGCAGTTCTGGCCGCGATTCCGCGATCTGCGGGTAAACGCCAGGCTCAGACGGTCCAGGAATAGCGCGCGATTGGGCAATCCCGTCAGCGGGTCGTGAAGGGCGTCGTGCTGCAGCCTGGCTTCCACGCGCTTGCGTTCGCTGATGTCGCGGTAAGTGAAAATATAGCCTGTCTTTTCTCCGTTCTCTACCAGTGGCTGGGCTTCTATAGCTACGTCCAGCAGACCACCATCCTTCTTCGTACGGACGGTATCTAGCGACGCGGAGCCAAACTGATCCACGTCCTTGATTACCTGCGCAATCTCCTCTTGGCGCGTGTCCGGCACAATGAGGTCTCGCAGACTTTTGCCGATGATTTTCTCGGCGGAGTAGCCGAAGATTCGCGTGAAGGCCGCATTGACATAGATCGCTTGTTCGCCGCGCACCACGGCCACAGCCTCGGGAATGCTGGCCAGCACATCCCCCATCAGCCGCTGTTGGGCGGCGCCCGAATTATCGGAAAGATTCAAACGACGTCCCTCCAGGGAATCATCGCATGCTCTACGGGATCTCCACCAGTTCCAACTGGCCGTCGCGACGGCGGTGGAGCACAAACAGTTTTCCGGCTGGATTGTGAAAGATCAGCAGGTCGCGATTGTGAAACTCGGCATCCTTAACAGCTTCCTCGATGGTCATGGCCTTGAGAGCAAAGGCCTCTCCGCTGGTGACAATACGCGGCTCGGCGACCGTCTTGGGGGCAGAGGAGGAGGGCGCGACAATTGCCGCGCGGGCTTTTGCGACAGCGCGCACCGGCTTCTCTTCCGCAGCGTCCGCCATGGGCAGGACGGCGCGGGCTTTGGGCCGGGCTGCAGGAGGCGTGATGAGCGTCTTTTCCAGCTTAGGCTTCCGCTTGATTGCCATTCTCCGATTCCGGTGGCGGAGCGCCTGGTTTTCGGCGTGCTCGAGGGCCTTGTGCAAGGCCGATTGCAGCGTGCCGGCTTTACCCTCGGCCACAATGGTGTGCAGCCGGGCCTGAATGGTCACCTCGACAATCTGTAGACGTTTCTGCGCGCTAAAAACAATGCTGGCGCGCGCGCTCCTGCCCAGAATGCGGGCAATCCGTTCCATCCCGTCCTGGGCCTGGTTGCGCAGCGCTTTGGGAATCTTAACTTGCCTGGCGGTGTACTCCACTTCCATGGTCAGCCTCGCTTCGAAATCTCGCAGCAGGATGATCCGGCTGGAGAACTACGGATTCTATAACTAATAATGGTCAGTTGTCAGTCTTCAGTGGTCAATTGGATGGATTGCAAAGTTGGTGAATCGTCTGGCGATATTTTTCGGTTGCATTCGTTTGTAGATGAATGGTGGGCAACGATCACCGTTCATTGATCACAGAAAACTGTCCACTGATAAATGGCCTATAAGTCGCGCCGGCGGCGCAGATGAGTGCTGGGGATGTTCATGTCTTCGCGGTACTTGGCCACGGTGCGGCGCGTCAATTGAATGCCCTGGGCCTGAAGTACGGAGGCAAGCTGGTCGTCGGTGAGTGGATGGCGCGCATCTTCCTCGGCGATGAGCTTGCGCACCTTTCGCTTGAGCACCAGCAGCGGCGTGTCAGCGCCCTCGGGTCCGTTCGATCCCTCGGAGAAGAAGAAGCGCAACTCGAGGACTCCCTGCGGAGTGTGCGCGTACTTGTTGGCCACCGCGCGGCTGACGGTGGAGGGGTGAACACCGATCTCCTCGGCCACTTCCTTGATCATCATCGGCCGGAGCGCTTCAATGCCCTTTTCGAGAAAATCCTGCTGGCGGCGCACAATGACCTCGCACGTCCGCAGGATGGTGCTTTTGCGCTGGGCGATGTTGCGCATGAGTTGCAGCGCGGAGCGGAAGCGCTCCTTCACGTACTCCTTCACCTCTTTGTCGGTATTTTCCGAGGTAAGCATCTGCCGGTAGCGCCGGCTGAGCCGCAGGCTGGGGAGGTCCTCCTCATTCATGGAGACCACCCATGCGTCGTCGCGCTTGATGAACATCACATCCGGCTCAATCAGCCGCGACTGCTCGCGGTTGTATTGGCGGCCGGGCCGTGGATCAAGGGTGCGAATAAACTCGATTCCCGCATGCGCCTCGGTGGGGGAGATCTGGGCCGCCCGCGCCAGGTCCTTTACGTCGCGCTTCTGCAACAAGTGCAGATGCCGGTCAACGATCAGCGCAGCCACCTCGATGCTGCGCCGCCGCTCCTCGATGCGCGCCTCGGCCTCGGCGCGGAAGCTGCGATGGACATCCTCCTCCAAATTGCCATTGCCGTTGCCGGCCGACTGCCGCGCAAACAAATGGGCAAACTCATGCTGTTGGGCGGTAATTTGGATCAGCAGGCACTCGCGCAGATCGCGTGCGCCCACGCCGGCCGGGTCAAGATGCTGTACAAGATCAATGCCACGACGCAACAGCTCTACCACGGCCGCCTGTTCCGGTTTCTCCTGGGAATCCGAATCCACCAGGGATTTGCTGAAGGCCGCAGCCAACTCCTCTTCGCTGCCAACCAGGTATCCGTCCTCATTCAGATTGCCGATGATGAACTCTACCCCGTCGCGCAAACTCGGCACCAGGGTCAGTGTTCCCAACTGCCACGCCAGGTGATCGGCCAAAGTCGTAGGCTGGGAGAGAAAGTTTTCATACGAGGGTTTTTCGTTGTCTTCGTACTCCGGCTGTGTGCGGTAACCGGGGTCCAGGTACTCCTGGAAGTACGTTCCGAAGTCGATCTCATTGAAAGGATCCTGGGGTGGGGCCGCGGGCTCCTCGACCCTGTGCTCCTCAACTGCGCGTTCCAGGCGTTCCTCGCGGCTCGCAACCTCATCCAGCATCGGAACCGTCTCGTCAATCTCCTCCAGGACGGGATTTTCCACCATCTCGGCATCAATCATCTCCTTTAGCTCGAGCTTGTTGAGCGCCAGCACGCTCACCATCTGCATCAGCCCAGGAGTCAGTATCTGGCGTTGCGATAGCTTCACGTTTAAGTTTGGTTGCAGCATCGCCATACAATGGAACCCGATTCCCGTTTGGACTTAACGCCAGTGTACTGAAGTAAGAAAAAAGCTAATGGTCAAAATGCCTCACAACGATACAGTTGTTCCGGATTGGGCGGCGCTCAATCCGGGAATCTCTCTCTGGAATGCAGTGTACAGCTTTTAGATTTGAGAGATTGACGGCAGTCAAATTGCCGTTAAAGCGCCTTCCATCCTTGCCCGCCAGAGGGGCTCTCATTACCCCAGCGTGAAGCCCTCTCCCAGGTAAACCCG
>Ga0187873_1002055_pt1 | contig 15793 bp, 6 predicted proteins | sample June2016WEW_16_1_2_FD_133012 | JGI IMG/M metagenome (GOLD analysis project Ga0187873, IMG submission 133012) | Peatland microbial communities from SPRUCE experiment site at the Marcell Experimental Forest, Minnesota, USA - June2016WEW_16_100 | ecosystem: Environmental > Terrestrial > Soil >... | reverse complement strand
TCGATCCCTGTGAAGTCATGCAAATGCTGGGGGCAGTTGGGGCCGTAGATCAGCGCGGGGTACTCGCCCTCCCAGGGCTTGGGTTCTTTGGCTGGTAGCCAGCGGTTTTCGCCGCCCGTGTCCTGGCCGTATGGGATGCCCTTGAAGCTGAGCACGCCTCCATCGACAAATCCGCGCACCTTGCCGTACTTTGTATTGGCCACTGCTGTTTTTGGCGTGCTACAGTTGCCGGGCTCCTGCTGATGCGCCGCGGTCTTGGTGTTGTCCATGGCAAGAGCCGCTGGTCCAAGAGCGGCGCTCATACCTGCCGTTGCCCCAAAGAGCAAAGCCTCACGACGATTCATAAGATGACGATTTCCAATTTTTGACATAGTGATTTCATCTCCTCTTTCTGGTTGTTAGATCATTACACCGCCAATCGCGGTCACGAGAACGGCTCGGCCTGTTCTGATGGAGATGCGCCCAACGCATCTCGTTAAGAAAGCGTGTTCCCGTGGTGCACATTAGAAGCGCTGCCCGATTAACTGTCAAGTTGAGGATTGTTGATAAGCGTTCGAAAGATCGTGGCAGGCTCCATATCTAAAATCTCGATGGTAATGTTCGAAAAATCCTGCTTTTCAGTCGCGGTCGTTGTGGATATTATGCCCTTGTTCTAAAGAAACGATTTACATTTGTCTCAGTAAACGATTTCCGCGACAAACACCAAGTCACGATCAGGCAATAAGACTTTCCGCGTCCGAGTTGTATTTTCGCGAACGTCGAGGCTCGGACACGGAGCGACACGGAAGAAGCAATAACTGAAAAAATGACAAGGATGAGGGGACGATGAAAACAAGAATTCTGATCTTCGCTGCTGCGGCATTGTGGCTTGGGAACACTATCTCAACCGCTGCTCAACAAGCGGTGTCTGCCGTTCCGGACCGGCTCACTGTAACCATCGATGCACAGCAGACCGCTCCACCGGTTTCGAAGTATGAATATGGCATGTTCATCGAGCACATTGGCAGCACCATGTATAGCAGCCTTTGGGCTGAAATGCTCGACGACCGCAAGTTTTATTTTCAGATCAATTCGAAGCCTGACGACGAAGCTCGCCGGGGAGGCGGATTTCCCGGCATGCGGCTGCGCAAGTGGCGCCCGGTCGGCCCCGATGACGCCGTGGTGATGGACAAAGATCATCCTTTCATCGGCGACCAAAGTCCGCGCATCGTGCTCGATGCGGCCACTCCGCACGGAATCCGGCAGTCGGGTCTTGCTCTGGTCAAGGACAAGCAGTACACCGGACGCATCTATCTTCGCGGCATTCCCGGCAGCACGGTGAAGGTCTCGCTCATCTGGGGTGAGGGCGCGAACGAACGTCAGACCATTTCCTTTGCCGCGCTCTCCAATGAGTACCACAAGTTTCCGCTCAGATTTACGGCCAAGGCCGATGCCTCGGATGGCGCTCTCGAGATCACGGGCACGGGCACGGGAAACTTCCACATTGGCACGCTCTCCCTGATGCCTGCGGACAACATTCAGGGCTTCCGCCCCGACACAACTTCTCTTCTGCGCCAGATCAAGATGGGCTTCTGGCGGTATGGCGGCAACTACACTTCCGGCTTGATCTGGTATCACATTATTGGCGACATCGATAAGCGCCCGCCGGACTTCGACTATGCGTGGAATGCCATGCAAACGAATGACCTGGGCCTGGACGAATTCATGATGTTATGCAAGTTGATCGGCGTAGAGCTGTATATCAGCGTCAATGCTGGCTTCGGCGATTCACACTCGGCGGCCGAAGAGGTCGAGTACATGAACGGAGCGGTGGGCACGCACATGGGCGCGCAGCGCGCGAAGAACGGCCATCCGGAACCGTACCACGTCAAGTTCTGGAACATCGGCAACGAGCCCTGGGGCGCCTGGCAGCTTGGCCGCACGGACCTGAAGTATTTCGTTCTCAAGCACAATGAATTTGCGAAAGCGATGCGCGCGGTTGATCCCTCGATTGTGCTGATTGCCTCCGGCGAGATGTTGGAAGATGGAACGCTCCATGGCGACACACGCGTAAAGTACGCGGGGAACCTGGAGCCCCTGTATGGAACAGAATCCGACTGGACAGGCGGTTTCCTTAAGAATTGCTGGGGGAACTTCGACGGCATCGCCGAGCACTGGTATGGGCAGGGCAACAGGCGCTACGATCTTGAGAAGGCAAAAAGCCTTCCGCCAAACGCGTCTAACGAAGATGCATATGTGAAAGTCGATCAGACAACGCTTGAGTGGGTACGCATTCCGGCCAATATCGTGAGTCTGAAGGCCGAGGAATGGCGCGGCTACCAGCATCGGTTCCCGGCCATGGTGGACAAGAATATCTTCCTTTCCATCGACGAATACGCCTACTTCGGCGGGGGCTTTGGCCGAAGCGTGAATCTCAAGCAGGCTCTGGCCTACGGCATGACCTTCAACGAGATGCTTCGGCACACTGACTTTCTCACGATGGGTGCGCACACCATGGGCACCTCGACAATTGACTTCAACCGCACCGCCGCGACTTTCAGCACGCTTGGACTCCTGTTTAAGATGTACGGCGATCACTTTGTCGGTTCTATCCCGGTCGCCTTATCGGGGAATTCGCCTCAGCCGTCGCCCAAGTATCCCGCCGGCGGCGACCAGCCAAAGACAACCTCCGGCAGTCCCACCTATCCGCTCGACATGGTCGCCGCGCTCACTCCGGACCGCAAGTTCCTCACCCTTGCAGTGGTGAACGCAACGGAATCGGAACAGAAGTTTGATCTGAACGTCGCGGGCGTTCACTTGGCCGGCCCGTCGACGCTTTGGCTGTTGACCGCAAAGAGCCTTGATGCTGCTAACCACGTCGGCCAGGAGCCGCAGGTCAGCATCAAAGAGATCGCTCTCGGCGACGCTCCGCGCTCACTCGCCGTAGCGCCCATCAGCGTGAACATCTATCGGTTTCCGGTAGCTCAGCCGGCGCAGTGAAGTCTTGCGGCCACCCAAATTTACTCGGAGAAAATGTATGAAAAACCGCATGACACGAATTGCAGCAGGCATCGTCGCCTGTACGGGGATGCTCTTCTTTGGCCCAATTCTGCAAACCGCAGTTGCTCAGGATACGGCGAATCTTCCTTACATGAATCCAAGTCTGCCACCCGAGCAGCGGGCTGCTGACCTGGTGCATCGCATGACTCTTGCAGAGAAGGCAACGCAAATGCAGAACAACTCCGCGGCAGTTCCACGGCTCAATGTTCCTGCATACCAATGGTGGAGTGAGGCGCTCCACGGAGTGATCAACCAGGGCGTAACCGAGTACCCTGAGCCGATCGGCCTGGCTGCGACATTCGATCCGCAGGGAATTCATGCCATGGCGATCCAGATTGGCATTGAGGGGCGCATTAAACATGTGCAGAACACACGCGAGGGACACACGGGCATCATGGGAGGCCTGGATTTCTGGTCCCCGAATCTGAATATCTTCCGCGACCCGCGCTGGGGCCGCGGACAGGAGACCTACGGCGAAGATCCGTTTCTTACCGGCCGCATGGGCGTTGCCTACGTGACCGGAATGCAGGGCGACGACCCCAGGTACTACCTGGCGATTGCAACACCCAAGCACTACGCCGTACACAGCGGGCCGGAGCCGACACGGCACTTTGCGGATGTGGACGTGAGCAAGCACGACGAGGTGGATACCTACGAACCTGGATTCCGCGCCGCCGTCGTGGAAGGCAAGGCCGGTTCAGTCATGTGCGCTTACAACGCCATCAATGGCGAGCCTGCATGCGCCAGCCAGTTCCTGCTGCAAGACCAATTGCGCGGGAAATGGGGCTTCCAGGGGTATGTGGTTTCCGATTGCGACGCAGTCCGGGACGTTGCGGCCAATCATCGCTACCGCCTAACGCAAGCACTAGGCGCGGCCATTTCCGTGATCCGAGGCATGGATAACGAGTGCGTCACCTTCACTTCAAGGTTTGGCGAACCGGTAGAAAAGGCTTATATCGATGCTGTGCAGCAAGGCTACCTGCCTGAAAGCACGCTCGACACCGCTCTGATTCGCCTGTTCACCGCGCGAATGAAGCTTGGCACGTTTGACCCGCCGGAGATGGTCCCTTACACCAGGATCGATGAGAAGGAACTTGACAGCGCGGAACACCGCGCGCTGGCGCGCAAGCTCGCGAATGAGGCCATGGTCCTCCTCAAGAATGATGGCATTCTTCCATTGAAACCGGGGATCAAGAAGATCGCAGTCGTAGGCCCGCTCGCTGACCAGACAAGGCCGCTGCTCGGCAACTATGCCGGCCAGCCGACGCATATCGTCTCCGTGCTCGATGGATTGAAGGCAGAGTTTCCGAACGCCACCATCACTTTTGTTCCGGGAACTCAGTTCCTCCGCAACGATGGAAGCCCGGTTCCCGATGCTGTGCTGACTACTCCCGGCGGCAAGCCTGGCCTGAAGGCGGAGTACAGCGAGTCGATGAGCCGGCCGGGCATGGGAGCGCCCCCACCCGTGCTTGCCACCCGGACTGAGACGAACGTCAATCTTACTGGCGACAATCTGCCGCCAGAGGTTGCAGGGAAGAAATCCGTCGGCGTCCATTGGACGGGATTTGTAACGGCCCCTGATTCCGGCGACTACCTCGTCGGCGTCCGTGGCCGGGGCTTCGGAATGTTGTCGATTGACGACAAACCGGTGGCCATGCTGTTCAGCGCCGCGAGAGTTGACGCAAGCGTTGGCCGTGTCCATTTGGAAAAAGGGCAAAAAGCTGCGTTGAGCCTGAACCTTGGCACCATGGGCAGCACGGGAGGCACACCTCAAGCTCAACTGATCTGGGCGAAAGTCAACAACGCGCCTTCGCCAGAGGCGATTGCAGCGGCAAAGAACGCCGATGTCGTGATTGCCGTTGTAGGCATCACTAGCGCGCTTGAAGGTGAAGATATGCCGGTGAGTGAACCCGGATTCCTTGGTGGAGATCGCACCAGCATCGATCTTCCCGAGCCGGAAGAAGCACTGGTTAAAGTTGTGGCGGCGACCGGCAAGCCACTGGCCGTTGTCCTGATTAATGGCAGCGCGTTGGCTGTCAACTGGATCAACGAGCACGCCAACGCGGTTCTTGAAGCATGGTATCCCGGAGAGGAAGGCGGAGCGGCTGTCGCTGAGACGCTGAGCGGCAAAAACAACCCTGCGGGCCGGCTGCCGGTTACGTTCTATACGGGCGTGAGCCAACTGCCCAACTTTGAGGATTATGGGATGGCGGGAAGGACATATCGGTACTTCAAAGGAAAGCCGCTCTACCCGTTTGGCTATGGGCTCAGCTACACGACATTCAAATACAGCGACCTCAGTATCCCCACGCAGGCTGTGGTTGCGGGACAACCGGTTGGCGCCGACGTCACGGTGACCAATACCGGCAAGGTCGCGGGAGATGAGGTCATCGAGGTCTATCTCAAGTTCCCTGATGTCAAGGGTGCTCCCCTCATCGCTCTCCGCGGATTCCAGCGCATTCATCTCGAAGCGGGCGCAAGCCAAAAGGTTCACTTCGAATTGAAAGACCGTGATCTGGGCATGGTCACCGAGGCAGGTAATCCGATGATCGCCGCGGGTGAATACACCATCAGCATCGGCGGCGGCCAACCTGATACTGGAGCAGCCTGCGTGAGCGGGAACTTTCATATCGAAACCCCCATCGCCTTGCCCGAATAGTGTTATGCAGCGCGCAGAAAATACCGGACTGACCGGATTTCCTGCGCGCATTGAAAGCAACACAAGCGCTTGAAGTTGTGGGTCACCTCGCTCAAGGACCAGGACATCATGCTGATTGTCCGTCACGGAATCGAAAAGATCTCGGCGCCGTCCGGAGTCTTGGCGAAGACGCCCCCGCCCGGTTCGATCTCGTGCGACTTGCACCTGAAGAAAGGCACGCCGGTTCGCTTGCACTTGACGCTTGGCTGGCACAAGCCGCTGGATTGGGTTGCGCAGGTAACCGAATCCTGATCCGGTCGCCGTGTTTCCAGACGCGCTTCCTGCCATCAAGTGGTGACGCCACTAGTTTCCGCCCGCCCGTGGAGCATAGTACAGAAGCGCGAAATTCCAGGTGATAAAGCTTGGCTGTCGCGCGCCCAGATAGGCTTCTATGTCGCGCAAATTCTCGCGAAGGGTCAACTACGCGAAGGCCATGGCGCGAAATTGGTCGGCGCAACTGAGGCTGTGCAACCGGAGATCGCCAGCATACCGGGCCACGTTGCGGGACAATGAGGTCCAGGGAAGGAACTCGATCATCTGCGCGAACAGCACCTTGCCAGTGTTCACCGCTGCCTCCAGAGCCAATTAATCTCTGAAAACAGCATCACGCAAATTCAAATCGACACCACCATGAAATGAAGGCAACTCGCAGATTATAAATAGGTTACTGCGGACAACCAACGCGTTAACCGGGCACCAGTGAATACATCTAATAAATCGATAAATTAGTCGCATAAATGCAACTTGTCCTACGAGTTTTCTTGTGGATATTATGCGTTCCAGTCACGCCTTTATCAGAAACTGCTAGCCCAGATTCCCGGAACACCGTAGTTCGAATCTGATAAGTGAGCATTTCAAGATGATCACCAATCCTTGGGAGTAGAAAAGATGCGAAAAATCATCAATGAAAGTTGTTCGAACCCAAGCGAGTTTGCTTCACCGGTTTAAGAGTGTGAATGTAGTTGCAGTCAATTCGAAAGAGGCTGCTCTGAGCAGCAGAAAAGGAGAAAGTCGACCATGTTGAACAATTATGTCAGTGACACAAGTCTCAGACGGTGCAGTACGTTCATAGCCTGCTGCATCTTTGCGTTTATCCTCGTGATGTCGTCGGCTGCCAGGTTATCTGCGCAGACCGCCGGCGTGGTCTCAGGACACGTCAGCGATATATCCAGCGCTGCTATTCCGCAGGCGACCATCACTCTCAAGAATGTGGGTACTAGCGGGGTACGCACTACGGTCACCACCGGCGCAGGCGACTACACATTTCCCGACGTTCCGCCGGGAATCTATAACATTTCGGCCAAGCACGCGGGCTTCAAGACCGGCACGACTAATAACGTGGAAGTGCAGGTACAACAGTCGGTTCGCCTGGACTTCACCCTGCAGGTTGGAGAGGTAACACAAACGATAGAGGTTTCAGCGTCTGCTGCGCTTCTACAGGCTGAAAACGCCACCCTCGGCACTGTGATTGAGAATGTAGCCGTGAACGAGCTGCCGCTGAACGGCAGAAACTATTTGAGCCTGGTAGCTCTTACGTCCAACGCCAACACGCTTGCACCAGCATCAGGCCAGGCAGGCAGCCGCCTCGGCGGCGATCGTGGCAGCCAATCGATCTCGGTTGGCGGCCAGCGCATCATGTACGACTACTATACGCTGGACGGCGTGAACAATACCGATCCTGACTTCGTCACCTATGTCGGCCTGCCCTCCCTTGACGGCATCCAGGAGTTCAAGGTTCAAACGGGTGTTTATCCGGCTGAGTTCGGTCACGAGGCAACGCAGGTCAACGTGGTCAGCAAGAGCGGCACCAACACCTATCACGGCTCCATGTACGATTTCATCCGCAACAATATGGCGGATGCCAATCCCTATTGGTTCCCGTACAACTCCGCCCCTCTTAAGGTATACCCCTTTAAGTGGAACGACTACGGATTCGAACTCGATGGAGCGATCAGAATCCCAAAACTGTACAACGGCAGAGACAAATTCTTCTTCATGGTCGACGACGAATGGAGGAAGATCCGCACCATTGGTCAGGGCAATGCTATTCTGCCCACGTCAGCCATGGTGGGCGGCGATTATCGGGGCTTCAACGACGCCTCCGGAAATCCGGTCATCATCTACGATCCGGCAACCGGAGACATCAACGGCCTGAATAGGACGCAGGTTTCCTGCGGTGGTGTGCTGAATGTCATATGCCCCAGCCGCATCGCCTCGCAGTCCACGGCGTTGCTGCATTACATCGGGACAGGCACGACGTTGCCGACATATACCGCCGGCTCACCGAACTCAAACTACTCCTACACCACCAGTGGACCACAGAATCGCCAGAGCTTGGCAGTCCGTGGAGATTACATCCAGTCCCAGAAGTTGCAGTATGCCTTCCGCTACAGCTCAGGGAACGAAAACCTCTTGAATACGGGATTTTTGGGAGCGGGCAGCAAGACCTTTACCCAGTACTACCAGTACATGGGTTCCAACACATGGACCATAACGCCCCACATAGTCAACGAAGCACGGTTTGGCTATAGCCACTTCTTCAACTCCCTCGGTTTGTTGGCGGCATTCACAACCGATGTGGTTACCCCTCTAGGTATCCCGAACCTCAGTGGCGGCGCAGCCTCAACGTGGGGCATCCCAGAAGTTACCTTCAGTACGGGACCGACGGGCACAACAAGGAGCATTTGGGCCACTGCCGTTGGCGGTTTTGGGGATATCGGCGGGGATGGCCCCTATGTTGTGACCGATCCCACGTGGCAGTATGTCGATAACATCTCATGGATGAAGGGCAAGCATTCGTTGCGCTTCGGTTTTGAGTACAACCGGCAGACCTTTAACCAGCTGGGCAATCAGTTCTCGCGCGGGCAATTTCTCTTTAAGCCCCTTGATACCACCCTCGAAACGAGCACATCCGGAGTCGTTACGCTTTCCCAAGGCGACGCGCTCGCTGACTTCCTGCTCGGCAGTCTTTATCAGTCAACGGTTGCAGTGGCCGTAGCCAATGCCAATTTCGTGCGCAACTTTTGGGCCTTTTACGGAGACGACACCTACAAGCTCACCCCCAAGCTCACGATTTCAGCGGGTCTCAGGTACGAGCTGACTCCTCCGTGGAACGATACCTTCGGCAATGACTTCACCGTGGATGTTCAGGTATTGCCGAAACAGACCGACACCAGCACTACATACCCGCAGAGCCAATGGCCCTTCTATGTCCGCCAGGGCAATTGCGCTCAAGCAAATGTGTATCAAGGCATTGCGATCAGGTGGTCATTAGGCAACTCTACCCTCGGTCCGCAGCCGCAATGCAGCAACGGGCTCCTGCCCAATGGTCCACTCCTGGATACTCAGTACCTCAATTTTGCGCCGCGCGTGAGTATCGCTTACTCACCGAAACCCAGTCTGGTTATTCGCACCGGCTACGGCATTTTCTATAGCCAGGACATCGGCAACGCGTACTTCGACATGGCGCGAAACATCGCCGGGCGCGTGACGGCGACTAACGTGAACTCGACCTCGCCTTACGGTAATACCAACCTGACCTGGGCCAACGCGGCGCCGGCAGGCGGTGGCAGTACAGTCGTCAATCTTGGCCCGTCCACCGCGTTCGTGGACGCTCTCCGCCACAAAACCACCTACACCGAGCAGTATCTGTTCAACATCCAGCAGCAGGTTGGACAGAACTGGTCGTTCGAGGTGGGATACCAAGGCGCGCAGAACCGTCATCTTTATGGGTTCGAAAATATCAATGTGGCGAATCCATCCGGATTAGCTGGCGCTGGTACAGTCGCGCAACGGACCCCCTTCGCGAACATGGGGGCGATCCAATACGTGCACGACTACGGCACGGGCAATTACAACGCCTTCAGCATGAAGGCTACCCGGCGCTTCAGCAAGGGCCTCAACGTAATCGCCTCATACACCGTGGGCAAATCCCTCGACGACACGAGTGGAGTTCGTGTTCAGGGGAACGACGAGTTGTTTCCGCAGAACAACCGGTGCCAAATATGCGACTACGGCCGTTCCGCATTCGATGTTCACAATCGGATCGTTGGCTCGGCATTTTACGAACTACCGATCGGACCCGGCAAGTTGGTGCCGGTTAATAACAAAGCCATCAATGCGGCGATTGGCGGCTGGCAAGTGGGAGGCATCTTTACCCACCAGACCGGTGCTGTCGGCACTGTCCTGCTCGGTTATGACAATGCCGGTATCGCGGCTGCGGGCGGCAACTTCGATCGGCCCAATGTAGTAACCGGGCAGAGTCCCTACCTCAGCGGCAGCGCCAGATCGCTTAACCATTGGATGAATTCAGCCGCCTACGTCGCCGCTGCTTCAGGTAACTTCGGAAACGAGCAGCGCGGCAGCATCACGGGCCCGGGATTTACCAACCTGGATGCGTCGCTGCACAAGCAGTTTCAAATGCCCTACAACGAAAGGCATCAGTTGGCGATACGCTTTGAGGCATTCAACGCCCTCAATCACCCGAACTGGAGCAATCCGAATTTGACCTTCAATTCCTCCACCTTCGGCCGCATCGCCAGCACCACCCCCGCTAACAGCAATAATTCCATGCGCCAATTGCAGCTGGCGGCGAAGTACCAGTTCTAGTTCGCAGCAGTAGTAAGGTTGTTGATTGATGAATTGAATTTGATTCCTCCTGGCCGGAGATCCCTGCTAGCCCGAGTGGTTTTATTCACTCGGCTAGCTTCGATCTCCGGCGCATTATTTTGGGGCAAAGAGCATCAACCACGGATTGATGTTGCTTTCCTCAATTCTCGGGAAGCATACAGTTGGAGAAAAACGAAGCCGTATAGGAGATTCAGGCTCCGACAGGTTGTATAATTCAAGCGAAAAGAGGTTTGGAATGAACAAGTTAGTTCCTGTGTTAGCTTTTCTTCTGTTAGTCTGCTCTTCGGCAGTGGCGCAGATGGAACCTTGCGCGACGGCTGGCGAGAACAATGCCTTTCTCGGCATCCAGACCATTCGCCTGTGGCCCGGCGACGCTCCCCAGGCCAAGGGCAATGCCTGCGAGGACACACCCACTCTCACCATCTTCGAGCCCCATTTCGGCACGGCCAACGGTTCTGCCGTATTGATCTTTCCCGGCGGCCGCTATGCCCGCCTGGCAGGCAATTTGGAGGGCCGCCAGGTAGCCGACTGGTTCACTGCGCGCGGCTTTCGCGCCTTTGTCCTCAGCTACCGGCTCTCATCGAACGGTTATCTGCTCCCGGTGCCGCTCATTGACGCCCGGCGCGCCATTCAGACAGTGAGGGAGCGGGCCAAGGACTACCAGGTTGACCCCAATCGCATCGTAGTTACCGGCTTCTCCGCCGGCGGCCATCTGGCTGCGCTCTCCGGAACGCAGTTTATCTCTGGTAATCCCAACGCGGATGACCCCATCGAGCGCGTCTCCAGCCGACCCGACTACATGGTCCTCGTATACCCGTGGATCGGCGCCATCTCTTCGGACACCTCGCACCTGAGCTACTGCAAGCTCTACAACGTGATGGACCGCTGCGAAGCGCTGCGTACCGCGTACTCTCCCGATCTCTTCGTCACCAAGGACACGCCGCCTACCTTCTGGTATCACACCTTTAACGACCGGACGGTTCCAGTCGAGCAGGGGCTACGCTTCTACGAGGCTCTGGTCAAGGCCGGCGTTCCGGCTGAGGCGCATATCTTCGCCAATGGGCCCCACGGCACCGGCCTGGGCAAGGGCGACGCAGCTCTCGACCAGTGGCCAAACCTGCTGGAAATCTGGCTGCGCGCTCAGGGTCTTCTGAGCATCCAAACCCCTCCTGCCCCCAAATAGCTGACGAAGTGGCGGGCGACATTCAGATCCTGTTTAGGAATTGGAGTGTTCTACTGATGCGTAGATTGTCTTTGCTATTTATGTTTGTTGCGACAGCCGCTCTGCCGACGACAGCCCAATCGGTGTTTCCGATGCGGCCGGATGATCCTCATGCGGTGTATCTGGAACGCGGGAGCTTTGGCGCTGCCGCTGATGGCAAGGGGGACGACACGGTGGCGATCCAGGCAGCGATCGATCGCGTGCAGGAGACAACGGAGCAAGGCATAGTCTTTGTCGCCGAGGGGAGATATCGGATCAGCCGGACAATTCATCTTTGGTCGGGGATACGGCTCATCGGGTATGGCGCACATCGCCCCGTGTTTGTCCTGGGAGCAAACACACCTGGGTTCCAGCAGGGTCATGAATTTCTTGGGACAGGCCGGTACATGTTGCAGTTTGCCTCGCGGCGTCCGGCGGTGGGGGAGCCCATAGTCGATGCGAACGAGTTTACGTTCTATAGCGGAATCAGCAATCTGGACTTCGAGATCGGCGAGGGTAACCCAGCGGCGATTGCGGTACGGTTTCACGTGGCGCAGCATTCATTTCTTCAGCACATGCGGTTCCTGGTGGGCGATGGGCGCGCAGCGCTCGAGGACGTGGGAAACAGTGCGATCGACCTTAAGATCGAAGGTGGCGAGTACGGCATTATTTCGGTACGGACGTCCGCGGCATGGCAGTTTCTGCTGATGGATTCGAGCTTGACGGGCCAGAGACGCGCGGCAATTCATACACAGGAGGTTGGCATGACTCTGGTGCGCGTTCGGATTGCGCGAACGCCGGTAGCGATCGAAATTACCCGCGGAATGACGGAGCAACTGTTTGGACGCGACCTGGTGCTGGAGGATATTGGCCGCTCGGCGGTGGTGCTTGGCGATGCGCGGAAAGCACATCACGAGGTCACGCTGGACCATGTGGTGTGCAGGAACGTGCCTCGGCTAGTCGAGAGCCCTCAACTCGGTCAAGGTCAAGCTGGATCGAGTGCAATGTTCGCAGTGATGGGAAGTTTGCATCCTTATATAGAGGAACACCTGACCATCGGAGTAGAGATTGGCCCCGACGGGCATGAGCGAGGTGTAAAAGTCCGGCATCGGGAGCGTGCCGGGGTAAGCCGGGCCGTGGCATCCGATATTCCGTCCTTGCCGTCGATGCGGGAGTGGGTGAACGTGCGGACACTCGGCGCGAAAGGAGACGGGTTGGACGATACGGCGGCGCTACAGGCGGCGATCGATGGGCATCGGGTGCTCTATTTTCCTAGCGGTACATATCGGGTGACGAACACACTGCGGCTGCGGGCAGATAGCGTGTTGATTGGCTTCAACCCGATCACCGCTCTGATTACGGTGACAAATGAGGCGGCGAACTTCACGGGGGAAGGCGAGGCTGTGCCGGTAGTCGAGAGCGCAAAGGGTGGAGCAGCGATTCTTACCGGGATCGGGATCGATACCGAGGCCATGGATCGGCGGGCGGCGGGGCTGGTGTGGCGCGCTGGCCCTCGCTCAATGGTGGAGGATGTGAACTTCATGCGCGGGCCGGGACGCAGAAACCCTGCGCTGAACCCGAATCTTTCCAGGCCCGCGCAGCCGCCACAGAATTTCGCGGCGAATGTGGGGACACAATATCCGAGCTTATGGGTGAAGGATGGGGGAGGCGGGATCTTCCGAGGCATATGGACGGCGAATACGCTGGCGAAGGCGGGGTTGCTGGTGGAAAACACAACAACGCCAAGCGTGGTTTACCAGATGTCTTGCGAGCACCATATGCTCCACGAGACGCAGTTCCATCATGCATCGAACTGGACAGTGTATGCGCTACAGACGGAGGAAGAAAACCCGGCTGGCGCAGACGCCTTTTCAGTGGACCTGAAGGATGCGCATCACATAGTGTTCGCGAACTTGTTTATGTATCGCGTCTCGCGCAATGTGAGGCCGAAGCTCAATGCGGTGGAAGCGACGGATTCAACCGATATTCACTTTGAGAATGTGCATGACTTCAGCATGACGCGCCTGGCATTCGATAACAGTGTCTTCGATCAGACCAGCGGTGTCCGGGTTCGCACGCGTGACTTCACAGTGTTTACGCTGAACTCTGAACTCAAGCCTGGGGCTCCGCTGCTGCTACCTGCGCGTGTCTTTGCGCCCGGGGCAAGGCTGGAGCAGCTTGCATGCGGTTTCAGCAATCTCGGCGGGCTCGCAACTGACGATGGTGGGAATCTGTATTTTACCGATGCGGCGATGCATCGGATTTACAAATGGAACGCGGATGCGAAGAAGGCTGAAGTCCTGACGGACCAGGTAAAGACGCCGATGGCGGCGGGGTTTGCAGCTGACGGATTGTTGTTGGTGCTGGACTACAGCCGGTCCGTTTTCGGAGTGGACATTAAAACCGGAGAGGCGAAGAAGATCGAAGCCGCAAGCGCACCGGTGAGTGGGACGAGTCTGATGCTGCCAGTCGGATTCCACAACAGCATGGAGACGCTGGCGCGGCAGATGGAGCATCGGGGGGTGATCTACGCGCCGCGCAGCAACATGGCGATCGTGACGGAGGTCAACGACGAGGCGCGGAGTTACTTTTATGCTCAGGGCAGCACAAGTGCCATCATGGCTGGGGGAAACTGGCAGCCGATGTTGCAGGCATCCCAGTGGCAGCTCTTCCATTTCGGCGACGAGCACCTGGCGGCAAGTGAGGAGGATGACACCGTCTATCGTTTGAGACTCGACAGTTTGGAGCATGTGACCGCAACCGAGTTCGCGCCGCGCGGAGGGTCCAGTGTTGTGACCGATGCAGCCGGAAATGTGTATGTGGCTGAAGGCCAGCTTTATATTTACAACGCTAGCGGACGGGAGATTGGTGTGGTGGAGATTCCGGAGCGGCCGGGAAGTCTGGCGTTCGGAGGGGCGGATAATAAAACCCTGTTTATCGGAGCCCGCGGCTCGCTCTTTTCGCTGCGGACAGCGGCTGCTGGAAGGTAGCACCCGGATTTTTTATGGTGGAATGTGCGGTTGAAGAACGGTCGCCTACCTGTCAGTAACTCGTCGGTAAACAACCGCAGTGAACCGTAGGACATAATGGAAGGCCGGGATTCGAATCCCCCTTGTGCTTCCCATTCAAACCAAGCTGAGCATAATTTGCACCGAATCTAGGAATGTGTCAATAAGAAAAACGGTTCACAATACACCACGAGAGTTATAACCGGACCTTAGATGATCAGGTCAGAGAAACGGGCATCTCAGGAGCTGATTTTCTCTGTGCGTGGAATTTCTCTGTTCTATTTTATTCGTTAGAAAGGCCCGTAATTGCGGGCTATTATGGATGTCAAGGTGTTGATAATATAGAAGTTATAACTACGTGGCGGAGAGAGTGGGATTCGAACCCACGTTAGAGTTTCCCCTAAACACGCTTTCCAAGCGTGCGCCTTCAGCCACTCGGCCATCTCTCCGCGGGGGATGTCACTTCTTGAATCTACCATACCTCAGTGAGTGCTGCCCGGTTTTAGGTTTGAATAAATCTCGAGCAACGTGCGCGCGGCGTGAAACGAGGTTGTGCGTCCTTCCTCGACGTCCTGCTCCAGCGCTTCGATTCGCCTGCGAATGGCTGGATGAGACTCGAATCGCTGCCGCAATCCTTGTTCGATGATCTCGTGCATCCATCTACGCGTCTGTTGTTGCCTATTCACACTGAACCAGCCGTTAGCCTTGGTCAAGCCGGCATACTCCAGCACACAGTTCCAAAGCTCGGCGATTCCTTTGCTGGTTTGTGCCGAGCAGATGAGCGCACGCGGCGTCCACCCATTCGCCGATCTGGGAAAGTAGTGCAATGCGTTCTCAGCCTCGCTGCGGGCTCTTTCCGCGGCGGCCAGATTCGCGCCGTCGGCCTTGTTAATCGCCACCAGATCCGCCAACTCCATTACGCCGCGCTTCATGCCTTGCAGTTCATCGCCTGCTCCCGTCAACGTGATGAGCAGGAAGAAGTCAACCATCTCGTGAACAGTAGTCTCCGACTGCCCGACTCCAACCGTCTCAACGAGGATGTTTTGGTATCCCGCGGCCTCGCAGAGCAGCATTGCCTCGCGGGTGCGCTGTGCCACGCCGCCCAGAGCGCCGCGCGATGGAGAGGGCCGGATGAATGCCAAATCGCTGGAGGCAAGAGAGGTCATGCGGGTCTTGTCTCCCAGAATGCTTCCGCCGGAAAGTTGGCTGCTCGGATCG
>Ga0187873_1002054_pt1 | contig 15798 bp, 14 predicted proteins | sample June2016WEW_16_1_2_FD_133012 | JGI IMG/M metagenome (GOLD analysis project Ga0187873, IMG submission 133012) | Peatland microbial communities from SPRUCE experiment site at the Marcell Experimental Forest, Minnesota, USA - June2016WEW_16_100 | ecosystem: Environmental > Terrestrial > Soil >... | reverse complement strand
GACGTAAAATGCGCCGTCGGCCGTGTATATGCCGAAGGCGTTTTTGTCCGCGTCGAATTCGGCCTTCATTTTGTCCGACATTTTTTGCCTGGCCTGCTGTTTGGCTTTTTCGTTATCGAAGGCAAAGATTGTCAGGTCAAAGTCCTTTTTCAGTGCAGTGAGGAACTTTTTGCTGTCATAGGCCTTGACATTTTGTATAAGCCGATGTGTTGCCAGTATAAGCAACCCCTTCTGCCGCGTATTGACAAAAGCGGTCAGGACATATTGAGCCGATGGTTCGCCCGTTTCTTTGTAGTAATTGAGTGCCGTTTCGTATCTGTGATGGCCGTCGGCTATGACGCAGGTCTGTGTGCTCATCATTTTTGTGATTGCGTCGATATCGTTGTTGTCCGTAACGGCGAACAGCCGATGGCGGACGTTCTGCTCATCAACGAAATCGATAAGCGGTTTTTGCTTCATTGCTTTTTTGATGGTTTTGTCCGCGACGTTTTTGGCGTCCTGGTAGAGCATAAAGATGAGGCCGAAACTTGCCTTGGTTGCTCTTCGCAGGTTCAGGCGGTCCGCTTTGGGCCCGGTAAGTGTATATTCGTGGGGCTTGATGTTTTTGCCCAGCTCTTCGAGCTTTGCAAGCGCGATAAAGCTCAATCGCTGTGCCTTTATGCCTGCAATTTCGAAATTCTGAACATATCCGTAAACGCTGTCTTCAGTGTCGCGTTTGAGTGCGCCCGTCTGAAACCATTCGTTAATCAGCTTGGCTGCTCTTGTGTATTGATTATTCTCCGGGCTGTCGGATGGGGTGGTTTTACCTTTGGTAATCTGGGCGATGTTGTATTTGTTTTTTTTGTAGAGCCGGTCCTGAAGGTCGGCGTCTATGACGTCATAGGGGGGTGCAATACAACTCCCGACGTCGCCTACGACCGCCTCGTTGAACCTGTATGCCTTAAATGCTTTAATTTCCATTTTCACACGCAGAATACCGCAATAACTTTGGGTTGCGACTACTGGTAAACCCCACAATGTTGAGCGATTCAAATTGTCATGCCAAGCAGAAAGGATACCAGATTGAGATGTGGTTTGTCAATCGACAGGAAATGTTTTTTTGATTACACAAACGACTCTCAGGCGATATTGACCAGGAGGTATCGCCGGACAAATCCCTGCATTTACGGCGAGACGCAGGGGAATTTATAAGGCAAAGAATAAAATATGGAGCAGAGGTAATCATTGAAAATTACCCCGGCACTTAATATACTTCCCCATTGAGATGATTTTATCTTTTGGACAGAAAGGGCGGTCAATATGCTTGCGAAATTCCTGAATTTCATCCAAACGGATATCTGGCGGATGCGTTTGCGAGACCACTCACCCGGCAAATCCCTCGTTATCAGATTTCTGCGAATAGTGGCTCTTGCAGTCCGCGGCTTTAATGAGAACAAGTGCAAATTCAGGGCGTCCGCGCTGACTTTCTTCTCGTTGCTTTCAATTGTGCCGGTTATTGCGCTTATGTTCGGAATTGCCAAGGGATTCGGTCTGCAGGAGCGCGTAGCAGCGCAGATTCTCGAAAAGATGAAAGGTCAGGAAGAAGTTGCTAATAATGTTATTGCTTTTTCAAATTCACTCCTCGACAAAGCGAGCGGCGGCGTCATCGCCGGAGTGGGTGTGGTATTTCTGTTCTGGGCTATCATCAGTTTGCTTAGCAATATTGAAGGTTCCTTCAACGATATATGGGGCGTAGTTAAGCCCAGAACTTTTGCCAGGAAATTCAGCGATTACCTGGTAACGATGCTGGTGTGTCCGATTCTGTTGGCCATAGCCGGCGGGGCAACGATTTTTCTCAGCGGCGAGATTCAAACTCTAACCGAAAAATTCCCAATATTAAGAGATTTTGGACCGGCGTTTTGGTTGTTGATGAAACTGCTGCCTTATCTGACTATCTGGATTTCTTTCACGTTTATTTTCATTTTTATGCCGAATACGAAGGTTAGATTTGTGTCCGGCCTGATAGCCGGGATAGTCGCCGGCACTTTATTCCAGCTAATTCAGTGGGCATACGTGAATTTCCAGGTCCAGATTACCACAAGATACGCAATTTACGGCAGTTTCGCCGCGATGCCTCTGTTTTTGCTATGGCTTCAGATAAGCTGGCTTATTATTTTGTTCGGCGCGGAGGTTTCATTTGCGCATCAAAACGTGGAGACATACGAATTTGAGCCGGATTGCCTTTCGGCGAGCCATTCGTTCAAGACACTGCTTTCGATTCTTATTACTCAACGGCTTGTGCACAGGTTTTGCGCCGGCGAAAAACCCAGTAACGCTTCCGGTCTCTCGCATGAGCTGGAAATTCCCGTCCGGCTGGTCAGGCAGCTTTTGTATGACCTGTCGGAATCTGGTATTCTGTCGGAGGTCAAAAAAGGAGAAGACAAAGAACTTGCGTATCAGCCCGCCACCGACGCTGATAAAATTACCATGAAATTTGTCATCGACCGGCTTGAGCAACGGGGCACTTCCAGCATACCAGTGCTTCGGTCCGCTGAGATGGACAAGCTTTCCGATTGTCTGCGGCAGCTCGACGCTACCATCGAAAAATCGCCGGCAAACGTGCTTTTGAAAAACCTGTAATCTGCCGGTTTATGTCTGCACGAACCAACTGGTCTCAGGGCACAGTTATTTTTTGCCGCCGAAAATTCCTTTGACGCCCTCAACAGCATTCTTGCCCGTTTGCACTGCGCCTTTGCCGAGTTCGGCGGTTTTGCCGAGCGTTGAGCCGATTCCTTTGACCATATCATCGGGCAATACCCCCGCGCCCTGCTTGGCAACGCCGGTAGCCAGTGCGCCCATAACCTTGGCCACAAGCGAGGATACGCTTAGTTTTTTGTCGGTGCCGAGGTTTTCCATTACTATCGGGTCGAGCTTCAAACTAACGGTATCGCTTTTTCCCGGGACGGGCAGCAGTTTTACCCTGACGTTGGTGTTGGTTATTTCCAGCTTGTTGACGTTGAGATTTTTGCCCGGTTTTTCAGTTTTTGGCGACGCTTGCTTTTCTTCTTTTGGCAGCTTATTCAATATCTCGTTGAGGTTGTTTGTCAGTCCTTTTTGTTCAATCGTCAGCTTTGTGTTGTCGAGCTTGACTAATTGTATTTTAATCGTGTTGCTCATCAGTGAGCCGATATCAAGATTTACCACCCCGTCGCCAAGCTCCAGCAGGGTTTCGTTGGCGTAACCGGGCGGATTTTTGACCACAAGACCTTTAATCTCGACCCGCCCTCGCAAAATCGACAGGTTGATGCTCTTGACCGTTACCGGAACGCCGAGGGTGCTGCTGGCTGTTTTCTCAACAACTCCTTTAATCATGCCGGCACCGAAAACAGAAAAACCGACAATCAGGACAAGCAGGATTACCACAATCGACACGACTACATAGGTAATGTTTTTTTTTGCCGACTTCATTTTTTTGTCCTCCAAATGGTTTAAATTGGTTACTGAGTTTAGGTATCATAATTTTTATCCACATCGTTATTAGAACCTGTACATTATACCGGCGAGGATAGATATTGTGTAATCCTTATCGACTATCGGGCTGTTGCGAATGTTACTGTCTAACCAGTAATAAGTTATGCTGGTAAGCAGTGTCCAGTTGTCGTTTAGCTGGTAGTTTGCGTCAAGTCCGACGAACCAGTTGATGGATGCGCCGGGGTCGTATGCTGGTCTGCCCGGCCGTGCCTCGTCACTGCGGACGCCATAGTAATAATCGGTGAGATTACTGCTGAGCAGGGCAAAGCCGACGGACGGCGATATATTTGATTTTTCAAATTTGAATGGTTTGGCGTATGTTACCCGAAACTCCTGTCCGTCGTGCTGGCCCATGGCATCGGTAAGGATTCTTGTATGCAGGTTGCCCCAGTCGCCGGAGATTCCAAATTCGCCGCCGACGTCAACGGTCATATTCCGGTTGTGCATACCATCTAATTTTTCACTATCCTCGCCGTTGTAACCATCGAGCCGCAGTTTGCCTATGAGGTCGAACGTCATATTGGAATCCGAGAACATTCGGTAGCCCGCGGTATCGATAAAGAAATAAAACGGTGCGCTGACAGCCGTGATAACGGGTATTGGATATATAGTCGGATTCATTCCCTTGTATGGCTTGATGGTAATCAGCGTGCCGGGGCCTACCAAAAGCATTGAGTTAGGGTCCTTCTGTGAGAGTTGGTTGTTACCTTCAGCCAGGCCGGCTGAGCAAATAAACAGCGTCAGGGAAATTATCAGTATCTTATTTGCCATCTATAAGCATCCTTTCAAGTTTGCTGATTTTCCGGACGTACCCATCGGCATTCAACTACACCTTATTCATATTTATCGTCATCCGCCTGTGTTTATCTTACCCGCGTTTTTTATCGAAATTTCCCGTTGTGGGAACGGTATCGTCATGCCGTTGCTTTCCAGCGTGGTTTTAAGTTTGGCGGTAGTGTCGAAGTAAACATCCCAGTAATCCGCTGATTTTACCCACGGGCGAACGACAAAGTTTACGGAACTGTCGGCAAGCGCTGAAACAGCCACCGTTGGGGCCGGGGTTTTGAGTATTCTTGCGTCAGCGGCGAGAACACCCTCGATGACCTGCTTGGCCTTCTTGATGTCGTCGTCATAAGAGACGCCAATCGTCAAATCGACTCTTCTTGTAACATTGGCGGTGTAATTGCTGATAGTACTTCCGGTTATCTGGGCGTTGGGAATTATGATGCGGACGTTGTCAGGGGAGTTGAGTACCGTATTGAGAATCTGGATTTCTTGGACTGTTCCCTGGACTCCAGCCGCTGTCACATAATCCCCGATTTTGAAGGGCTTGAAAATTACCATAAGTATGCCGGCGGCGAAATTAGACAGCGAACCCTGCAGGGCGAACGCTACCGCCAATGCCGCGGCGCCGAGAACGGCAATAGCGGCGGTCAGCTTTATGCCAATCTGGTCAAGGGCCGCGATAATCACAAAAGCGAGCAGGCCGAAATAGCACAAATGCTGTACAAAGGTAACAAGGATTTGCTCGACGTGTGCCTTGGTCATTGCCCTGCCGGCAAGTACGGAAGCCCATTTTGCCACCCAGCGGCCAACTACGAAGATAAGAATCGCCGCCAGAAGGTCAACCGCGAAAGCGGTTCCTTTTGTAATCAGGAAATTTTTTATTATTTCGGCTACGTTTTGCGGCCCGGCCTTGGTGGCATCGGCGACGGTTTGAGCGGCATTTACATCCTGGGCCGTCACGGGGATAACGCTTACGAGCAGGATTCCCAGTATAACCAGACAATAAATGCTTATCTTTTTGATTTGAAGTTTCATTTGATACCCTCAAAAAAACTGCTCAAATTTATCCTTTCCCAAAATCGCCGGCAAGGCGACATTAATCGCTCGATTTTATGTATCGTGCCTATTGTTGTAAAATCTCCTCAAATCCGCAAGCAGAAAACGGCCTCCGGGATTCTAATTTAGCTATTGCGCAGTATATCGCGGATATCGGTCAGCAACATAACCTCAGGCGACGGTGGGCCCGGTTCCGATGGCTTTGCTGCTTCATTTCTTTTCAGGGTGTTAATTCCCTTGACCAGCATAAAAATCGCGAAGGCAATAATGGCGAAGTCAATGACGGTCTGGATGAAATTGCCGTAATTGAGCGTTACCGCGGCGGTTTTCTCTGTTGCCTCCTTCAGCGTTACGACCCGCTTGCTGAAGTCGATTCCGCCTATAACCAGCCCTATCGGCGGCATAATCACGTCAGCCACGAAAGATGACACGATTTTCCCGAATGCCGCGCCTATTACGATACCAACCGCCATATCCACCACGTTACCTTTGACCGCGAACGTCTTGAATTCCTGCAACCATTTCATAGTCGTCTCCTTTTAGTTTATACACTTGATATTGACTCGCCCGCTGTTTGTTGATTATTGAAATGCCACGTGTAAAGTTTGCTGTTTTTGCTGAAGTTTGTCAATGGCCTTGAGGATGGAACGGGAAAGGTCTTTTAAATTATGGCTCAACAGTAACCTCGGGCCGTGTTACTTTTTGTTTTCGATGGTGGTGATAAGGTTGGGGTCGATTGCTTTGCCTAATCGTTCCGCGGTTTTTATGTGCTTCAGGGCGAGGTCATAATCCGCCGTTTTGTAATAGGCAAGCCCCAGGGCGTAATGAGCGTCAGCCATTTTCGGAGCAAGCTCCACAGTTTTCAGATGACTTTTGATGGCATTCGCATAGTCGCCTTTCTGGAAATATGCGACGCCGAGCTGATAATAGATTTCAGCGTTGTCGGGATTTACGCGGGCGGCCCTGCTGTATTGCTCAATGGCGGCGTCGAAAACGCCTTTGTTGAAATAAACATTGCCGAGATTCACCATCGCCTCATACATATTCGGATTGACCGCCAGCGCCTTGAGATATGCGTCGATTTCGTTTTCCGGCTGGTTGAGTTTGTCGTAGCAGACGCCCATGCCGAGATATGCTTCAGCGACGTTGGGGTCAAGGCGTATTGCGGCGGTGTATTCGTTTATCGCGTCATTAAGCCATTCGCGTCTTTGATATGCGTTGCCGAGATTGTAGTGGGGTTTTGCGTCGTCAGGGCTGATTCTTGTTGCGGCCTGAAACTCAGTTATTGCATCATCTATGCGATTCTTTTTCAGGTAGATGGTGCCGAGATTTGTTCTGGATTCCGCCAATGATGGGTTGATATAGACAGCCCACTGCATTGAAGCCATTGCCTGGTTGATGTTGTTGATATCTTTGTAAACGTTGCCGAGGTTATTGAAGAAACAGCCCAGCGCCTGGCGCTTATTGAGATTGGTCATATAAATAGTGTCGGTTTTGGGGACATTGAACTGCTCGATGTAGTATTCGTCTGGGGCGCTGTTGCCCTGATGTGTGGCCTCGATATTGAATCGCGTTTTGCCGTCGTCGTATCTTACGAAGAAATGCCCCGGCACAACCACGCCGTAGAGAGGCAAACCAAGCCGTTCACCGATAGCCAGGTATAGAACCGACAAGCTCAGGCAATAACCCTGGCGTCTGTCCATAACCGAATGCAGAAACAGGTCGTATGGGTCGGTGGCTTTATCGATTGCTTTGAATTTCAATTCATTAAACAGGTAATTATTGATAATGGGAATTGCTGCAACGCCCATCGGTTCATTTTTCGCTTTGAGCCGATCGCGGATTTCCGTCGCGATATCATCAAGCTGCTGCTGATATTTCGTGCCGGCAACCATATCGCTCCACGATTCCGAGACAATCAAAGCCGCTGTCCCCAGGTCAATCTGCTCAGGCGGCAGTCGTAAAACCGCCTCGATTGATTTGGCGTACAGGCCTTCGAGATTCGCATTTGCCAACGGCTCATCTGCAAGGCAGGGTTTGAGCTGTTCACCGCCGAGTACGCAAAGGCTACAGAGAAAAATATAAAGTAAGCTCTGTGTTCTCAGAAATCTCTGCGGTGAATAGTTTCGTTCCATTTTCATAAACCCCTATTATAATTTATCTCCGGTCGCTCACAACCGCTTTACGCTTTTCTGTGGCATTGGTCCGTGCCTACTTTCATCGGCCGTTTTGGTTAACGGTAACAATACGGGGGTAGAAATTCAATATAATCCAAAGGCCTGCAAAAACTTCCGGTAGTTGTTTTGATGCGAAGTGTAGCGATGTCCTGTCTTCATTTTCCAGGGGCAAGAATGGTGCAGCCGAAAACCCCGCCTGCCATTTTTCCTGGGTGTACCTGAAACTTGACTGTGACTTTTTCCTTGCCCTGCGTCATTTGGGCCGGTAAGGGGTATGTTTCCTCGTAGAACTCACCTGGTTTGTTATTGTCTAATTTCTGCGTGGCCAGTTTTACATCGTCGACGAAAATATCGAACTCACGCCCTCCGGCGTCACCGCCCCAATACTTGACGCGCAACTCCTGTGGCTGGCCGGGAAGCACCTTTATGTCCCAGGAGAACCAGCCGCCATCAACGGCATGACGCCAACTCTTTCCGTCCGTCCCTGTTCGTTCACCCCGCATCTTATGGGCTTGCTCGTTCTGCTCGTTGCCGGGAAGCACTCTATCGACTGTGCGGGCTTTTAGCGCATTGTGCTGTTCCTCGTTTGCCTGCCATTCGTTCGGAGTAAAGATGTTCCAATAAACGATATACTTGCGATTCCCATGCATATTATGGATTGGCTCCAGCGTTGCGATGCGGTCACTTGTCTCGGCAAGACGTAAAACCTGCGGTGAAGCGTTGAATATACATGGCTTATAAGGCACGGGCTCAATGCTCGCTAACAGCCGGCCCTCCTCAGCAATGATGGCAGGGTAGGGAGTTTCGCTGGGTTTGCCTTCTTCTGTTTCCGCGCAGAGCACCAAAGGGCCATACATAAAGGCGACTCGGCGTGGATTGTCGCGAAATCCTTCCGTCCGAAGGCTGAAAGGCATGACCACTTCCACAGTGTCGCCGCTCTTCCAGCTCCGCGATATCACAGCGTAACTCCCGGGCTTACTATCATCTGCCTGCTTCGAACCATTGACTTTAATCTCAAAACCGGACGTTGCCCAATATGGGTGCCGGATGTTGAGCCCCAGCTCAATGGGTTTTTCACAGGTAAATACGAACTTGGTACTGCCTTCATAGGGATACTTCGTCTCCTGGCGCAAAGTAATGCCCGCAGCAGGCCAATGCAATTCCGATGCAATGAACAGATTCACGAAGAGCGTCGTTTCGCCCTGGTGAAAATAAATACTGTCGCCATATTTCGCGTGGTTCTCAATACCGGTGCCGGTACAGCACCAGAAGCTGTCCTCGGGAGTACAGTACTCCTTCGGACCAGAGGCCAAAGGAAGGAAATAGCACATCATTCCATCCGCGGGATTTTGGGAAGCGCGGATATGGTTATAGAGCGCCCGCTCATAGTAGTCAGCGTACTCCGCACGCGGTTCCCAGCAGAACAGATGCCGCGTCAGTTTGAGCATATTGTAGGTACTGCAGGTCTCACAGGTATTCGCACCGAGCGCCTGCGAGAGTTTTTCCTTCGCTGAAAAAAACTCTCCTAAACCGTTACCTCCGATGACATAGGAACGTTCTTTGACAACGGTGTCCCAGAAGAAGGTGGATGCTGTTTTGAGCTGGTCGTCACCGGTCAATTCGTATTCGCGTGCTGTCCCGACGAACTTAGGAATTTGAGTGTTGGAGTGCTTGCCGTTGAGGTTGTCTTCTCGTCTCGATGCCGGGCCTATTATCTTCATGTGATTGAATCTCATCGCCAGCTTTAGATATTTCTCTTCGCCCGTGAGCGCATAAAGGTTCGCAAACGCCTCGTTTATGCCGCCATGTTCGATTTCGAGCATCTTCTGCATTTGGTCATCGCTAAGCTTGTCGGTCCCGATTTTTGCCCAATCGCCCAGCTTTCGGGCAATTTCAAGGGCCTGCTGGTTGTCGCAATAGACGTACATGTCCATCAGGCCGGCCATAATCTTGTGGATTTGGTACCATAACCCCAGCGGTGCCTCGCCGCGGGTGGTGAAATTGTCCGGTTTAGTGTGCAGGTAACCGGTCCCCAGTTTCTTCTGGCACTGTCCGAAACCGGCCACCACCCGGTCAGCTTTTTCCTTGAGCTGCTCATCGCCGGTGCTGGCATACATCATCGCGCAGGCCGACAAGTAGTGTCCCACAAACTCGGCGCAGCTTACTCGCCCCGGCGTCATCCACCCGCCATAGGGTTTGGCGTTGGAAACTAAGCCCGCATTGAGCCGGAAACTGTGAAGCAGCCGGTCCGCGTCGAGTGAGAGCAGATATTGATGGTCGAGTTCCATCGCATGCTGGAAAGGGCCTTCCAGCAAGCGCATGTTCTGGAGAGGAAAGGGCTCTGCCTTGGATGCCACGACTGGCGCTACCTTGTCTTTGTTTGCCGGCAAACCGGCGGTCGCAGAATAAGCCGTTAGCCACGAAGACAATACCGCCATCGCAACCATGAGATTGGCTGCCATAAAGCTAAGCATTGGACTTGCTTTGACCTCTTTTGCCTGACAGGTATTTGTTTTTCTTTTATTAAACGCCGCGATATTTCGGCACATTGGAACCAGGCCTTTCAATGCCTCACTAATATCAGAATCTTCCTCGAAAGACAATAATTTGAGGTAATTTTTCGCTCGATGATTTCACAGAATAAAAGGTCACCACCGAAACCTTGAGCAAGTATGAGCAACTTGCGTTATTAGCTTAAAAGCCGAGTTTTTGGAGAATCGTTTCCATCGAAATGCCCGTGATTTGGATTGTTTTGACGGGTGATGTAAGGCCGGAGGTTATTGTAATCGAGTTTTTTTTGACGCCGAGTGTGTCGGCTAAAAATTCGACAAGCGATTCGTTGGCTTTGCCTTTTTCCGGCGCAGCAGAGAGTTTTACTTTAAGCATACCCCCCAATAGGCCTACTACCGCGGTTTTGCTCGAACGCGGAACGGCCTTGACTGAAAAGATGACCGAATTAGCCGATTGTTGTATTTTCAACTGCTCCATATATCCCGGCCTATTCGGTTCGTTCGCGGAGATTTGCGCCGATGGCAAGCTGGACGTATTTTTCAATCTGTTCGGCTAATTCATTAAGCGACGGCAACTGGAAATCCTCGAAATGCCCCGGCACAAATTCGCCGTTGAGGGCCTTTTTGAAGACCCGCACGCGAATGACCGACGGCTGTGAGCCGGCCCTGGTGTAGTCACTGTCCTTGTGCTCGGTCAGCTCGACCCTCCAGTCCTCGCTTATAAATACCAGGCACTTGCCTGTATAAACGGCCGTCGGGAAATACTCGTATAACGATTTCAGCGTTTCCATCGTCAGCTATTATACACTCACTGGTAACAATAGCAAATCACACTTGCCCGCCAAATATTGGATGATTATATTATCAGCTTATAGTAGAAGGTTGCCGGAATCGGCAGAAAGACGGGAGGTCTTAAATGAAAAAGTTATCTGTAATTATGTTGGTTATAACGATAAGTGTTGCCTCGTGCGCGACGAATCGGGAGAAAGAATCAGGCAAGGAGAACATACCTTCGCTTGAGCCGCCGAAAGCCCTCGATGATGACTGGAGCAGGTGGCTTGTCGGCAACTGGCAAGGTATAGCTAAATCGGACTTCGGCGAGCACAAGGACTGGGCTAAAGGCGATTGCCGGCTGAATATTGAATTGGCCTTGAATGGTCAGTTTGTTATCCGCAAAGGCCAGTCCCAGATAATCAGTTTATCCGACGAATATATAAAACAGCTCAAAGGGCAGCACTTGTCCGATTCGGACATTGAAAAAATGCGCAATTCAACCTTTGAGAGCATGGAAGTTTATACGATAGACCCTAAAACAGGCGAGATTACCGGGTACCTTTTTGACAGTTTGCGTTGCATCGCCAAAGGCACCGGCAAACGCCAAGGCAATAAAGAGATTATAAATTGGGTCTGGTCAGGCCAGGGGCAGGGTTCAAGCACACGCGTCACCGAAAAAATAAGCAACGACAGGTTTATCTCCACCGAAAAATATACGATGCCAGACGGCAGCGCAATGGAAGATAAAGCGGAAATGACCCGCAATTAAAAAACGCCAAGTCCGGGACTCAGGAGCAAATTTTATCAGCCGGTCTGGTTGGACAGATATTGCGGCAAACCCATCTGCGAAATCTGGTCCTGCTGTGCCTCGATTTCATCGACGTGAGCGTCTTCATCCTTCAAAATCGAATCGAGAAGCTCTTTTGTGGCGTTGTCGCTGACATCTGCCGCGAGCTTAATGGCCGCGTTGTAGGATTTGACCGCCCCGATTTCCGCGGCGTGGTCATTAGCGAACTGCTTGGGCACGTCGGCGCCGATATGAATATCACTGAGCTTGCTGACTATCGGTGTGCCTTCGAGGAAGAGTATTCGCCCGATGAGTTTTTCGGCGTGTTTCATCTCCGTAACCGCCCGTGTCTGTAGCATCTTCCCAAGCTTCATATAGCCCCAGTTCTCAACCATTTCCGCGTGAACCATATACTGGTTGATTGCGCCCAGCTCATCGGCAAGTAAGCCGTTGAGTGCCTGAAGTAATTTTGCGTTTCCTTTCATTTTAGCAACCCCTTTCCTGAATCAAAAAGTAATATCTCGCTTTCATACCTGACAGCAACATTCTAAAAAGAGCGATTTTCATCGGTTAAGTTAACGTTCTGTCACTCATTCGTCAAGTAAGGAAAATGCCTATGGGTATTTATCATTTTTGGGGCGGTATCAACGCTTCCAGTAACGGCTTGCGGAACGACATGGTATTGAGGTCATACACGCCGAAGTATTCACCGCAAAAGTCCCAGTACGCGAAACTAAAGCCCCGTTCAATCGCTGTATCGGCGACGAATTTTGTCCAGCGAACACGTGAATCCATATCGGCCTTGCTGTTTGCGCCGAACTCGCCTATGAAAATCGGGCGGTTGTTCTTTTTTGCCCAAGCCGCGGCATCATCAAAATCCTTTGTTATCATTTGCTTTTCCGAATCCGTCCCTGTCCATTTTGTTCCTAACCATGCGTTTGAGTCAGCCGCCCAGTGAGCTCCCTGATGAGTAAATTCGTATGGCAGGTAATAGTGTGCGGTAACGATTATGTTGGGGTCATTTTTGGGCAGCTCGAGGGTGTTGAGCATGCGGATATCGTTGTAGTTGGCCGGGCCGAATATAACCACTCTTTTAGGGTTTGACTTGCGGATAACAGCGAGAACGTCTCTGAGAAGTTTATTCCACTTGTCGGCATTCAGATTATCATGCGGTTCGTTGAGAGGTTCGAAGAGAACAGAAAGGTGGATATCCTTGTAGTGCTCCGCAATCTGTTTCCATATTGCGAGGAACCTTTCTTTTTGGCCCGCGGGGTCTTTATAAAGCTCGTTGTAGTGATGCATAGTAACTATCACAATTACTTCCCGCTGCATTGCCTCGTCGATGACCCAGTCCATTCTTTTGAAGAAATTGGGGTCTATGGTGTAGGGCTTTTTATCCAGTGCGTGGGCGGACCAGCAGACGGGGATGCGAAACGAAGTAAACCAAGCTTCTCTTGTGATGTTAAAATAGAATGTTTTGATGGGGGGGCCCCAGTCGCCTTCTTTCGGCGCCTCGAGGGCATTGCCGAAGTTGATTCCGCGGGAGATGTATCTTTGGTTGATTTCAAAAGCGTTCGGCTCTCTGTAGGCCTTGCAGGCGGACTCCGACACAACTATTACCATTAAACATACGGCAAAAAATACTCGCTTCGACATAATCTGTTACTCCAATAATGCCAATAAATGTCCTGACAAATCAGCGTTACTGTTTCGGCGGAATCAACGCTTCCAGCAGCGGCTTTATCCATGTACTGGTCTTGACATCGTAAACCGCGAAATCGGAGTCGAACTGCCAATAGTCAAAACTGAATCCCCGTTCAATTGCGGCGTCAGCTATAAATTTAGTGTAGCGTGCCCGCGAGTCCATATCGGCTTTGTTGAAAGACCCGAACTCGCCTAAATTAATCGGGCGATTATTCCTTTTTGCCCAAGCAACGGCTATATCGAGTTCCTTGGTTATGGCGCTCTTCTCAGCATCGGTCCCCGTCCATTTTGTGCCCAGCCATGTATTGGAGTCATGGTCGGTTACCCAGGGTGCACCCTGGTGTGTGAATTCAAGGGGGTTGTAAGTATGTATGGAGACGATAATGTTGCGGTCGTCTTTTGGAACTTCGAATGATGAAAGGGTTCCAGCAACATTCCAGACGGAACCTGCTAAAATAATTCTGTCGGGATTGGACTTTCGAATTACAGTGATGGTCTGCTTGAGCACAGAGTTCAAAACACTGCCGCTTAATTTGCCCGAGGGCTCATTTATTGGCTCAAAGAAAAGTATCTGCGGATAATCCTTGTAGTGCTCGGCAATCTGTTGCCATATCGCCAGGAACCTTTCCCTGTGACTGTTTGGGTCGCTGAAAAGCTCATAGTAGTGATGGACGTTGAGCATTACAGGCATATTGCGTGATAACGCGCAGTTGACCGCCCAGTCCACTCTTTTCAAAAAGTTGGGGTCGATGGTATAAGGCGGTTCGGCCAGAGCGTGTGCCGACCAGCGTACCGGTATGCGCACAGAATTGAAGCCGGCGTCTTTGGCCGCCTGAAAATATTTTTCTTCGAGGGTGAATCCCCATTCGCCCTCGCTTGGCGCATCAAGGGCATTGCCCATATTAACGCCCCTGCCCAGAAGTTGATTCATTTTGAAGGCGTCTATTTTTGTCTGCGGTGTGTTTGGTTCAGCGGCCATAACATAATTAAGTCCGACTACCATTGTAATTAGCACGATTGTTGTTACCGTCTTCGACATAATTTTTCACTCCAATAATAAAAACAAGATACATAGTTTAACCTATTTTTTCGGCGGAATCAACGCTTCGAGCAGTTCCTTGTGCCATGATTTGGTTTGCAGGTCATACGCTCCAAAAACCGAGCAGAATTCCCAGTATGATATGCTGAATCCGCGTGCTGTCGCCGTATCGGCTACACACTTTGTCCAGCGGACGCGGGACTCCATATCCGCTTTTTCATAAGCGCCGAATTCGTTTAAGTAAATCGGCCGGTTGTTCTTTTTTGCCCACTCGGCAGCAATATCAAAATCCTTTTCTATTCGTTGTTTTTCATCTTCCGCCCCGACCCATTTTGTGCCGAGCCATTTTTCGGAATCCTTAAACCAGCTTGCACCCTGCTGGGTAAATTCAGTCGGCGTGTAATAGAAAATACTGACAATTATATTGCGGTCGTCTTTAGGCAATTCGAGGCGGGAAAGGTTTTCTATACAGTAAAAACCTGCGGGACAGATAACAATTGTTCTGTCTGGATTAGTTCTGCGAATAGTAACAATCGTCTCCTTCAGGAGTGAATTCCATTTATCGGCGTCGAGGTTTCCGGTCGCCTCCATTAAAGGGTCGAAGATAAGGATATCGGGATAATCCTTGTATCGCTCCGCGATTTGCTTCCACATAGCCACGAACTTGTCTTTTTGCCCGTTGGGGTCGTCGTACAGCTCATCATAGTGATGGGTGGTCAGCACAACGGGGATGTTTCGTGATAGGCAATTATTGATTGCCCAGTCAACACGTTTGAAGAAATTAGGGTCAATTGTGTAAGGTGGTTTATTCTCGGCGCGGGTGTTCCAGCGAACAGGCAGCCGAATCGAATTAAACCCGGCGTCTTTGATTATCTGAAAATATTCCTCCTGAAGAGTAACACCCCATTCGCCTTCTGTCTTGGGAGAATCGAGCGCTCCGCCGATATTGATGCCCCGACCAATAAGTTTGTTCATTGCAAACCCATTGGGTTCTACTGCCGCCGCGCAGGCGGACGCAAGCAGGGTTATTACTATCAGGGCTATGACAGGCAATGCTGGTTTAGACATGATTCTTCACTCCATCCAGTTCTTGAAATATGTAATCCGGTTCAAAATTGCGCCTTAGCGACGCTTCCAAAATGGCAGTGTAGCATTTTATCATTCCCGTGAAACTGGTAAAATTGAAAATCCGCCCGTAAAATTGATTGCTATTTTTACTCCTCGCGCCCGATTTTTTTTGACAAAATCACCTTTGGCTGTTACACTCTTTCCTGATTTACTCACGGATGGTCATCATACAACTGCAGAGGGTGATAAAAGGTTTTCGGCTGTTTCGATAACACGGACGTTATTTGTAACGGGTAACCTCTGTTTATTGTGGCGTCGTTTTATCCGCCATTGGCGGATTTTTATAAAGGAGCACATCTTGGCCGGCGGTGAAGTAGAAAATATCTT
>Ga0187873_1002051_pt1 | contig 15812 bp, 9 predicted proteins | sample June2016WEW_16_1_2_FD_133012 | JGI IMG/M metagenome (GOLD analysis project Ga0187873, IMG submission 133012) | Peatland microbial communities from SPRUCE experiment site at the Marcell Experimental Forest, Minnesota, USA - June2016WEW_16_100 | ecosystem: Environmental > Terrestrial > Soil >... | reverse complement strand
TTTTGTGGCCTGGATATTCACCTTCCCCCTGATCGTTGACCGGCGGCTCGAATTCTGGCCGGCGATGCGGTTAAGCCGCAAAATCATTTCCAAACATTGGTGGAAATTTTTGGGATTCCTGCTCGTTTTGGCGCTGATCAATCTGGCCGGAATAGCCGCCTGTTGCGTTGGCCTCTTTATCACCTTCCCCATCACCTTCGCCGCGTTGACGTATGCCTACGAAGACATCATCGGCGCGGTGAAAAGTCCGGCCGGCGCCTCCTCGTCCCTTCCCCCAATCGCATCCACCACTCCGCCGGCACCGCAACCCGACCGGTTCGGGCGGCGTTTTGCCATCGTGCTGGCCTGCGTGGTTTTGATAACGGTGGCGATTGCGATCATTGGAATACTGACGGCGATTGCCATACCGAATTTTATCAAGGGCCGCAACTGGGTTCTCGCCCACCGCCATGAGCGGGCGGTTGCCGTTCAACCATCCGAGACAGCTTCAAATCCCGCTTTTGGCCCGGTGATCGAGCGCGTCATCAATCTCGTCGGTGTGCGGACCAACTTTCTGATTACCTTCAAGACGGGCAACCTGCGCACGCCGCCTCCGGAAATTGGCAGTTCAAGTTCGGCCATTTATGACTGGGCCCGGCGCGAGGGAGTGGATGCGGGAGCCGGGATCATCAACAACAATGTGTTGAGCGGATTCGACATGGCCGTGCTGCCCGCACCGGCCCGGTGTTGGGATGAATTGACACCCGCGCAAGCTGCCAGACGTTTGGATTCCGAACCTATCGAGTCCTTCAAGATAATGTTGTATGGCAATGCCAGTCTTCCCGACACCTGCGCGTTCAAGACCCACGAAGGTGGGATCGGCATCCTGCAAGTCACCGAATATGTGTCCGATCCTCCCGGACTGAGGGTGCATTACAAGTTTCTGGATAAAGCCCCGGAGGTGCAACCAATGCCGACAGCGACGGGATCCTGGTCGCCCATGCTGTGGCCGGGCGAAAAGCCGGATCCCCAAAAAGTTCTGGATGAAGCGAGGCAACTGACCTCCACAGACCATTACGAGGAGGCGCTGCAACGCTACCTCTGGCATCACAACCATGCGCGGGAATTCAGCAGCAGCGCCTCCATAAACTCCGGGCTGTCCGATTGGATGGAAGTGGGCCGGCGTTACCCGAAGGCCAAACAGGCGTTGATCGAAATTCGGGATCAGAAAACCCGCAAATTCACGGCCGGCCAGGGCTACTACGATTTGTTCTCGGAAGTTTGGGCCATTAATCGTGAGTTGCAAGATGCGGATGCGACGCTGGCACTGTTCAAAACCATTCAACAGCAGGACAAGGAACTGGCCGGACAATGCTTCGGCCTGGTTGAAGGTTTGCTCGTGCAAAGGGGCGAGTATGACTTGTGCCTCAGCTACATCGGCGATTTCCAGGCGAATTTTGAGAGCATCCGAAAATCATGGGCGCGCATGAAACAATGGGAAGATCACATGGCCGAAATGCGGCAGCAGCAATCCCAGAGGCTGCAAGCACTCGCCAAAACAAATTCCATGTTTTCACCCGTTCCCTTTTCACCGCCGGGACCTCCCGAATTCGCGGATAACAATTTTGTCAGCGAAGTCCGTCAATTGATCGAAATCCTCGTCGCCACCGGGCATCAGGCCGACGCCGAAAAAATCCGCGACCAGGCCGTGGCTGTTCTCGACGACCCGCGGTTGAAGTCCGCCATCGGCGATGCGGAAGAAAAAGTTCAAAAGCGTTCCACCCCGGCGGCGACCTCCGCGGCAAAATAGGCGGAGGAAAAATCATTCATTACCAAAACAATCAACATCCAATACAACCATGAAAATGAATCCATCAATACTTCATGCAGCAGCCGTTTTGTTTGCCGTCATGATTTCTGTTTATGCCGCTGATACAGTGAACGCCCAGCGCATCAATCCAGCCACGGGAATGCCTGCATCTGGCGCCGCGAACGCGCCGCGCATAGATCCTGCCACGGGACTACCGGTGCTCGAACCGGGCAACCTTCCACCCGAAGCCACCGCCGATGATATCGCCACCACCACCGCCAAGGAGGTGCATGGCTTGATTGCCAATGGCCAATACGACGACGCCTTGCAGCGTTGTCTCTCGTTTCAGCGCCAGTTAAAAGGCGACCAAACTTTGAAGCCACTGCTTTCCGATTGGGCCGAACTGGGCCGGAGATTGCCCAAAGCCAAGGAGGCCTTGATTGAAATCCGGGACCGTCATGTCCGCGAATTTTCCGAGGGCCGGGGTTATTCGGTTTTGTTTTCCGAGGTCAGCGCCATCAACAGTGCTTTGAACCAGGACGACGCGACGTATGCGCTGTTCAAATCCTTTCGCGAAAAAGACCCGCAACTGGCCAAACAATGCTATCCCGGCATCGAGAGTCTGCTGATGGCCAAGGGCGACTATCAATGGTGCTACGATCACATGGGCGACGCGCAGGAACGGTTCGATTCCTCCCGTCAATTTTTTGAGATGCAGCTCGACAGCCAAAACCGCATGGCGGAGACCCGTCAAAGAATCGCGGAAATGAATCGGCAGCACGGCCGGACGAACTCCTGGTCTCCGCCCGACACCTCGGCAATGATGAAGAGGTCTGCCGAAGACAGGTTCGTCGGACAAATCCGTCAATTGATCGAAATCCTCGTTGCCACCGGCCACAAAGCGGATGCGGAAAAAATCCGCGACCAGGCCGTTGCCATTCTTGACGACGCGCGGTTGAAATCCGCCGTGAGCGACGCGGCGGAGAAAATTAAAAACCAATCCATTCCAACCGGCAACAAATGAGCCATTATTAAGGAACTTGAACGACCAAGTCATTCTTCGGGATCCTGAACGCAAGGGTGCAAAATCAGCCTGGCGGCGACCGCCCAGGCGAAGGAAAACACACCCATTACCCTCCACCTTAACGATACCAATTTGGCGGAGATTCTGGACCGCGTCGCCCGGCAAGCTGATCTGGGTTTGATGGAGAAGGATGATGGAGTGGTCTTTGGGCTGAAGAAAAAGCAGCCGTGACGGAGCGGCCAGCCCCGGCATCCATCGTCTTGCGCTTTCCGCGGCGCCGGTTAGTCTGCCGGGGTGAGCACGCTCTCACCAGCCACCGGAGCGGGAACCACGTCACCGGGCAACGAACCGTCACCCCGCCAGGTTTTCGTCACCACGCATTGGTCGGTGGTGCTGACGGCGGGGCGCAGCGACACCACCCGCGCCCGCGCCGCGCTCGAAAATCTTTGCCAGACCTACTGGCATCCACTCTACGCCTACGTGCGGCGGCGCGGTCATTCGTCCGAAGACGCCCAGGACCTCACCCAGGCGTTCTTCGCGCGGTTGCTGGAGCGCAACGCCGTCGCCGCCGTCGCGCCGGAAAAAGGCCGGTTCCGTTCCTTCCTGCTCGCCAGCATGAACCATTTCCTCTCCGACGAATGGGACAAGGCGCGCGCGCAGAAACGCGGCGGCGGCAAGGTGATTTCGCTCGACCTGCAAAGCGCCGAGACGCGGCTGGGCGAAATCCCGGTGGAAAATTTCACGCCGGAAAAGGCGTTTGAACACCGCTGGGCCATCACCCTGCTCGAACAGGTTTATCAGCGATTGGGAGAGGAATATCGCGCGGAGGGCAAAGGCGTGCTGTTCGACGCGCTGCGCACCACGCTGGCCGGTGCCAGTGACGCCGCACCCTACGCCGAACTGGCGCGACAACTGGACATGACTGAAGGCGCGGTAAAAGTGGCCGTGCACCGGCTGCGCCAGCGTTACCGGAAATTGTTGCGCGACACCATCGCCGACACCGTGTCCACCCCCGACGAAGTGGAGGACGAACTGCGGTATCTGTTCCGGACGCTGGCGGGCGCGTGATGTTCACTCCTTCCCGTCCTCTCATTCACATTGGATGTTCGATGTTGGTTGTTGGATGTTCTCAAGGTTCAGGGTTCAAGGTTCAAGGCTGGTTTTACCGTCCTCGTTCCCCTTGGCGCGCCGAAATCGGATGAAGGCGGCTCGTCCTCGAATTCAATTCAACGCAAAGGCGCAGCGCGGCGGAGCCGCAACCGAAGTAGCGCGGACTTCCAAGTCGGCTGTGTCGCGGGTTTCCAAACCCGCTGCCAGTACGGCTGCCGTTGGTCTTGCCGACTGGGAAGTCGGCGACACAGCAGGTTTGGAAACCTGCGCTACGAAGTCCGGCGGCCATTGCCTTGAAAAATCCTCGCGTCTTGTGACGATTCTGACGGATAGCAGTGCAAAGAATTTAACCGCGGATAAACACGGATTTTGAACCACAAAAATAACGGCTGAAAAATCTTGTTGGACAATTCCCGCCGGGTGTGGTAAATAATTTACCACGAACTTAAATTAAAACCTATGTTTGGAACCTTCATCAAAGAACTGCGGGCGCGAAAGCGCCTCGGCTTGCGCGAGTTTTGCCTGGAACAAGGCCACGATCCCAGCAACTGGAGCAAGATTGAGCGCGAAGTGCTGTCGCCGCCGCGCGACGAGGAAACCCTCCGCACCTGGGCAAAACAACTTGGCCTCAAACCCGGTTCGGACGACTGGCACAAATTCCACGATTATGCCGCCGTGGACGCCGGGCGCATCCCCGATCACGTCATGGAAAATGAGGAACTGCTGGCCAAACTCCCGGCGTTCTTTCGCACCTTGTCCGGCCAAAAACCCTCGCGGGAAGATTTGGAAAAACTGCTCAAAATCATCAGAAGCGCCAACCAACCTTGAACAGCCCGGAAAAATTCACTATAATTTGATTTGCATATGGACATCAAAAAAACAATAGCCACCATCAATCAAATGCGGGATGAAGGCGTCATCGGACAATATGCCGTCGGTGGAGCTGTGGGAGCCACGTTTTACCTCGAACCCGCCGACACAAAAGACGTGGATGTATTTATCGTGCTCAAACCAAAAGAAGGGCAATCGATTGTGGATTATACACCGATTTACGATTGGCTATCGGCAAAGAATTTTCACTTTATTGAAATTGATGGAAAGAAAACTGAGTATATCGAAATAGCGGGGTGGCCGGTCCAGTTTTTGCCAGCCGACAAGCCGCTCTACAAAGAAGCATTTGAGCAAAGCGTTGAACAAGATATGGAAGATATACCGGTTCGTGTTTTTTCAGCCGAACATCTAGCGGCCATTGCATTGGAAGTAGGACGGGCCAAAGATAAAGCTCGTTTACTCCATTTTCAAGAAGCCGGTGTCTTAGACAAAAGCCGCTTTCATTCGATTCTTGAACGGAATCGTCTTTTGGAACGCTGGGAAGAATTCAAGAAACAATTCAACATTTGAACACGGATTCCAAAACACAAGGGATTCTCGAAAGCAAGAATGCCTATCGCCGTAATTTGGCCAAACTTTCGCCAACAGAAAAGCTTCGCATACTTGAGCAGTTGCGTCAGCGCGCACAAATAAGAAAAGGCTCGCGTCGGTCAGCGTCTTTGGATCGCGCTCCGGATAATGGCATTCCAGATAACAATAGGCCGCCTAGTGTGTCGGAAAAAAAGCAGGCGGCTGTTCCAACTCGCTCTCATCGTTTTGGAGGTCGCGCCACCGCAGGTGGCGTAAATTATGAAATCCGCATTGCCTGTTTCGTTGCTGTAAAAATGCTGGTGGGCGATCAAACTTCTGTGTGGGAAGGGATCAATGGCGCGGACATATCGGCCATCACCATGCAGGCTCCGGAACCGGTTGATGACATTGTCGTCAATCTTCAAGGCGACCCTGAAGCCAATCTTTTCATCTCGGCAAAAGAGCGGAGCGGGACGATTTCGCTCACGCCAAGGAGTTCAGCTTTTGTAGATACCGTGGATGCGTTCGTGCGTCAGTTTTTGAAGTTGACTGATTCGGCGCGGCTTAAAAGCAGGCTGGTTTGGGCCGTTCCAGATTGTGTTGGCCGTGCCGTAACACATGCGTTGTCAAAAGTCCTTCATACATACCGATTGGCTCCACTGGAAATGAGCCTTGACGAATTTCTTCACAGCCGGGCGTCTGGTGAAAAAAGGGCGTTGCAATCTTTGGTGTCTGTGACGACCGATACATGGCAGAAGCTGAAGGGAAAGCCGCCAGCAGCGGACGAATTGCAATGCTTTCTTCGTCGCATATATGTAGAGAGTTTGGATTTTGGTCCCGGTCGGCGGCTTCTACGCGAAATCCAAGGCGAAATCGGCAACCATATCGTTGAAGACCCGAAGCAGGCTCGCCGTGCTTGGGAGAAAGTCGAACATTTCTTTTTGCAAGCAGATTGTCATGGAGTCCCCGTAAACCGGGTCTGGCTCCGCAAGACAATGGATACTGATGGCATAAAGATCAAAGCATCTCCCGACTATTCCAAAGACATCGATGTATTGCGTGAATTGACTGCCCGGAACCTATCACGGTTGAGAGAGCATACCTTGTTGCAGTTCGGTAAAGAACCAGTTGACCAAATTCGTATTCCTCGAACCGAAGAACTCTCTGCCTTGGTTGCTGCTGTCAAGTCCACTCACCGACTCATAACCGGCGAACCAGGCTGCGGCAAAAGTGGGTTAATTCATTCACTTGTTGAAACACTACAGTCAGAGGGGTTTCCGGTCGTGCTATTGCTGGCAGAAGATAATCTTCCACTTCTTACTTGGACGTTCGATGAAATCCTAGCCAACTGGCCGAACGGTGCTCGCGGATTTCTCGTTACTGACGCGCTAGATGCTGTGCGCGATGTTGAGCCTCAAAAGGCGCTTCGCGATTTGTTGCGCGACGTATGTCAGGGGCAATCGGATTGGACGGTGGTCGCGAGCGTGCGAAAATTCGATCTGACACACAGCCGAGATTTGCGTGAGCTATTCCCCGGCGACGGGGTTCCCGGTTATGCCTCTGACGATTTTCACGGGGTTGCTCATTTTTACCTGTCGCGTTTGTCTGAAGCGCAGTTGGATGCACTTGCTGCCCAGCGTCCCCCAATTCGCCCTTTTATCGAAGGCGCACGCAAGAGCCCGAAGGCAGAAGGATTCCATCGTTCGCCATTTCACCTGCGCTTAGCGGCTGAATTGTTGCGTATCGGGATGAATCCATTGCAACTTGCAGATTGGCACAGCCCGGCTTTGTTATTAAAAAGGTTCTGGGAGGTTCGCATCAGAGATGGCGCAGGTGCCGGGGAGCGCGAGGACGCGCTTAAAGCTATCTGTCGCGGCATGGTGGATGCTCGCCACATGGTGGTTTCGTTGAAACAACTTCCATTGAATGCAGCAAGTCGTGACGCTGTTGACGAATTACGCAGCCGAGGAATTCTCGTTTCCCCAACGCTTCGGCAGGATATGGAAGTCGGCGCCGATGAAATGCGCTTTACTCACCATCTCCTACACGATTACGCCATCGCTCGTTCTCTAATTCCAGAGACGGCATTGCCTTTCTGTGATTTTGCTGTAAGTGATCCACTCCTTACTATCTTCTATCGGCAAAGTTTCCTTTTCGCATTGGAAGAACTTTGGAATAAATCCGATGATCGGAAAGAATTTTGGGAAACCGCGCTTAAGCTGGAGGGTTTACAGCAGTTGCGTGGTCTAACGCGCATTCTCGCGCCAGTCCTCGCCGCGCGCCGGGTTGAATCCTTCGCCGATTTGCAGCCGTTGCTAACAGGAATTAATTCATCCAGCGACGTCAGTTCACCATCGTTTAGGGCATTGCAGCATCTTGCTTCAGGACTTCAAGATACCAGCGATATTATTGTCCGTGTGGGAGCAGGTGGTTGGTGTGCATTCGTCGAACAACTGGCAGCGTTGCTGCCGATAAATTCGTCCATTGAGATGCCACTCGTTCATATTCTTGCTCGACTCAATGCCATTGGGGATATTGTAATCGAACCATCAAATAAACTCGCACTCAATACGACCGGCCGCAGTCTGCTTGCCCTGCATGTTGCCAAAGAAGTCTCGAAATACAGAAGATATTTTGCCCATGTGGCCATTGAAACCCTCTGCCGAACGTTCGGTGCGGCCCCGGCCGAGACCGAGCAAGCTTTACTCTCATTACTCTCACCTGAACGACTTGCACAATTTCCGCATGATGACCTTTTTGAAGCTGCGCACAGCATAAAGCACCTCGGCGCAGCCGGTGATAGTTTCGTGCTTCAACTATTTGGAGCGGCCTTCACAACACCAGGACCACCACCCGGCGAGTATGAGGATACGGGTTCAGCTATTATGTCACTGCGATTCCAGACAAGCGATCAGTGGCACTTGGTCAAATATGCACTGTCTGAGTATTACACAACCCGCACAGGTGAAAATGCCGCGTTCATGACGGCTGCCGCGTGTATCGCTTGGAATGCCACTGAGCGGTTAAGCATGGAGGATCGCATCCTGGCGACTATCCAATTTCGTGGGGTGACCTGTAGCCTGATTGAGGATTACTCTCACATTTCAGGCCGTGGATATAAGCAAGACGAGAATCGCATTCTTACTCATTTTGAAACATTGCTGAATCAATGGGCAGCGGTTGGTGATGCGCTCAAGCTCAATACGGCGCTCGACGCCTTTGCCATTTCCAACCACACCGCTCTCATGTGGACTGTATTTTTTGAGGCAGGGGCAAAATACCCGTCCACTCTTGGTGTTCTGCTAGAAAGTGTCTTGGTTGAATCAGTGTTTCTCACTCATCTTGATTATTCCTACGGCAGCACGGCTCTGCTGGGAGCGCTGCATAAATTTGGTGACATTGACCGACGCGAACGGTTGGAACAACTCATCCTCAATTTGCCAGACAATTTCAGGCTGCGTGAGGGTGAAAGTCGCAATCCTTTACCTGAACGGATCGAATATGCACAAAATCGACTGCTCAACGTTCTTGAAGAATCAAATATTGTTCTAAAGCCTGTGCAGGATTTACGGCGAACGCGACAAGCCGCAAATGCGTTGCCTGAGAATCGTAAACACGAGGGCCCAAAGGCATCTTTTCATGCTATATCAGACGAAGAAAGGGTCACAAGCTTGGGTGTTGATCTTAAAAAGCCAGAAAATGAAGAGATGTTCCGCCTGCGTGAGGCATTAAAACCGTTTCTTGACCTTCACAACAAAAAACCCGTTGATGCCAAAGAAGTCGAACGCACTTGGCCGGTAATTGAGCAATGTGAATATGCTTTGGAACAATACGCAGCACAGCAACCCGAGATGGCAAAAGAATTGTGGGGGCACTTGGTTGGCGCGTGCGAAAACATCGCTGGCCATGTTACATCCTGGCCACAATCTGACGCGCGCTGGAGCACGATTAGGCGGATTTTCCTCAAAGCTTCGAACGACCCTTTGCCTGTTGCAGATAGCGACGATGACAGAAAAGACGAAGGTTGGCCAAGTTGGGGTTGGCCTGCACCACGGCTTGATGCGGCACGCGGATTACCTTTTCTGGCTCTTCGTATCGGACACGCAGACAAAGATGTTTCGGAAGCGCTTCGTCGGCTCTGTCGAGACAGTTCACTTCCGTTGCGGTTCAACCTTGCTGATCGGCTTGCAGCATTGGAAACAACGGCACCTGATTTAGCGTGGGAGTTGTTTGACATATTCATTGCCAATGAAAAATATTTTTCAGTTCTGGACGCATTGACGCTCTCGTTAGATCGGCTATGGGGGAAAGCGCCCCAGGAAGTAAAACTACGACTTAAACTGATAGCTGATCGTGCCCTGCAAAGTGCTTCTGAAGAAAACCACATTCACGAGACTCTTGCGCACACCCATCTGTTCTATTTCTTGCGAACAGGAGACCAAGAATGTTGGAAATTCATCGCTGACCGTATTGCCGAATGTGATAGCGAGCGAGCAAGTAACGCGCTCGCACCATTGCTGGGGGTATGTCGAGACGGTGGTTGGTTGACCGCTGGTGACGGCGTGAAGCCAGATGATCAAGCAGACAATGCCCGGAGTCGGACGTGGAGTTTCTTTTCACATTTGCTGGCAGTCGCCCAAACAACGTTAAAACAGCACCGCGAAACTTGGGAACGACTTTGCAAAAACAATCAGTCAAGAACTGATGAGGCAAAACAGACTCAGGAGAAAATTAAGCGCACGCTTTTGCTCGTTGATGGCGTTGCCATGCAGCTTTTCTTTGCCTCTGGAGCTTTTGATGAAAGGAGCAACAAAGACAGAGTGGCTTTGACCACGCTACAATTAACTCGTTTTTGGAAAGAGTCTGCACCCTTATTCGACACTCTGGCGACCGAACCGCATCCACATACGGTTCATCAGATTGTTCAAACGCTGTATCACCTTCTCCCGTGTGCACCCAGCGAAATATTTCTGATGGCGACCAAATCTATCCGAATTAGCGTAAAAGAAGCACGTTTTCAATATGAATCATTGGCTGTTGGTGATGTTGTGAAACTCATCCAGCGCGCATTAGCGGATCACCGCGATATTTTCCGAAATGATGCCGGCCAGGAATCTGAGTGCTTGAAAGCATTGTTGGAGGTCCTTGATTTGTTTGTCGAAGCAGGCTGGCCTGAAGCACGTCAACTCACGCATCGGCTGGAAGAGATTTACCGTTAGTCCTCCTGTATTTGTATTGCAAATTCCCTGTTGCAATGAGCGTGAACGACAATCCAACATCAGTCACAATGCAGCAGGTGGAAATTTACACGGATGGCGGGTGCGAGCCCAATCCCGGCCCGGGCGGTTATGGCGTGGTGTTGTTGCATCCCAGGAAGCGCGCGGAAACCAGCGGCGGCTTTCGGTTGACCACCAACAACTGCCATCGTTGTTTTAACCACCTCGTTAATTTCCTCTGCCCAACACCGGTGGCGCATTGGCATCCGTGTTCATCTGTGTTCATCCGTGGTTAAATTTTTGCGTTCCTTGCGTCCTTTTGCGGCAAATCCATTTCGTGTGTTTCGTGTGTTTCGTGGTTCCATTCCCCCGTCTTTTCATGGTTTCTTTTGTCAATCCCCTGTAACCTTTGGCCCATTCTTCCTTTGTATGGGGTGAAAGCAGAGATTTATGGCTGACGAAAAAACCTGTCCACATTGCGGGAAGCCGGTGCCCCCCACGGCGCTGGGCGGCATTTGCCCGGAATGCATGCTCAAGGCCGGCCTCGCCTCGCAAACGGAGGGACCGGGCGCGATCGGACCGCAGGGAACCAAAGTCGTCCAGCCACCGCCTTCGCCGGCCGAAATCGCGTCGCTGTTCCCGCAACTGGAAATCCTCGAATGTCTCGGTCGCGGCGGCATGGGCGTGGTCTATAAGGCACGGCAGCCGCGCTTGAACCGCCTCGTCGCGCTCAAAATCCTGGCCCGTGACAAGGAGCAGGATGGGCAATTCGCCGAGCGGTTCACGCGCGAAGCCCAGACGCTCGCCCGGTTGAATCATCCGAACATCGTCACCGTCCACGACTTCGGCGAGGCGGGCGGGCATTGTTACCTGGTGATGGAATTTGTGGACGGCCTGAATCTGCGCCAGTTGCTCCTGGCCGGGAAGATGCGGCCGGACCAGGCCCTGATGATTGTGCCGATGATTTGCGAGGCGCTCCAATACGCCCACGAACAGGGCGTCGTCCACCGCGACATCAAGCCGGAGAACATCCTGCTGGAAAAATCGGGCCGGGTGAAAATCGCGGACTTCGGCATCGCGAAGATGCTGGGTGTCGGGGCCGGACACCCGGCGCTCACGGGCGCGAAGGACGTCATGGGCACACCGCATTACATGGCGCCCGAACAGGTGGAAAAGCCGCTGACAGTGGACCATCGCGCGGACATTTATTCGCTGGGCGTGGTGTTCTATGAAATGCTCACCGGCGAGCTGCCGTTGGGCAAATTCGCCCCCCCGTCAAAGAAAGTCCAGATTGACGTGCGGCTGGATGAAGTGGTGTTGCATACGCTGGAGAAGGAACCGGAGCGCCGCTATCAACAGGCGAGCCAGCTCAAGACGGACGTGGAGACGATTGCGGGAACGCCGCCGACAGCAGGGTTTGCAGCAACCGGAGGCCCGGCCCCATCGCCAGCCACCCCGTCCAGCAAGGCAACCAGCGACAAGATCAACCTTCCGGCGTTTCTACTGGCCTTTTTCTTCGGCATATTCGGCGCGCACCGGTTCTACGTTGGAAAAATCTGGACCGGGATCACGCAATTGGGCGCTTTGGGCGGATGCGTCCTCATGATCATTGCCTGTGCCACAACGGGCGCACGCTGGGAACCCACCTTGGGAATCCTGCTGGGCGTGTCGCTTTTCGGATGTGTCATCTGGGCCACCATTGACTGGATTTTGATCCTCTGCAAAGGGTTCACGGATGGCGAAGGGAAACGAATCACCCATTGGCTTCACCCGCAAAACGGTGGATTGACAGCCGGTCACGAAACGGTGGCCGGTTTTCCGGCCTCCTCATTGCCGGCAACAGCGCCTGCGGCCAAGGCAGGCGCTGCCCCGCCGCCCACGGCTTCACCGGCATTTGCAGCTACCCCGACCGGAAAACAACCGGGCGCCGTCCCTCCCGCCGGAACCCTTCCGCCGGCGGTGTTGACCAGCGGACCGGCGGCCTTTAATCGGGCCAAAGTAACCGCACCCGCCGTGGGCCTCATGGTGGCCGCAGCACTGAAACTGTCCTCGGTGCTGGGCGTCCTGTTTTTGTTTGCCAGCCCGGTCCGGGGAATTCTGGACACGGTTTTTTCCGGTTTGGGAGTCAATGCGTTTCTTCCCTGGGAAACCATGATCGGTTTGAGCACCGTGCTGTTCAAGGTGGTGCCAGGGCTGTTCATGCTCTTCGGCGCGATCAAAATGATCCAGCTTCGAAGTTATGCGTGGGCCGTTACCGCTGCGATTTTGGCCATTGTGTGCTGCAGTCTGGTCGGATTTCCCGTGGGCATCTGGGCGCTGGCGGTGCTGTCACGCGAGGATGTGCGGGAAGCATTTGCGCGCCAACCCGAACCGCAATCGCCTCTGGCCAGGAGCTGGCCGTGGTTTTTCGGAACCGCAGCCTTGGGCATAATCTTTCTGGCTCTGCTCACGCTGGGTTTGTCCGGCGGAAAACCCAATGTCACCGTCGCCGGCACCGTCACCGACGCTGTCACCGGCAAACCCATCGCCGGGGCGCGCGTGGACGACAATCGCTACGGCGCGGACACAGACAAGGCGCCCCAGCAGGCCTGGACCAACAAGAAGGGCCATTACAATCTGAAAACGTGGTACGAGGAACATACCATCGCCGCCTCTGCCCCGGGTTACGAAACCGGGTTAAACAATATGGAAACTGAAATGTTCGGTTCCAAGCGCGAAATGCGGATGGATTTTCAATTGCAGCCGGCTGGGGCAAATTCCCCGGTTACCAATGGGGATTCCGGCACGGCTTTGAACATTTCGTCACAAAATGGTCAGGTCGTAATTGAGACCACCAACGGCAGGCTGTCCGCTGACACAGTGCAACTCGAATCCGACCCCAAAGGCACGTTGACCCTGACAGCCCCGAAACTGGATTATGTCGTGACGCCAACGCCACCAGCGCCGCCAGTGCCGCCGGTGCCATCGGTAACAGCCAGCGCAGAAATGTCGTCGCAACCGATCACTGCCGGAACGCCGAGCAAACCCCGGGTGCAACAGACAAAAATTATTGGCAATCTTGTGACCACTGACGAATTCCATCAGGATTTCAGCCAGACCCTCCCCCTCACCGCCAATGGCCGGCTCAGCCTCGACAACGTCAACGGCCGGATTGAAATCGTCGGCTGGGACCGGAACGAGGTGGTCATCAAAGCCCTCAAACACGGCAAGACCAGGGAAAGCGTTGAAGCCGCAAAAATCACCATTAATTCGAGCCCGGACGAGATCCGAATCCACACGGAGCAGCCGTCGAGTATGACCGGTTTTCCCTGGAGTTGGCTTTGGCTCAAAGACAGCAAAAGAAACGACGGCATGGTGGATTACGCAATCCAAGTCCCGCAGAATGCGCGCCTGAAGAATATCTCCAGCGTCAATGGGCGCATCATGATTGAGGATGTCTCCGGCAACATCGAGGCGTCCACGGTCAATGGTCAAACGCAGGTCAAGGATGCAACGGGTGACTTGAAACTGTCCACCGTCAACGGCCGGATTGAGGCGGAACTGGCTTCGCTCGGCGGCAGCCAGTCCGTGTCGCTCAACACGGTCAACGGCCACATTGAGGCCACCCTGCCTGTGAACGCCAACGCGGAAGTTTCGGCCAGCACCATCAACGGCAGCGTGAGCAGCGAATTCCCCTCCCTGGTCGTCAAAAAAGAATTGGTGGGCCGGAACCTGAAAGGCACCCTGGGCAATGGCGGTGCCAGGGTCAAGGCCAACACCGTCAATGGCGGCATCAGCTTTCGCAAAGGCGCAGACGCAAAGTGAGCCGATGCGGTAGCACGATTTCCCTGAAAATACCCATGAATAAAAACGCATTCCTGATCACGGTCACCCTGGCCTCGAGTCTCTTCTGGGCGGGTTGCAACAAATCCGGCAAATTGGACCAGGCCTCGACGTTTACCACGCCGACCGGTCCGGTGGAGTTGAAGCCGAAATGGCCGGCAGGCGAACACGTGGTCCAAAGCTTCGACATGAAGTTGGGCATGGAGATGTCCGTCCCGAACCAGCCCAATCCCATCAAACAGGACATCGCCCTGGGTCAGAAATATGGACTCACCGTGCTGAAAGCAGACGCCGCTGGCGGCCCTGAAGTGGAGATGGAATTCCTCGGCCTGCGGATGAAGATCGACCAGGGAGGTAGAACCGTGATGGATTACGATTCGGAGGGAAAATCGTCGAATGGAGGCAAGGATCGTAACGCCGCCGCGATCCAGAAATCGTTTCAAAACATCATCGGCGCCAAAATCCAATATTTTTTGGACGCCAGCAACCAGGTGGAGAGGATCGAAGGCGTTGATGCATTGATGAGCCGGCTGACGACCGGCGGCCGGGCGGATGCCACCGACAGCATCAAAAGCCTGTTCAACGAGGGCTCGCTCAAGCAGATGATCGGCAGCCGGTATTTGCCGTCCAAACCGGTGCAGCCCGGCGACACCTGGCCGGTGCAGATGGACATTGCGATGGGCGATCTCGGCACGATGGTAATGGATTATACTTGTTCCTTTGAGCGCTGGGAACAGCATGGGAAGCGCAACTGCGCCCGCCTGGAATTTCAAGGCACTGTCAAAAGCAAACCCGATCCCGACTCAAAGCCAAAGAGGATGACTGTGTCCGTTCAAGACGGCAATTCTTCGGGGGTGTCCTGGTTCGATCCAGAACTGGGAATGGTCATTGAGACAACCTTGAACCAGGACATGAAAATGAACATGACCGTGCCCGTGAATGTGCGCGGGAAACAAACCACCCAAACGATGACGAGTCTCATGCATCAAACAATCACCGTAAAACTGGAATCGGTGAAGTGAAACGGTTCGTTCCGCCCAGGTTCGCGACCGTTCGGTGATACCGCCTCATTCTCATATTCCTGCCATCGCGCTTGACTCGCGCCCGCCGGGCCGCGATTTTTTGCGTATGAAATCCGTCATCACTTGGTTTTGTCTCGCATTATCGGTGGCCGGCACCGTCATCGCGCAGGAAATTATAACGCCAACCAATCGTATCGAGCTTTTCAACGGCAAAGATTTTTCCGGCTGGACGTTTTGCATGCGGTCCAACACCGACCCCGCGCTGGCCTGGACCGTCACCAACGGCGTCATTCATTGCTCCGGCAAGCCATACGGCTACTTGCGCACCCAACAGGCTTATCGCAATTATCAGCTCACGGTTGAGTGGCGCTTCGTGAGGGTCGCGCCCAAGGCCGACAACACCGGCATCCTCGTCCACATGCAATTGC
>Ga0187873_1002049_pt1 | contig 15823 bp, 20 predicted proteins | sample June2016WEW_16_1_2_FD_133012 | JGI IMG/M metagenome (GOLD analysis project Ga0187873, IMG submission 133012) | Peatland microbial communities from SPRUCE experiment site at the Marcell Experimental Forest, Minnesota, USA - June2016WEW_16_100 | ecosystem: Environmental > Terrestrial > Soil >... | reverse complement strand
GGGGCCGATCAGCCGCCCCTGGATCACCCGTGCTCTGTTCACTTCTCAAGGGCATAGCGCAATGGGGAAGGTGAGTCCAGCAAAAAAAACGAAACAGTTTTGCCGGCGGCCTCAAAGAACCCACCCGCTGGCAAAGGCGGGTTCACCTCCGACGGCAAGCGCCCATCTCAAAATGAGAATTGCTGAACAGAAACTTAGACCCCGGTTCGTAAGCGATCCGGCATCGTCGCCTACCAGCTGGTCGTCGGGCCGGTTGCTGCGCGGGGAGCGAAAGTAATCTGCCAAATGGATCACCGGGCGGGCCGCGCCGCACTGGCGGGCGAAGTTGTAGTGGTCCGCATTGAGTTGATGGCGGTAAAGACCAAAGCCGAGTTTTAGCATTTCCCCGTCACTATTCCACGGGACCTTGCGGGCCCTCTGAGGCTGAGCCTTTGCCTTCGGAAGTGGAGATCAACGTCAAACCACTTGAGGAACGAAAGGCCCAGCAGCCCGTCCACCGGGCTTTGCCGCGGCAGATCGTGGCCAATGGCTGGAACGCCAGCGACGCTTTTTCCCAGTGCTTTCAGCCTGTCTAAGGTCACAAGGGGGGCAGTCTTAGTGCCGCTGGCCGTGGTGATGGAGAGCTTCTTACGGGCCTTCCCGGGGGCATAGCCGAGCGCCTCCAGGACATGCAATGGCACCATCACGTACGTAGCCCCTGTATCCAAGGCCATGCGCACGATTCGACACGTGGGGAAAATCCCACCAGAGACGGCCCGATTCAAGTCTTTTCGTTGCGACCTGATTGGAGGACGACCTCATGGACCCGCACACCGCACGATGCCCGGAACGTGTGGGCGTAATTCTCCTCCGCGGCGAGGTCGATCAGGATGTTACTGTCACGAGGCTTGTTCGCATGCGCGAATGGGTGTATTTTCGAGGCCGTGAACAGATTTGGCGACGTGCTTGAGTCGGTCGAGACCCTCCCGCTGGAGGACCAACAGGAACTGGTCTCCATTATCCAGCGGCGCCTGCGCGAACACCGGCGGGCCGAGTTGGCGCTGACGGTTAAGGCAGCGCGCAGGGAGTTCAGCGCGGGGCGTTGCCAACCTGCATCTCCTGACGAAATCGTTCGGGACGTCCTTGCGTGAAGCGACCGCTCCTGCCCACCCGGGCCTTTTTGCGCTCAGCGAAGCGGCTTGTGCGCAAGCATCCGGATTTGGCGGAGGACTTGCGGGCTGCTCTCGGCTTGCTGACCCAGGACGCCTTCGATCCGAGATTGAAATCCCACAAACTGAAGGGCGACTGGCAGACTCTTGGGCCTGCTCGGCGGGTTATGACTTGAGGATCGTTTTCCAGTTCGTCAGGTGCCGGGGCGGGGAGGCAATCCTACTGGAAGCCGCCGGTGCCTGCACCACGACAATGTCGGCGAGGCTCAAGGACTCTAACCCGGATAATTCACAGCCTAAGAGCGGAACCGGGCTCCCGAGGCTGCGTAGCGCAGGTTTCCAACCTGCTGTATCGCCGACTTCCAGTCGGCAGGCTGTTCCTGCTTGGTCGCATCTGCGGATTGGAAATCCGCGATACAGCAGACTGGAAGTCTGCGCTACGCCTTCCAGTTGCCGAAACCCGTGAAATATCCGGGCTAATACTCCCGGTCCTTCTTGATGCCGGGTTCGGGGACGGGATATTTGCCGTCGGGGCCGAGTTGGAGCGGGGCGGCGGAGTCCATAGTCAGCTTGTCCACGTCCGGGGCGAATTCCTGCTGGCAGGCCAGCATGTCGTCGTAGGCGATGATCTGGCCGGTATGCGCAGCCATGCGGCCCATCGAGGTGACCAGGCTGGCGATGGCGCCGCGCCGCGCCTCGTTATAGGGTTTGTCCTCGCGGACCGCGCCGACCAGTTCGTCCCATTCCAGTTGGTAGGGACTGGGCTCGGGTTGCGGAAAGGCCCAAGTCATCTCGGCGCGCGTGAAATTCTGCCCCTTGAAGGTGCGGCATTTGCCCGGGCAATGGCTGGCGGTGGTGATGATGGCCGAGCCTTTGGCGCCATGGGCATAGCTGGCAAATTCGTCATGGCAGCCGTTCTCGGCGCGGCCCACAAAATAGAGTTTGGCGCCGTCGGCGAAGGTATATTCCACGTTGTAATTATCGAAGTTCTGGTCCAGGGATCGCCCGCGATAATGGCGTCCGCCGGTGGCATGGGCCCTCACCGGCCACGAGTTTTTCATCCAGCAACATTCATCGATCTGATGGATGTTGTAATCGCTGAATATGCCTCCGCTGGCCCAGAGGAAGCTGTGGAAACGGCGAATCTGGTAGAGCGTCTCGGACATATCGCCCGCATTGCGGCCGGCCGTGGCAGACTGGCCCGCCATCCGGTAGGCGCGCATCAGCATGATTTCGCCGATTTCGCCGTCCTCGATGCGCTTATGAAGTTCCCGCCGGGCCTGGCAATGCCGGATCATGAGGCCAACGCCCACTTTGAGATTCTTCTTCTCGGACTCCTCGGCCAGGGCCAGGAGCTTGTGAGTGGTCGGCGCGTCGACCGTCACCGGCTTTTCCATGAAGACATTGATCCCCTTTTGGATGGCGTAGCCGAAGTGGACCCACCGGAAGGCCGGCGGGGTCGCGAAAATCGCGATGTCCCCCGGTTTGAGGCAATCCATCGCTTTGCGGTAGGCGTCGAAGCCGATGAACTTGCGGTCTTCGGGCACGTCCATCTGTTCGGGATACGCCTTCTTCAAATCATCGTAGCTTTTCCGCAGGCGATCTTCGAACACATCCGCCATGGCGATGAGCTTGATGGGTCCGCTCTTGGTCGAGAGGGCCTGGGAGGCTGCCCCGCTGCCGCGGCCCCCGCATCCGACCAGGACCACCTGCACTAAATCGCTGCCGGCGGCGTGCACCTGCGGAAGGACCACGCCGGCCAGGGCCGAAGCCGCAGCCAACCGGCCGGTATTCTTGAGGAATTCACGACGTGACGTTGGAGAATGAATGGGTTCAGTCATGCCCGGATGATCTCAGGACCCGGCCTTCAAGTCAATCCAACAATGCTCAGACCACGTATCTGGGCTCGAACACGGGTCCGAGGTCATGTTTGCGGAGGAGCTCTGCAAATCGGAGCAGCCCGCGCTTTTCGTCGGCGCCCAGGTGGTAATGGATATGCCAGCCGAGGTAATCCTTGCGAAAATCGTAATCGTATTCGGGGCGGTTGCGGACAATGGAATCGAGGGTGTCCAGGCCGAACTTGCGGGCCTCGCGGAGTTGGCGGCGCAAGGCGGCGCTTTCGAGGCCCCGGCGCAAGGCCCAGACCGCATAGACGAACGGCAGCCCGGTCAACTCGTTCCAGGCGGCGCCCAGGTCCCAGATCTGGTGCGAGTGGGGCGCGAGCGCGAAATCCAGGGCGGTGTCTCCAATCAGCAGCGTGTAATCCGGCAGGCCGGCGAAGTCGTAGCCGGGCAGCGGCTTGAACCGGGCTTTGACGCCCCGTTCTGCCAGCAGCACGCGCAGCAGGCTCACACTCGCCAGGGAGGCGGTGTCGCAGAAGACCTCGCGCGCGTCCTGGATTGGGCCGCGATGGGCCAGGAAAACGCTCTTCACCTCGCCCAGCGAGGCGATGGCAACGCCGTCCAGGATGTCGTAGCATCCGCGCAACAGCGGTTCGGTCACACTCACCAGCCCCGCGTCCAATTCCGCGCGCTGGAGCATGGCCGCCAGTTCCGAAGGAGTGGCGAAAACAACTTGGTCTTCGAGCCCGCGGGTCAGGGGCACCGCATTGAGAAAGCGGACGGAGCCGACGCGGAAAGGGGCCACGGATTGGGCGAGGTTGCCTTCGCGCTGCAGCCCGGCGGCGCGCTGCTCGCGCTGGCAACGATGCGCCAGTTCTTCCGCCGTCTCGAGCGGCGCCAGCCGCAGCTTGGGAATGTCGTCAGTCATAGAGCTTAGGGCGGCCCTGCCTCAGCCGGAAAAACGCCTCTGCCTGGTGGGCGCGTTTCACTTGCTTGGGTAGCCGCTCCTAATCACAATCTTAATCCTACTCCTAATTTTAATCCTGCTCCTAACCACCCTCGTCCAACCGGTAATCAGAATTGGCTTTGATTAAACCCACATTGATAAACTTCCAGTTTTTCATGGTCGAACAGGCGATTCATTCGGACTGAGATTAGGAGCACGATTAAGATTAGGATTAAGATTAGGAGCCGCAAGCTGCCACCCAAGCAGGTCAGAAGCGCCTGTGGCCGGCTCAGCCGCCCACCAAACGTTGAACCAGGAGGTCGCGGTAACGGTCCAGGCTCTTCCATCCAGTGGCCACATTCATCGGCTTGGCCTGTGGGTCAATGAGCGTGTAGCCGTCCTCCGAAACGCGGATGCCCAGGCGCTCCATCTCGCAGAGGTCCTGGCTGAAGGCCAGATAAACCGCCACGGTATCGAACAAGACGCTGGAACGGCGCTCGGCGTCGTCCTGGGTGTTGTTGCTGCGGCTCCAGAGGCGGTAGTTTTGGATAATCGTCGAGGCCACCGGGTCGGCGGCCTCCCGGACGCGGCGGTAGCGCTCGCCTTCCAGCGTGACCAGGCCGCAGGTGTCCAGCGGGGTGATCGTAATCTCCCAGGGCGCCGAGAGGACTTGTTGGGCGGCTTTGACGGCGGCTTTGACATTCCACTCGGCCGAGACGGTTTTTGAGCCGCCGTAACCGAGCCGCACGCTGCCATCCATGCCGACCACGCGGGCGTGCCGGGCAATGAGCGGTTCGCGGGCCAGGGCCGCCGCCACGTTGGGCATCGGCCCGATGCAAATCAGCGTAATGGGCCTGCTGGACTGCATGACTGTATCCACCAGGGCCTGGATGCCATCCGGGTGGACTTTGCCCGGATAGGAGCGCAGGTCGTAATCCTTGACCCAGGCCGCCTGTCCCCCTTGGCCGCGCGGCTCGACATCCGGCCCGATGCCGATCGGCACGCCAGCATGGCCGGTGGCCTGCAGGAACTTGGCCAGCAGCTTCGCGCGGTACTGTCCCTTGCCATACTCGGTCATGACCAGCTTCAAATCCAGCTCCGGACTCTTGAGCAGCAGACCCAGCGCCCACGTATCATCGATGTCATCCCCGATGTCGGTGGCCAGAATCACCGGGATTGGCCCTGGGGATGTCTGGTCCGGCGTGGATTGCGCCGACAAACGCGGCAAGCCTGGACGTATCCCGGCGATGGCGGCGCCCAGGAGGGCGGATTTGCGGAGGAAACCGCGACGATTCACAGCGGAGGAGGCGGGCCGGGTGCCCGATCCAGCCCGTGGGGCGGGCATCCTGCCCGCCTTATTCTGTGGGGCGGATTCCTGCAAGAAACTGCGACGAGTCAGAGAGCGCGAGTCGTTCATAAATCAGTGCCCGCCCATAACGGGAGCAGGCTTGTCCAGGCGGAGTTCCTCCTGCCAGGCGCGGGAGCGGTCATTGAAGGCCTGGTGCGAGTTGGCGCTGCCCGAGTGGTCGCCGTGGGGCAGGACCACAATCTCCTTGGGCCCTTTGATTTGGTTGAGCGCGGCGAAAATGCCCGCCGACGGGCAGGTCTCATCCACCAATCCAACGCCGGCCAGGACCGGGCACTGGATGCGGGAGGCGAAATTGACGACATCATAATAACGGCTGGCCTCGAGGACTTTGGCAGGGTCTTTGCCCTGGGTCTTCCAGCACCACGCAGGCCACCCCGGGCTGCGTTCGGCTTGAGGGCCTGTGAGGTCGCAGCCGGCCGGCACCCCGGCGATGGCGGCGGAGACTTTCGGGTGCAGCGCGGCGGTCACCAGCGCCTGCAAGCCGCCCTGGCTGACGCCCTGGACCAGGAGGGTCTTGCCGTCCCAATCGGGCCGTTCGGCGAGGTACTGGGCCGCGCGGTAACAGGAGAGGTACATGCGCAGGAAGTAGCTCTTTTCGCGGTCGTCATTGCCAATGGCGGGGTAATCGGCCAGCGGGCCCCGGGACTGTTGCTCGTAAAACTCCGGCGCCTCATCGATGGGCAAGTCGTGAGCATTGATATCCAGGACCAGCCAGCCTGCGGCGGCCGCGTCTGCCGCCCAGGCCTTGGACAGCCCATAGACGCCGGCCCACTGCACGATCAGCAGGGCCGGCAGCTTCTCCCCCGCCTTTGGCCGGGCAAGCTGGCCGCGGATGTGCGTCCCACGGATATTGTCCATCGTCACTTGCCAGTAATCCACCTCCGGCTTGCCGCTCTCGCGGGAGACCAGTTGCGGGCGGGCGGGAATCTTCTCCAATTCCTCGATCTTGGCCTGCCAGAACCGGTCAAAGTCAGCCGGGCGCGGCGCCGAGGGCTGGATGCGCTCAGGGGCAACGACGGCGCCTGCAAGGGCCCGTACCGCCTTCCCTTCGCCATCGATGGCTTTGACTTCCAGCAGCAGGGTGCCCGGCGCGGGCAGCGTCGCATCGATTTCCTCCACGGTGCTGGCCAGTGCCAGTTTGCCCTCCCGCAGCAAAACCAGGCCCCCTTTCTTGAGTGTGTAACTGGCCTCCCCGAAACGCGAGGCCGAGCTCGGCTCGACCCGCCAGTGGATGGACTGTCCGAGCGTATAAATGCCGTCGGCATGATCGCCGATGATCGTCAGGCGCGGTCCGGCAGCCGGTTCGGCCGCTCCGGCAGCCCCAACGACCAGCGCCAGGGCCGTCCACAGACCCAGTTTCTGAAAACTGACTTGTGCCCCGCGCTGCCACAGCAGGCCCTTATAGGGCCTTGATCCGATGTCCATAACGGAAGGACAATGGAAAGTCCGGGCCGGTTTGTCCAGAGTGAATTGGGATCAGCACAGCAACCTCAGGGCCGCCACCACAGTCAGAGCCAGGACCATGACTTCGAAGGCGCCCTGGTTGATGTGGCGGAGAATGATCGGCCCCAGCAAGGCCCCTGGGATCATCGGGATGGCCAGCAGGGCATCCATCACCAGGGAATCGGGTGTGATCAGGCCCAACTGGACGCTAAAGGGCACCTTGCAGGCATTGACGAGCATGAAAAACCAGGCGGCGGTCCCGATAAAGGCCAGTTTTGGCAGACCTATGGCCAGCAGGTAAAGCCCCATGACCGGACCGGCGGCATTGGCCACCATCGTGGTGAAACCGGCCAGGATGCCGGTCAGCGCGGCAAACCACGCGGTGTGCGCCATCGGGGCGTTGAGTTGGCCTGACTGGCGCCGACGCCAGCAATGCAGCGCCACCATGCCCAGCAGAATGGCGCCGATCAGCCGCTGCATCGCCACGTCGCCGACCCGGCCCAAGGCAAAATAACCGGCCACAATGCCGACGATGACCCAGGGAAAGAGCCTCCACAAATGGGCCCAACTGGCGTGCTTGCGAAAAAAGGCCACTCCGAAGAGATCAGCGCACAACAGCACCGGCAGCAGCGCACCCGTCGAGGCGCGGGCCGGCAGGGCGTTGGCGAAGAGCGCCACCGGCAGCACGCCCAACCCGGCAACGCCGGTCTTGGATAATCCGGTGAAGAACGAGCCCATCCCCAGCAGGAGCCATTGCCAAAAGCTCAGATTCACGGGCTTCCGGGCTTATCCCCGTGCCCGCAGGCCAAACAACTCCCGCGCCAGCCGGGCGGTTTCAGCCCGCTGCTCGGGGGCCAAACCCCGGGTAAAGGGCCAGCGCGGCTTGGCCGCCAGTTCGCCCGCCAGGGTGCCTACCGCCTGCACCACGCGGGACAGCTCGACGATGGATACGTTGTCGAGTTGGTCATGGACGCTATGGTGCTGCCAGCGCAGGCCGTTATCCATGTTTGGCCGGATGAAGCTCACCGCGGGCACGCCAAAGACCGAAAAGGGGAAATGGTCGGCGAAGGGCATCGGGGCGGCCTTCTCGACGGCATCGAGGCCCTCTTCTGCCAGGCGCCGCAACAGCCACCTTCCAAATCCTTCGGTCCCGGCGCGGAAGACCCAATGATGGCCCAGCGGAGAGGCCACACTGTCTATATTGAGCGCCACTCCGACGGACTCCATTTCCTTTTTATGCGCCGCGACGTAGCACGCCGAACCGACCGACAGTTGCTCCTCCGCTCCGAACGAAACCAGGCGAATGGTGCGCAGCGGACGGGCCGAGGCCAGCAAGACGGCCAGCTCCAGCAACGCCACCACCCCGGAGCCGTTGTCGTCCGCCCCCGTATTGTGGCATTGCGTATCATGATGGGCGCCCACCAGGACTACCGGCAGGTCCGGCCGGCGTCCGGCAATCTCGCCGACGACGTTCTGGGAGGCGCCCTGCTGGAGGTCCACGGCGGCGCGCACCCTGGCCCGCCGGGCGCCGCTCTTTCGCGCCTCCCACGCCGCCCGGTAGGCAATCGTCACGGTCGGGGGCATGCCATAATTCCTTACCCAGGCAGGATACACTCCGTCGTCCTTCACCCAATCGAAGGGCAGCCGATCATCCACGTGAATGACAGCCGCCGGCCGGCATTTCACCAGCCTCTGGTGCAGGTCCGCCCGCGTGGGCATCGGTCCAAACAACACCACCACTTTGCCCTTCAACCGGGGCTGGAGCAACCGCTCGGCCTGCTCAGGCATCTCGACCCATTCGAGTTGGCCTTCGACGGCTTCTGTGCCGGGCGTCCCCGGTGAACCGGCCAGCACTCGCGCCGGCACCGTTTGGAATGTGGCGCCCTCGCCCAGGGCGATCTCGGCCTCAGCCGATGCGACCGACACGCACGGAAAAGGCTCGGCGCAGACCGCTTGCAACCCGGCCTGGCGAAATTGCTCGAGCAGGTAATCGGCCGCCGCCCGTTCGCCTGCGGTCCCGGCCCGACGTTCCCCGATGCGGGTGCAGAGCTCGAACCAATGCGCCTGAATTCGCGCCCCGGAAGGTGACAATGAAGCAGTCTTGGATTTAGGCGCGCTCATAAGTTTGGCCTTGGTCATGGGCTGATAGTGACATTCTGAAGCGTGATGGTCTTGGTGGCGGTCCAGCCGCGTTGGCCGCCTACGATCTCACAGCCGCCCTTTACTCACCCGGAGTGGCCGGTGGGACAGATACTTGTTCCCGCCAGGAACTGAGGATAGTGTTTCGCCGTCGTTTCCTCATCTCTGACGAGAGGGATCAGAATGAGACCTGAATTGCCCAAGAGGCGGTCCCCCACCTCCATGATTTTGGTTTCAACCCAGCCGACCAACTTCTTGTCAACCCCATAAACCCCCGCGCCAATTAAAGTCGGATCATCCCCCGCAGGCTCGAATCGAACCACATATTCGGGAAGGGCCCCGGCCAGGACATTTCGGACAGCCGTTTTGATCTCGTCAATGCTACGCATTTGTTCCAGGCAGATTCAGAAAATACAGACGAATCTTATCAGCATCATTGACCAGTTCTTGAACCCTGTCAATCCCAACGTCCGCGGGATTGTAATCGGTATTCAGCGAGTTGTCTGGCCACCGGCACGGGGTCGCGCGAGCCCCGCCGCGCCTCGCGGCGCACCGTTATAATGGTAACTGTTCAGGTGTGGGGCAGACCTCCGGTCTGCCAGTTCACGGAGCCTCCGGCTCCGTGAACCTGGTGCGGCCGGAACACCGGGCCAGAGGCCCGACTAACCGGCAGACCAGAGGTCTGCCCCACCCTCCCACCTGAACAGTTACTTATAATGTTTTACCCCAAATATCGGTTCAGTGCCGCTTGCAACGCCTCGCCGGCGTGCAGCAGGATGAGGTCAATCGGCAGGACGATGCCTTCGGCATCTTTGACGAAGTTGCCAGGGTGCGCGTCGAACACGGCCACTTCATCCAGGTCGCGATAGAACGCCAGCGAGCCAGGGCGGCCGAGGTGGAGGCCCCGCAACGGCCTAAACCAGAGGCGGGACATAAAACTCAAAATTTCCTCTCGCACCGGCGCGGTGCCGGCAAGGTGGGGTTGCGACGTTACGATGGCGGTGCCGCCCGCCTCTTGCGTCACTCCTTCGAGGCAAACGCTATCTCCAAATACCCTGTTCTGGAGAATCAGCCGCTCCAAATACTCCAGCGGTGTGGCGTCCGCCAGGTCTGGAATGCCCGCGTGCGCGAGGATCACTGCAAAACCGAATCTTCCTGGGAAGGTCGCTTTGAAATAGCGCCGGCCGTCCTCAGCCAGCCAGAGCCGGTGTTCCTCGCCACCGCGTTCGGCCAGGGTCAGGTACGTAGCGCGCTCGATTAGGCGGCCTTGCTCGCGCGCCCATGCGAGGAGGTCTCTTTCCTGGCGTCTTCGGAGAATTTCTCGCTCGCGCGCTGGAGAAGCTCCCGCTGGCGGCGGGCTTGCTCGGAGCTGACGCGCGGCTGATTCAAGCGCACCTTGCGCATCTCCTCCGGGTCGGTCAGGTAAACGGCCGGTTTCATCTGGCATAACATCGGGTCCAGAGGAGAGAATGTCAACTGCGCGCTCAAGGGCAACCAGAAAAGCAAGCCGATCGGATCTTGAAGCCAAAACCGCCGCATGGCATTATTAACCGTGATGAGCGTAGCCGAGTTGCAGGAAAGTGTCCTGGCGCTTCCGCAAAGGGAGCGTCATGAGTTCGTAGTTTGGATCAGCCGCTTGGAAGCAGGTTACGGCGACGTGCCAGGCGAGGCCTTCGACCAACTCGCCGCCGAAATCTGGGACCAGGATGACCGCCATGCCCCTCCCACGCATCCAGTGCGGTGAGATCTGGCGGGCTTGACTTGGGACGCGGCTGGACTACAACGTCCGACGACTTTTATGAATGCCAACCGAGGGCTGCCTTTGATTGCACCGAAGCTGACCCCGATCCTGGACCCGTGGTTTCGCCCGGCGGTCCTGGCCAATCGGGCCTTCCGGGAGGCGGTGCGCGCCACGCCCAAGCCGGTGCCCGTGCGCCTGGCGCTGGAACAAACCGAGGGGACTGTCTCCCACTTTCAGACTCAAGTCTTGCCGGAAGCCCATCCTCTGGCGGCGGCCAACTTCAGCTACCTGGAACGGATTGCCAAGCTCCTGCTGTGGTCGCGGGGCGGCTTCCGCATCCATTTTCAGGGGCCCGCGGCGCTGGCTGCGAGGTTGGCGGCTTATTACCGCGAGACCCCGGCGGGCCGCTTCGATGCGGACCTGGTAGCCGAGCGGATGTTCGACCATCCGTTGGAGGTCGTGCATACGGAGGACCCGCCCCCCGAGCGCCGCGCCGCTGCCGCCCTGGGCCGGCACCTCGAGGGCTGCCGAATCGGCTTTGACTTGGGCGGCAGCGATCGCAAAGTGGCGGCCGTCGTGGATGGCAAAGTCCTCTTCAGCGAGGAAACTGCCTGGGACCCCTATTTCCAGCCGGACCCGCAATACCACTACGATGGCATCATGGATTCGCTCAAGAAGGCAGCCGCGCATCTGCCGCGCGTGGATGCCATCGGCGGGAGCGCGGCGGGCATTTATCTAGGTAATCGGGTAAAGGTGGCCTCGCTGTTCCGGGGCGTGGCGCCCGAGCTGTTCAACCGGCGCGTCCGCAACCTGTTTCTCGATTTGAGACGGGCCTGGAATGACGTTCCATTCCAGGTCATCAACGATGGCGAAGTCACCGCCCTGTCCGGCTCCATGTCGCTGGGCCTGACCCGCATTCTCGGCCTCTCGATGGGCACCAGCACCGCCGGGGGCTATGTCAACGCCCAAGGCAATCTCACCTCCTGGCTGAACGAACTGGCCTTTGTCCCGGTCGATTACAACCCCAACGCCCCGCTGGATGAATGGTCGGGCGATTATGGCTGCGGCGTCCAGTACTTTTCCCAGCAGTGCGTCGGGCGGTTGCTGGGGCTGGCCGGCATCGAACTCGATGCCCAGCTCCCGCTCCCGGAGAAACTCAAGCACGTCCAGGAACTGATGAGCGCGGGCGACTATCGGGCCCGGAAGATTTACCAAACCATCGGCGCCTATCTCGGCTATGCGGTCGCACACCTGGCTGATTTCTACGACCTGGAAAATGTCCTTATTTTGGGCCGGGTCACCTCCGGCCCGGGCGGCGCCCTCATCCTCGCCGGGGCCAAAGAAGTCCTCCGAGTGGAGTTTCCCGAACTGGCGCCCAAAATAACATTCCACATTCCCGATGAGAAAGACAAGCGCCACGGCCAGGCCATCGCGGCCGCCAGCCTGCCGGAATGCCCGACGGCCTCCCAGAACCATGACGCCGAATTCTGATAGCCGGCTGCAAAATTACGGATTGGCCGCAAAGAACGCAGAGATCACAAAGAATTGCCTTTTTTTTCTGAGGTCTTTGTGTTCTTTGCGTTCTTTGCGGTTAATTTTGCGACCGCTTCCCGAAATCCCTTACCCATGAATCCGTACTATCGATTTGTCTGCGAGCACGCCCGCCTTATTCAGGAGGCCAGGACTTATCCGCTGGGCCAGTTCGAGCCCGCCCCCAAACCCGAGCTCGGGGCCGATGCGCCCCGGGCCTTGTTTTTCGCGCCGCATCCGGATGACGAGTGCATCACCGGCGGCCTGGCCGTGCGCCTGCTGCGCCAGGGGCGGATGAATGTGATCGATGTTGCCGTGACCCTCGGCAGCAACCGGGAGCGCCGGGCCGGGCGCCTGGCCGAGTTGCGCAATGCCTGCCGCCATCTTGGTTTTGGGTTGGTCCTCACCGCCCCAGACGGGCTGGAGCGCATCAGCCTCAAGACACGCGAGCAGGACCCCGCCCACTGGAGTGCCTGCGTCAAAGTGGTTGCCGGCATTCTCGCCGCGAACCGGCCGCGCGTCGTCTTTTGCCCCCACGAGCATGACTGGAATAGCACGCACATCGGCACGCATTTCCTGGTGATGGACGCGCTGATGCAGATGCCCGCGGAGTTCGAGTGCCTGGTCCTCGAGACTGAATTCTGGGGGCAGATGGGCGACCCGAACCTGATGGTCGAAATGAGCGCCGCCGACCTGGGGGACATGATCACGGCCACGACCTTTCATCTCGGGGAGGTCTCCCGCAACCCGTATCACCTGTTGCTCCCGGCCTGGATGATGGATAACGTGCGGCGGGGCACCGAGGTAGTGGGGGGCCAAGGCGGCCAAGCCCCTCAATTCACGTTCGCCGCCCTCTACCGCCTGCGCAAATGGAACCGAGGCGGCCTGGAGAAGACCTTCGATGGAGGCAAGTTCCTGGCCTGCGCCGATAATGTCGCAAGCCTCCTATCCCCTGCTTGACGGGCAGAGCGTCTAACGCGTATGCTAGACGCATGAAAACGCTGACTATGCGTGAGTTCTTCCACTCGCCATCTCTGACGCGATCGCTGCATCCCGGTCAGACGCTAGTGGTCACCTCCCACGGCAAGGCCGACCTGTTGGTGAGCAAGGCCGGGAGGCGGCCTAGAAAGACAGCAGCGGAGCTCCAAAAAGAGGCCAAGGCCCTGCTGTCCAAACCAGGCCGAAAAGTGGATACCGTGGCCCTGCTCCGGAAGCTGCGGCAATGAATCTTTATCCCGACACAACTTTTTTCCTGGCGCTTCGGTTCTTTGATGACACGCACCATGAGACGGCCACCGAGTTCTATGAGGCTCGCGGCGACGAGACCTTCATTTGGTCGCCCTGGCACCGGGTGGAGGTCAGCAACGCCCTCCGGCAATTCGCGCTGGGCGACCAACCCGTCGTGAGTGCGGGCGACGCCCGCCGAATCATTCATAGGCTTGAAACCGACGTGCGTGTCGGTTATTTCCTGCACATGGAAGCAGACTGGCGCGACGTGCTCCGCACCGCGTATGAAATCAGCGCTGAACACGCCTTCTCCTTTCGTTGCCGCTCGGCCGATCTCCTTCATGTCGCCTACGCCAAGGAACTCGCGGCAGATTCCTTCATCAGCTTCGACGATGCGCAGGTTGCACTGGCGAGGGCAGCCGGACTCCAGGCCATCCGCCCGCGCTAGGGAAGCTCCAACGTGTGAATGCGGAGGCCACGACCACCACCACCGTAGCCATGGTCATTGTCGGTGACCGCGCCGCCGCTCAGAGGACCAGCGCCGTCGCAAGAGGCGGGTCAGGGGTCATTCTGTGCTTGACCTCGGGCGAGAGACGAGCATGAGGTATTTGCATGAAACATGTTGCGCAGAAAACCGATAGTTTCCGCTCGACAGGCCGCACACCAAACCCAGGTTTGTAGAATCATTGTTGAACCTAATACCAGTGCTGGCTATTGCTCAAGCTTACTGGAACCTGATTCGTGGTGCGAAAAAATGGTTGGCCTTTACTCTTTGCCTTTTCTGCTTCGGATTCGCTGGAGCAGTAGTGCTTGGCATTGCAAAACCGGCCCTGATTGAACAACTGGTGGAGCACCTTCATGGAAATCCTGAGACGGGGCTTCCGGCCTTCGTCCTCTACCTTAAGAATAACTTGACGGCCCTGCTTATCATCTGGTGCGGAGGCTTCGTCCCTGCTATTGCCCCCCTGTTGCACATCCTTGGAACGGGATTTATCCTTGGCAGCTTGCTCGTGGACAGAGGAGTTCTCTACTCGTTTCTCTCCATTTTTCCGCACGGCATCGTCGAAATCCCCGCTTACCTCCTGGGGAACGCCTTTTCGTTGAGACTCGGCTTGAGGTGGATTTTCCAGAAGACTGCAGGCGAGCGCAAGCGGACCTTTGTTACAGATTTACTGAACAGCCTTAAGATCGGTCTTTTGTGCATGTTCCTGATCTTTATAGCGGCTATGATTGAGACTTTTGCAACACCCAAAATCCTGGCGGCTTACGAGAAGGAGCATTTCGCCGGTATCGGCGTTCAGCTCGCAATCCAGGAGCACCAGCTTGCGATCACTCATGTCTTCCCCGGCTCGCCAGCCTCAAAAGCAGGGCTCTCTTCCGGCCTTCTGATCCAGAGAATTGACGGCACCGAGACGACTGGCAAGGACATCCGGCAATACCGTGAAACGCTCCACGGCCGGGTTGGCACGAGAGTTAAGCTTGAGGTGATCGACACGGCGCACAGCACGACAAACACGGTGGAATTGATGCGGGAGATCAAGCCGTGACCAGCCCAAGCGCCTCGACGGGCCCGGCAAAAGCGCTTCGCTTTGGCCGCGGGGATGAACCTCACCGTGGTCGGCATCGGCAAGCCACCCGGGCCCTGGGGCGGCGAGCGGTGCCGGTATCCACAATGAGAATGTGATAGGAAATTGGATTCTGACGCGCCGCTTGGTTTGCCGCTGTGCGGGGGAGGGAGAACCGGTTTCGCGTCCGGCTCATTCCGGGTCCGTCGTGTTAGACGGGGGGGGAGGGCGTCAATCGGCAAGTGTTGCCGTTTTTGCATCAGGCATTTTCAATCGCCGGACGGAACCGGCACGGACAGATTGCGGCAGATGGAACGCGCCAGATGCTTTTTGATGTCGTTGTGCCGGGGAATGGCCTCCTTGCGTCCGGTCTGCGGGTTGCCCCAGATGGAGTGGCTGCCGCCTTCGCGAACCGACACGCAGCCATGTTTCTGAAGGTGACCGAGCAACGCCTGCCGCTTCATGCCAGCAGAAGTTCCGCCGTCTCCGCCTGGGGATCAAGGCGGAAGGCCTCCTCACGCCCCATGTCGAGCAGGAGTTGAATGGCTTCCTTGAGGTTGCCCAGACATTCTTCCTTCGTCTCGCCCTGGCCGTTGGCGCCGGGAACTTCCAGACAAGTCGCCCAAAAACCTCCTTCACCCGGTCCACCCCGGTGAACAATGGCTGTGAATTGTTTCATGGGCGTATGTTAGCCTTTTTGGTTGCAGAAGAAAAACAGTTTGTTTCGCCGGTGGCGTTGGCCTGAGCTGGCCGGTGGGCTTTTCAACCCGAGGTCAGGAACTTCCGATGAGGATTCCGACCAGGAAGACCAGGACGCCGCCCAGGACGACCTGGATGATGGCGGAGGACCAGGGAGTATCCATGAAGCGGCGGT
>Ga0187873_1002046_pt1 | contig 15837 bp, 13 predicted proteins | sample June2016WEW_16_1_2_FD_133012 | JGI IMG/M metagenome (GOLD analysis project Ga0187873, IMG submission 133012) | Peatland microbial communities from SPRUCE experiment site at the Marcell Experimental Forest, Minnesota, USA - June2016WEW_16_100 | ecosystem: Environmental > Terrestrial > Soil >... | reverse complement strand
GGCTTGCGTGGGCAAAATGGTTGCAGCGGATGATGCTCGCCCCGTCGCTGCAAAACATCCTCGTCGGGTTCGTCGCGCGCAGCGAATGGTTCTGGCGAACGGCATTTGAACGGACGCGCTGATTTTGCCAGACTGGCGCCATGAAACCGCTTGCTGATTGCCGGCTTTACACGTTTGTGGACACGGCCTGGTTGCATGGCCGCGCGCCAGAAGCAGTCGCGCAGCAATTGTGCGATGGCGGCGCGGATTTAATCCAGCTTCGCGCCAAGAAATCCACGCCTGACGAAATCCGAAGCATGGCGGAAAAAATCCTGCCGATTACGCGCGGCGCCAACGTCGGCCTCGTTATCAACGATTATGTGGACATCGCCGACGATCTCGATGCGGAGTTCTGTCATTTGGGCCAGGAAGATTTCTTCAATGCCGGCCATGCTCATGTTTCCGAACTCCGAACTCCGAACTCCGAACTCCGAATTGGTCTGTCCACACATTCTCCCGAACAGGCGAAGCGCACGCTGGCGGCGGGCGCGGATTACCTCGCCATCGGGCCGGTGTTTGCCACCGGCACCAAACCGGCCGCCCAACCCGTGACACTGGAATATGTCCGCTGGGCGGCAGTAAACGTGAACCTCCCCTGGTTCGCCATTGGCGGCATCAATTTGCAGAACCTCGACGAAGTGCTGGCGGCGGGCGCGAAACGCATCTGCGTCGTGTCCGCGATTCTCAACGCGCCGGATGTCGCCGCCGAGTGCATCGAGTTCCGCCGCCGATTGGCATAAAACGCGGCCCGCCCCGCTGTGCGGTTTTTCCAGCGGCGCCCTTAAAACCGAATGGTTGCCGACACGATGAGGTCCGCGTAGCATCGCGCCATTGAGAGCAAATTCATCCTCGAGTTGGTTGCCATGATCCTGGAAGAGTTTAAAAAGCGTCGCGTTGTTGTTCTCCTGTTCGCACTTATTCTCGGCCTGACCGGCACGAGCGCGCGCGCGGCCACTTCGAAACAACTGTCCCTCGATGAATGGCGGTATCTAACGGCGCCCTCAACGGAAGCACCGCGGGTTTTCGTCAAGGGCGATCAGGTTCGATTCTATTTTCGCGGCCAGACCAACGTGTTGGAATTCAGCGCCGATTGGAGCCACCTGCGGGTTCCAACCGAAGGTTACAAAGTCAATTCGGCGCTGGTACGGTGGAAAAAGAATCTTTCCCGTCTGCCGGACCTCGACAGGCGTGGCTGGCGCGAGGCCACGGTCATCGCCGGAGCGGAGTGGCGCCACCTCGCCACGAATTTGCTGGAAGCCCTGACGCCGAAATCACCAGGGCACGGCGCGTATTACCAGGCGTTTTTCGCGGATCGCATCTTGTATCGGGACGCGCAAGGTGTCGCGCGCCTTGCACTCGAGGGCGAACAACCCGCCGGGGGGATCATTGATCATCGCTATTCGATTGAAGAGACCCTCGACGTCCTGTCCCGGCGCATCGAGGAGCATCTGGTCCGGGATCATCCGGGCGGCTCGCTTTTTCTGATCATGGCCCCGAACGCCAGCCGGTTCACGGAACCGCTGCTGCTCGACCGGCAACGGCGCCGGTGCGTCTGGCTGTCGCCCGCGGCCCTGTTTGACATCACCGAACGCGGGTTCGGGTTTGCGAATTCCGCCCGGGGCTTGGGCGCGTTCCTTTTTCAAAGCCACGGCTTGGCCCTCGTCAAAAATCCGCTTTCCAGCGCCGCGCGTCTGGCGGATTTGGGTCTTGAGTCTGCCGTCCAATTGCTGCGGCTCCCGCTGCCTAAGCCCGCCACCGAAGCCCCCCCGCTCGCGCAGACCAATGGCATGGACCTCGGCGCATGGGAAAAATGGCTGGACCGCTACACCGGCACACATCTGGAAGACGGCTCACTGCGCCTGCTCATTGACGGCGACCGGTTTTATTCGCGCCTCCGGCAGGCGATCGCGGAAGCCACCAACCACGTCTATATGAACATTTACATCTTCGACCGGGATGACGTGGCCGTCTCCATGGCCGATGAACTCAAGCAGCGTTCGTCCAGGGTGCGAATCCATGTGATTCTCGACCAGATGGGCACCCTCGCCGCCGGACTGGTGCCGCCCGCCACGCCCATGCCGGAGGACTTTGTCATGCCTTCCTCAATTGTCTCCTGGCTGCGAAACGATTCCTGCGTTCGCGTGCACCCTTTTTTGAACCCGTGGTTTTCGACCGATCACCAGAAAGTTTACCTCGTGGACGGCACCCATGCATGGGTGGGCGGCATGAATCTTGGCCGCGAATACCGTTACGAGTGGCATGACCTGATGTTGGAATTGGGCGGGCCAGTGGTGGCCTCCCTTGAACGCGAGTTCCGGCGTGATTGGGCGCATGAGAGTCTTCTCGGTGATTTTGCCTACGCCGCCGCGCTGCTCACGCCGCCGAAAAAGCCCGCGGTGGCCGCTACGCCGGACCACTGGATCAAAGTCCGCCGCCTGCCCACGCGGACCGGCTGGAAACCTTTCAGCAACGCGGTGCGAAGTTCGTTGCGCCGGGCGCAGAGCTACATTTATGTCGAGAACCCCTACCTCTTCGACAAGGGCGTGATTGCGGAACTGGTGGAGGCCCGCGCACGCGGGGTGGATGTGCGGGTCTTGATGCCGCGCGTCAATGACTTCAAGACCGGCGGCCGCAGCAATTTGATCGTCGCCAACTACCTCCGCCAGCACGGCGTGCGCGTTTATTTTTATCCCGGAATGACCCACGTGAAAGCGCTGCTCGTGGACGGCTGGGCCTGCCTCGGTTCCGGCAACCTGACGCATCTCAGCCTCGATTTGTCCCAGGAACAGAACATCGCCACCTCCGACCCGGCGTTTGCCGCGCGCTTGAAGCACGATCTGTTCGAGGAAGACTTCGCCCGCTCCTATGAACTCAACCAGCCCATTTCCGTGGACTGGATGGACTTCATGGCCGACACGGCCTTGGAAGACCTTTGAAAATCGCCACGCCCGTGTTAACGCCGGCGCAATGACGATCAGCGAATGGACAAGGCGATGTTGATTTGATCAATGGCCTCGGTGATGTGTTTGGTGACGCGCTTTTGGCTTTTGACATCGCTGGCGGCGAGCACACTTTGGAGCAATCCTTGGGCTTCGCGCAGCTTTGCGTCCGACAAAGGCTGCGGTTGCCTGTTCTTGGCGTCACCGCTGAGATTCATGCCCAGCAACCTGGCGGCGTCCTCAATCTGATGCATGGCCCGCACGCGATGACCTTTGTAATCGTGGTCGCCGGTGGCCAAAATGAGATAGGCGCTCCGGAGCATTCCGGCTTCCGCCGTATCACTGAACGCCACGGTTTGGAATTGATTCTGCCCGGCAACGGAACCGCTCAATGTTTGTGGCATTGACGGCGTGGCAGCGCGAAGGCTCAAGGCGCAGGACAGGAGAGTGACGAAAACCGCGGATTTTGCGGCTGTTTTCAGATATTTTGTATTCATATTCATATTCGTGTACGCCGTAATTGACGGAACGGGAGGTTGTGAGGTTACATGCCAATGTCAATGCCGGAATATTCCGGCAACGGTTTTAATTCTTAAAACCCGTAGGGCTGACATCTTTGTAGATTGGTATTCCGAAAACGGATAAAGCTCCGTCAGGAGCGATATCGTCTGGAAATTGACGAAATATGCCGCCCCGACGGGGCAGGATTTAATTTTGGGTTTTGTTTCTACAAAGATGCCGCGCCTACGGCGTTGAGCATCCCGGCGATTCTCAACACGTTGGGCGTGGTCAAGGCGTGCGCGGAATTCCGGTGGCAGTTGAATTAAACTCTGAACTGCTATTGCCAACCCCAATCACCTTTGTCATAAGAAGACGGATAGAATTGCCCACCGTCGTCGGTTTCGTTCCAACCAATAGAATAAAGCAGGAATTGGCCATCGGCTGTGCGGCGGTATTTCAACGGTTGGCCGCCAATGATGTCGTGTGGCAATTTGTCAATAAACTGCGGCAAGAGTTCGTTCAGTGTTTCTGGATATCTGCCATGCACGAGGCGATAGCGTTCCAAGGCACAAACCATTTGCGCTTCGTCAGCCTTGGTCTGGTTAAAAGCAAACGTTTGCAGGGCTTTTGTGAAATTGGGAACGGCAATGACGGCAAGTAATTTGTAGGCTTGCCAAACGTGTGCGTGTTGTAGCGCGTTCACTTCACGCTGAAACGCTGTCGCTTTCTGCGGTGATACAACTTTTTGGGCAACGTCAATGCTGTCAATAATCATTTGATCCATCTCGACGACGTTGATGATGTTGAAATAGAAAAAACCACGCATGAAATTCGACGACTTTGCGTGTTTGATTTTCTGCCACAAAGTTGCATTTGGAACGCGTTGTATTTCAAATTGGGCCATCGCGGTTTGAAAAATGCGGCAAGCGGATACCTCTTCTTCATGGAAAGATTCCTTTACAATCGGAGCCAGATTGATTTGCTCCAGTTGTTTTTGAAGAGCGACAATTTGCGGCTGCTGCCAAGCGTGCAGCCGGAATCCATCGGCAATGGTATCCACATACAATCCTGTGACGGCCACGTTGATCATCGCGGATACGAGAGACATGGGTTTTCCCGCAGGTGCGCCTTCCAGCATACGTCGCATATCGTCGAGCAAAGTCAGTTCCTGCAACGCCTTTTCCGGCTGGCCGAGCAGCAAGTAACATTGTGCCCGTTGCGCGAGCGTTTGAGAAACTGCCCGGACGTTGACAAAATTTGGAATGGGCATAGTCGGTGGATAAGAATAATCACCATCCATTCGGGCATACGGCCGTTTGATGGCCTCGCGCATCAGGGCAAAGTCGCTTTGAAACTGGTCACTCCATTTCAGATAATCTGAAGCGACGCAAAAGGATGTCAGCACGTGAAACGAATTGCTTCCCGCAGGCCTGATGGTCAAAGGGCCGGAGATGGAATTGTTGTAGTCGCCGAAAAACACGATGAGGTCTCTGATGGTTGGTTGCTTGTCCACTTTCAAAAAAATGCGCACAGGTTTGATTGAATTTGCACTTAATGGCCGGGCTGCCAGTGTGTCAACGCCGCGGGCTCCGAACACGGTCGGCCCGGCGAGATTTTGAATCAGTTCTTTTGTTCGCTGGGCTGATTGGGGATCGTCGAATTGCAACCGGACATCACCGCTTGCAGAATCCGGATGCGTTCCCGGCAGCCCAATGGTCAGCTCCGCTATTTCCATCGGTGCCGACGTGTTTGGATAATTCAGACGTTTCGCCAGATCATCCGTAATGATGATCTTCCCGGAAGGTTTGATGAACCACGCCGACATCATCGGCGCGCTGAAAAAATTTTGAGAATCCGTCACGCGCGGTGGGATCATCGCATCCCAATCAAACGTTTCGCCTTTGGCCTCCAGTTCGTGTTTGTAATTTTCCCAAACTCGCGGACCACGCCAGGATTCTTCGATGCAGAAAAGTAAAAGGGCAATTTTGAAACCTACCAAACCAATCAAGCACCATTCTACTGCCCGCTCGGTGAACCGTGAAAATCGGCGAAAGAAACGTCGGATTGGACCAATTTTTTCGAGGGCTTCGTCCTTCAGAGCTATCGTGCCGTCTTTGATTTTAAAACGCGCCCACAAATACCATGGGAAGATAAAAATCCACAGGAGGTAGCAACAGCAGAACAAGGCAACCGGTCTGCACGCAAGGCCCAGTTTGTAGCGATTCAATTCTATCTTTTTCGAATCAATTCCAGCCCATATCGAAGTGATTCCGATGAGAATCCAAGAAAGGTCAAAGTAGATGAGTGCAGAAACTACATAGCAAGCGGTTAGCAGGCCGACAGTCAGCAAAATGGCAAGCAATGCCTTCATATTCTGGTTGTCTGTAACGCCGCAATTCCAATGCCACTCTAGCAAGCACTTTATTCGAGCTCAGACATCTTCAAAAACTCCTTTTCATCAATAATCGTCACGCCGAGCTTTTGCGCCTTGTCGAGCTTGGAACCGGCTTCTTCGCCAGCCAGAACAAAATCCGTTTTCTTGTTGACGCTGCCGGTCACTTTGCCTCCGAGGGATTCAATCTTTGCCGTGGCTTCCTCGCGCGTCAGCGTCGGCAACGTGCCGGTGAGCACAAACGTTTTTCCGGCAAAAATACCTGCTGACACGCCTGCGGCGCTGACCTTTTTGCTTTGCGGTTTGATCCTTGATTTGCGAATGCGGGTAAGAGCTTTCCCCCGGAGGCGACACAAAGCAATTTAAGACGCTTGCCGCCGCCACCACAGCAGCGCCACGCCCAAGCCCATCCCCAACACGCCCACCATACCCGGTTCCGGCACCACCTCCGCCGTGACCGAAAGCCCCCAGCTCTGCAGCGTCCCTATCCCGCCAGGCGATAAGTCCGCCACAAACAACGTCCACGACCCGTTCGGATCCAGCCCCATGAATGAACTCAACATCGCGTCCCGACTGCTTCCACCCGTCACCACTCCCGGATCCACATTCCGTCCGTCCGGCTGCCATAACCCCGTCAAACCCGCCCCCTGCGGATTCAGCACGTTCTGATAAAAATGGATGTCCCCATTCGTCGCGTTGTCGCTAAAAACAACGTTGATCCCGCTGTCCCCATACCCATACGCATTGGTTCCCGTCACCCCGGGCCGATTCAGCAGCACCGCAAAGCCGCTCCCGCCGTGCCGCAGATACGCATAGTAATCCCCATTCCAGCCCCCCGCTATATTCAGCGTCACCTGTAACGAATCGATCGACGTCGCCCCCGCAAAACTGAACACTTCCGTGTCCGCCACCCCGTTGGCATTCCCATCCGGAATCGTCAGTGAAGTCGAATAACTGGCCGTTTGAGTCATTATGTCGGCCGGCACGCTGACTCCGCTCAACAGCAGCCCTGCCGCCAACAAATTTCCCCAGCTTGTGTGTTGCTGTTTCATGGTTACTTCAGGTTAAGGGTTCCCCCCCGTTACGCTCGTCCGGTAAAACTGCATCGGGCCCGGCGGATTGGTGTCGATATATTCGATCAACCCTGTCCCGTCCGCTGCAATCGGTTCCGACAGATCACTCCAAGGCCCATTCACCGCCGGTGCCGACTGGATGATGTAACTCCGTCCCGGGATCCCCGCAAACTCCAACTGGCAATTCGTCGGCGTTAACTGCAGCGATATCATATTCAGCGTCTGCGCCCCGCTGGCAGCCACCGTCACCACTACTGTGCCCTGCGCCGAGCCGCCGTGCCCATCGCTCAACGTGTAGCTGAAAGCGTCCTGCCCGCTGTAGCCTCCCGGCGGCATATAGGTAACCAGATTCCCATCCCACGAAACCGTGCCCCCCTGCGTGCTGTTGCTGCCCACCCCCGTCACGGCCAACGCGTACCCCGCGTTCTCGCTGGATCCCGCCAGTAACTTGACCCCCGGCATGCTCACCGCCTGGTCTTGCACCGTGCCCAGCGCCTGGGTAGCCGCCACCACCACGATCCCAGTTTCCGAAATCATTACGTCGCCGCCGTTGGGCACCACGTCGAACATCACATAATTGGTTGAATTGACGGTGACAAGTTTTGCAGTTATCGGCTGGTTGTTTTGCGAGACCGCAACCGCCGGCCAATTGGCAGGCACCGGCCGCTGCAATGTGATCGGATAGTTGTAAATGTTGATGAGGCTGTTGGTTACCTGAATGGTAATGCTGCTGCCCGAGTTGGCGGTTTCCATGACGGACGATGCGTTGCGCTCCTTTATGTAACGAACGACGTTGCCGAAGGTTTCCACCCAGAATTTGCTCTGGTTGGTGCTCATATAATTGACGCTGGCCTGCAACACCGTGCTAGACAGCGGCGAATAGTCGTCGTTAATGTCAATCGAATGAATGAGATACACGCACCATGCGTTCGCCGAGGCCGCGCTGTCCGCCAGGCTGTTAATGCTGGCGGCGGTTGTATATGACCCAGCCGAACCCAAAACAAACGAACTGACGTTCATGAAATCCGAGGGTGTGCTGGGGACCAATTGCCCAGAGCAACCCCGCGCAGCAATGTAGTATTGCGCAACGACTGTTTCGTTGGGAACGGCGCAATTCGGGTAGGCCAAAGTAACGCAAGATTCATTGGTTATGTAGGAATTGATGATACTCTGGGAGTTCGCCAGTTCGTTCGTCAATTGCGTAGCCGATACTGTGTTAAGGCTGGTATGCGTCACGGTATGACTGCCAATTTCGTCTCCGTACGATGCAGCGGTTTGTGCCATTGTCCAATTAAAACTGGTCCAGTAATTAATAACAGTGAATAATGTTATCTTGAAACCCGCCTGGTGAAACATCGGAACCGCTATGCTATACTGTTTGGGCACGTTATCATCAAAGGTGTAGGAAATTGCCGCCGGCCGGAATCCCTGCCACGTTCCGATCTGATACGGAGCGGCCACCGAACCGGCCAGGCTGACTGAAGCGGTCAAAGCCACGATCGAGGAAACGACCGCTGTTATTTTCGACAAGCTTTTCGGATGGAAAATCATAGCCGGATTATAGCGCACCCGGCGCCGGATCGCTGTGGGTGGAAACACGTATGTTGGAAACGAATCGGAACGGGTGACCGACCTGGCCTAACGGCACAGTTTCAAAAACTCCGCCTCATCCAGAATCCTGATGCCGAGCTGTTGCGCCTTCTCCAGTTTTGAACCGGTTTCGGCGCCGGCCAGAACAAAATCCGTTTTCCGGCTCACGCTGCCGGTCACTTTGCCGCCCGCGGCTTCAATCTTTGCCGCGGCTGCTTCACGGGTCAGCGTCGGCAGTGTACCGGTCAGCACAAAAGTCTTTCCGGCAAAGACTCCGGGTTTGCCGGTTGAAATTTCCTTTTCCGGTTTGACGCCCAGTTCGCGGATACGGGTGAGAACCCTTTTCCCTGCGGGCGACGCGAAATAATCCAGCACACTCGCCGCTGCCACCGGACCCACTTCCGGCATCCGCACTTTCAATCCGCCTGCCGCCAGCCGCGATTCAATTTCATCAATTTCCGCTTTGAGTTCGGCGTCACGCTTTTCACGCGCGGCTTTTTCAACTTCGTTCTTCGGCGGATTGCGGCGCGAGCGTGGGCTGATTTCGGCACGTTCGGCTTCCTTCGCTCCAAGGTCACGGATATCGCGCAAGACTTCGGAATGCGCCAGCGTTACCAGAGAATCGTGCGTGGCGGCGAGTTGCTTGGCCGTCGCCTCGCCCACATCAGAAATCGCCAGCGCTTGAATCCAGCGCGACAACGGCGCGGTCTTGGCGCGCTGCAGTGCGTCGAGAATTTTTGTGGCGTTCTTTTCGCCGAAGACGCGCGGCTCGTCGTCGGTGCCGAGATTCAGCTTGGCGAGTTGCTCCAGTTTCAAATCGAACAGGTCGAGCGGTTCCTTGACGAGGCCGCGTTCGACGAGTTTCTCGGCGACGATGCCGCCCAGCGATTCGAGGTCGAGCGCCTTGCGTTGCGCGAAATACTCGACCCGCCGCATGCGTTGCGCCGGGCAGCCCGCAATGTTTTGGCAACGCCAAGCGACTTCTTCTTCCGTCGGAGGGACGAGCTCTGCAAGTCCCTGACTTTCACTTTTTTTTGATTGGGGACTCGTGTAACTCGTCCCTCCGAAATCTGCGGTGCGCGACGATTTTAATTTCTCCTTCGCAATCGGCCCGCCGCACGCGGGGCATTTGCCGCCGACGTGTTTGAACAGATCAAATTCCTTCACGCCGGACGGACGTTTGGTTTTCACCACCTCGGCCACTTCGGGAATCACCATGCCGGCCTTGCGGATGACCACGGTGTCGCCGATGCGGATATCTTTGCGGTGAATTTCGTCCTCGTTGTGCAGCGTGGCGCGCGAAATCGTCGAGCCTTGCACGAAGACGGGTTCAAGTTCGGCCACGGGCGTCAGCACGCCGGTGCGACCGACCTGCACGGTGATCCCTTTGAGCACGGTCTCGGCGGGCGTGATCCAAGGCACAGGCTTGTGGACGATGGCGTAGCCGGGAGCGCGTGCACGGCCCGGAATGCGCGCCCAATCGGCAAGGGTGTTGACCTTGAGCACGATGCCGTCAATTTCGTAAGGCAACTGCCGGCGCAGGTCGCGGTCTTCGTCGTAGTGCGCGACCACTTTGTCTCTGTAAATTTTCAAAACTTCCTCGATGCCGTCGCAAACCCACCAGAGTTTTTGCGTGGGCAAGCCAAATCGGGCGAGTTTTTCGAGCATTTCGGAATGTGTCTTGAACTCGATGCCGTCGAGCGCGCCGACCGCATAGAACACGGCGCGAATGGGACGTTGCGCGACGAGCTTTGGGTCAAGCTGCTTGAGCGCGCCAGAAGTGACGTTGCGAGCGTTGGGGAACGGCTTTTCACCGGCGGCGGCGAGCCGGGCGTTGATGGCCTCGAATTCCTTTACCGGCATATAGGCCTCGCCGCGCACTTCGAGCAGCGCGGGTGGGTTTTTCATTCTCAATTCCAGTGGAATCGCGCGGACGGTCTTGAGGTTGGCGGTGATGTCGTCGCCTTCCGCGCCGTCGCCGCGCGTGACACCCAGCGCGAGTTTGCCGTAGCGGTAATGGACGCTGATGGACACGCCATCCACCTTGGGGTCCAGGACGTATTCGATGCGGTCACGGCCCAGTTGTTTGCGGAGGGTCGCGTCAAACGCGCGGAGTTCAGCGAGCGTGTTTTCGTCCTGGGCGCGATTGCGTTTGTCGCGATTGGGTTCCTCGGCGCTGTTCGGATGTTCGGCAGCTTGGACCTTGTCGAGCGAGAGCATCGGCATGAGGTGTTTGACGCGGGCAAACTTTTCGCTGGGCGCGCCGCCGACGCGCTGCGTGGGCGATTCGGGCGTGACCAGTTCGGGAAAATCCTTCTCCAGCTTCTGGAGTTCGCTGAAAAGCTGGTCATATTCGCGGTCGGTGATGATTTGCCAGCCTTCGACGTAATAGGCGTGATCGTGCCGGCGGATTTCGGCGGCGAGTTGGGCGTGACGTTTTTTGGCTTCGGCTTGTGTCACACGGAAAGTCTAGCCGTATGCGAATCAAAAGGAAAGCGGGGTAGGACTGCGCTGCCGCGCAGCCTGAATTTCTTGGACGAGCGGCAGTTCGTCCCTACCAACCGGCGGAAAAACTTTTTTGACCAGACGCGGACGCAGTTCTACGCTGCCTTTGTGCGCGGGAATCTGGCCAAAGCCTTCGCGTTGACGGACACGCAATTGTTTCGTCGCGCGCCGCTGCCCAAATCCTACACGGATTTTCTGGGCCGGAAGTTGTTCCTGTTTCTGCTCACCGTGCAAGGGCTGGGCGCGTTTGCCCTGATTACGCTGGGGGTCATTTTGCGAAAATCCGGCGTGGCGCGAAACGTGATCCGTCCGCGCATCCGGCAGGAAATCGCCCGCGCGGGCGTGGGGCTGCTGCCGATGTTTCTGTTCGTGGCGCTGGCGCTGGGTTTTCTCGTCATCGGGCAGACGGTTTTGGCTTTGGCGAAGGTCGGCGCGACAAATTATCTCGGCTCGACGATGGTAATTGTAATCGTGCGCGAACTCGGGCCGCTGCTGGCGGCCATGCTGGTGCTGGCGCGCGTCGGCACGGCACACGTCATTGAGCTCGGCACGGCACGCGCGCTGGGCGAGGTGGAGGCGCTGGAGGCGCTAGGCATTGATCCGGTTCATTACCTCGTCGTGCCGCGCGTCATCGGCATGGCCGTCGGCGTCTTCGCGCTGACGGTGTATTTGATCATCGGCGCGCTGGGAAGCGGCTATTTGTGGGCGTTTTTGCAGGACGTGCCCCTGACGCCCGGCGATTACTTCAAGCAACTGGCTGAGGCGCTTGGCTGGCTGGATTTTGCATTGCTGGCGTTGAAGACGGTCGCGTTCGGATTTTTCATCGCGATTGTGGCGTGTTATCACGGGCTGGCGCAACCGCTGCGGCTGGAAGATGTCTCGCGCGTGGCGGTGCGTGCGGTGACCCAGGGAGTTGTCGTGTGCGTGTTGATTGACGCGCTGTTCATCGTGCTTTACCTCGTCACATGAGCGAAAACCAAAACATTGCGGCCATCGAAATGCGCGGCGTCAGCGTCGGCACCATGCGTGACATTAGTCTCACGGTGGTTGAAGACGTGAACTGGTCGGTGGCGGGGGGAGAATTCTGGGTCGTCGCCGGGCAACAAAATTCGGGCAAGAGCGACTTTTTGAAGATGACTGCCGGCCTAATGACACCAGTGAAGGGCAGCTACAAACTTTTCGGGATGGAAACGCGGCTGTTCAGCGAAGCAGAGTTAGCCGACCGGCTGCGCGTGGGATTTGTCTTCGAGGGCGGGCAGTTGTTTAATCAATTGACCCTCCGGGAAAATGTGGCGCTGCCGCTGCAATATCACCGGGATTTGCCGTCGGACACGGCAGCGCAGGAAGTGCAGACGCTGCTGGAACTGATGGAATTGACGCCGCTGGCCGACATCACGCCGCCAAACGTCAGCGGTAACTGGCGCCAGCGCGCGGCACTGGCCCGGGCGCTGATTCTCAAGCCGGAAGTGTTATTGCTGGACAATCCGCTGGGCCGGCTCGGCGGACGGCACCTGCACTGGTGGCTGCGGTTCCTCGACCGGCTCTGGCGCGGACACCCGTGGTCGGGTGGCCGGCTGATGACGCTGATCGCCACCACCGATGATTTGCGGCCCTGGCAGAGTGCGCAGCGAAAATTTGCGCTGTTGAGCGACAAGAAATTTTTCCCGCTCGGCTTGTGGAACAAGGTGGAATCCGCCAGCGACCCGGCCGTAAAAGAATTGCTGGCCGTCGCGGTTGAGACAACAATTTGAGAAATCATGGCACTGCAAGATTTGACCCCGCAACTGCGCACGCGCCTGAGCCGGATGGAACGCGCGGTGGGCTGGTTTGTGTTTCTGGCTACGGCGCTGCTGTTGTTCGGCTTCGGCTATTACATCTACCACACGGCGGAGCGCAAGGGCTGGTTCAAAATCAAGGCGCCGTTCCACGTTTACATCCAAAGCTCGGCCGGTTTGAACGTGGGCGACCCGGTTTTCATGATGGGTTTTCCCGTTGGACAAATCACGAGCATTACCCCGCAAAAGCCGTATGAGCCGCACAACGTGATGGTAAAGTTTGAAATCGTCGAAGACTATTTCCGCTACATCTGGCTCGGCGGTTCGTATGTGAAGGTGAAGGCGGCGGATTTTCTGGGCAAACGGCAGCTCGAAGTGACGCGTGGCACGAATGGCCCGGCAATTTGCGTGACGCAGCCGGGCGTGTGGAAAACCATTCCCGAACTGAAACAACTCATCGCCACCGTAACCAACCACTGGCAGCTTTATCAGGACATTCTCGACGAAAACTCCAATCTTGTCTTCGGCTCCTACGTGATGCTCACGCAGTCGAACCTGGAACGCATCGCGGAACTGAAGCCCGAGTCCAATTCCATTTTCGTTTACGACAACACCGTCAGCGACAATCGCATCGTGGCGTCGTGGGACGGGCGGGTGCATCGTTACGTCAATTTCACGCCCGATCACGACACCGCCTGGTTGCGGGCCGTGGAAGCACCGCCGGTTTCCGACCAGTTACAGGCGATGGTCTCGCAAGTGCAGCAGGCGCTGCCGAACGTGCTCGCCTTGACGAACAAAATTGCCACGGTGCTGGACAACTCGGCGAACGCCACGTCGAACTTGAACATCACCATCGTCGAGGCGCGACCCATGCTGACGAATCTCGCCATTATCAGCGCGCAACTGCGCGAGCCGGGCGGCCCGATGGTTTGGGCCTTGGGCACGAATGGCAATCAGCAGTTACAGGACGCCTTGACCAATGCCAACACGCTGCTGGCCAGCACGGACACCAATTTGACCGCGCTGCTCATCAATCTGGCTGACATCACCAGCAACCTCAATGCGCAGGTCCAGGCCAACACGAATCTGTTGGGCACGATTGGAAAAACGATTGCCGACGCCGACGATTTGGTTCAGGGACTGAAGCGCCACTGGCTGTTGCGGTCGGCGTTCAAAAAGGAAAAGACCAACGCGCCGCCGGCAAAAGTGAAGTGACGGGGATGCCGCGCGTCGGCTCGGCGGTTTTTTCATTCTCAAAAACCGCCGAGTACCATCCGCTTGCCACCGCGGGCGGGTCACTGTTTCAGCAGAAGGGCCAGCCCCGCGAAGTACAGGAGGACAAAAAAAGCGATGACCGTGCCATCAAGCAGACCGAACCACGCCTGCTCGGAACGGTTGGCCGGAACGAGCGCGGTGTGAACGACGCGGACGCCGCTCTTTCTATTCACGCTGAAGGCGATCTTAGTCATGCCCGCCCTTTTAGCATCGCTTGGGCCAATCCGCGTCCCAGCGCAGGCGACTTGCATTGGAACAAAACAGTCCTGGGATTTGACATGCGAACGGCCGGGGCGCGTGAAGTTCACGCGGGCTGTCCCAAAAACCGGCGCAGGCGGTTGAGCATGAATCGGGCGAAACGTTCGTAGGGGGCGAGGGGATGGCCGTAGGTTCTGATCTCCTCGATTGCCGTCAGGGCCATGCAAAAATCGAGGTCGTGAAAGCTGCGCCCGTGTTTGACCCGCCGCAACCAGCGGCTCAAGTCGGTGATTTCCTCGATTTCATCGTCGAAGGCGGGATGAAATGACATGTGCCATTCATCACGGCGCAGATAACCTTCGCTTTCGCCCTTGCTGTCAAACCACGAATCGCACAGCAGAACGCAAACGGATTGTCCGCGACAGATGCCGACACGGTAAAAAACCATGTGCGCCTTCGTTCGGGAGAAATAACCAAACGCGATGTCCAACGCGTCATCCGGCGGCGGCGTGAACCGGGTTTGAAAGCCAAAGTGAAAACCGCCCGGGATTGCCCGCATCTTTTCGAAGCACAAATTTTCCTCGAAAACCCAGAGCAGATTCGTCGAGAAACCACGCTGGGCGAGGACCTGTTTCCAGGCGGTCAGCGCTTCCTCCAGGGTTGGACGCGTAAACGTGGCGGCGACAGTCATGAAGATAGTTTATCCACCACTTTTCAAAAACCAATCCACAAATTTCGGGAGGCCCTGCTCGATCTTGACGCGCGGCTGATAGCCGAGCCGGGCGCGCGCCTTGGCAATGTCCGCGAATGTGATGGGCACGTCACCGGGTTGCACCGGCTGGCGGTCAATCACGGCCTTTTTACCGAGTGATTTTTCGAGCAACCGAATCAAATCATTCAGCTTCACCGTTTGCGATTCGCCGAGGTTGAAAAGCTCGTAACCAAACTCTTTTTGCGTGCAGGCGATGATGCCATCGAGCGTGTCGGTGATGAACGTGTAATCGCGCGCGGCGCTGCCGTCACCGAAAACGGGGATTGGTTTGCCGGCGTTCATGAGCTTCGCAAATTTGTAGATGACGAGGTCGGGCCGCTGGCGCGGGCCATAGACGGTGAACAGGCGCAGCACGGCCACGTCCAGGCCGTAAAGGTGATGCCAGACGTGGCCGAGCGCCTCGCACGCCAGCTTGCTCGCCGCATACGGCGACACGGCGGAAAAAATCGGGTCGCTCTCGGAAAACGGCGTCTTGGAATTCACGCCATAGACCGATGACGACGAGGCGATGGTGATTTTTTTGACGCGATGCGTGCGCGCGGCTTCGAGCACGTTGACGGTGCCTTCGACATTCACGCGCTGGTAAAGCGCCGGGTCGGCGAGGCTGGGCCGCACACCGGCGCGCGCGGCGAGGTGGATGACCTGGTCGAACTTGACGGAGGAAAAGATTTCGTCGAGCGCGGCGCGGTTGGTGATGTCGCCGTCGACAAAATCGAACGGCTTGTTGAGTGCTGTGGCGAGCACTATGGTTTCTTTGAGATTGCGCCGCTTAAGTTGC
>Ga0187873_1002044_pt1 | contig 15845 bp, 11 predicted proteins | sample June2016WEW_16_1_2_FD_133012 | JGI IMG/M metagenome (GOLD analysis project Ga0187873, IMG submission 133012) | Peatland microbial communities from SPRUCE experiment site at the Marcell Experimental Forest, Minnesota, USA - June2016WEW_16_100 | ecosystem: Environmental > Terrestrial > Soil >... | reverse complement strand
GTGCGGCAGTGGACAATCAAGTTCATGATCGCTCACTTGCGCGGAAAGCTTATCTATAAACAGCCCGGCCAGGCTATCGTCGAGGCGGCCGGGGTGGGCTACGACGTCACGATTTCCGTGCCCACCTTTACGGCGCTGCCCTCGGTGGGCGCCGAGGCCGCGCTGCACATTCACACCCACGTCAGCGCCGATCAGATTGCCCTGTTCGGCTTTCTCGACCGCGAAGAGAAGCGGCTGTTTGAGCGGCTGATTACGGTGAGCGGCGTGGGGCCCAAGCTGGCGATCAAGATGCTGAGCGGGTTGTCGAGCGAGCGAACGGTGCAGGCCATTCGCGGGCAGGATCACGCGCAACTGACTCACATTCCCGGCGTGGGCAAGAAGCTGGCCGAGCGGCTGGTGGTGGAGCTGAAGGACAAGCTGGACGATTTTGCCGTTGCTCCGGCGCCATCGTCCGTTCAGGGGCCAGCGGCGGAAGATGTTCTCTCGGCGCTGGTGAACCTGGGCTATCAGCGCGCAGCCGCAGAAAAGGCCATCGAACAGGCCGTGGCCAAGGAGGCCGCGTTGCGGGCTGATTTCGACGGGCTGTTCCGGGGAGCGCTGAAGGTGATCCGGTAAACCACCTGCGCCACCTACAGTGAGGGGACTGGCCGTTCAGGCAGGCGCGCTTTGCGCTCGAGGTTCGTGGTCTCCCTAGTGCGAAAATCGGGAACTCCACCCCACGGACGAAGACCTGTCCATGGGGACCCCGGACCTGGGGCACCTTGCGTGGCGAACTTGCTGAATTGTTCTTTTGGCCGATTGACTGCACAAAGCGCGGGCTGATCATCTCGCGTCCTATTACGATATAGCGATTCCTGACGGTCATGTACGGTATCTGTCTTTCCGGCCCGGCGTTAAGCCACGTACAAATATATTGGGCTAACAATAAAGGAGCCAGCATCGAAATGAATCGCAGAAAGTTCATCCAAAACTCACTGATGGTTGGCGGGGCATTGGCTGCCGGCAAGGGATTGGCGGCCACCGAGTCCCCGGCGCCACCGCAGGTTGCGGGCGCTATCTCGCCCGCGCAAATCGCAGCCGCGCGCTTTCCCAAGGACTTTCTCTGGGGCATGGCCACCTCCGCTTACCAGGTGGAAGGCGCATGGAATACCGGTGGCAAAGGCGAATCGATCTGGGACCGGGAAGCTCACACGCCGGGTAAGATCCGGGATGGCTCGAACGGCGATGTGGCCTGCGACCAGTACCACCGCTACAAGGAAGACATCGCCATTATGAAGCGCCTGAATACGAAGAGCTACCGCTTTTCGACTTCATGGCCGCGCATCCTGCCCGAGGGTACGGGCCAGGTGAACCAGAAGGGTCTCGACTATTACAGCCGCCTGACCGATGCCTTGCTGGAGGCGGGTATTCGCCCCTTCTGCACTATCTACCACTGGGACCTGCCGCAGGCGCTCGAGGACCGCGGCGGCTGGCCAAATCGCGATCTGGCCAGTTATTTTGCCGACTTTACCGCGATCCTGGCCAAGAATCTCGGTGACCGCATCACAGTTTGGGCGCCGTTCAACATGCCCACGTATTTTACGTATCATGGTTATGGCAACGGAGGGGATCCTCCCCATAAGAACAACATCGATCTGTTTCTCAGGGCCGCGCACACTGTCAACCTGGCGCAGGGCATGGCCTTTCGCGCTATCAAGGCAGCATCCTCGAAAGCCACCGTGGGCAGCGCCTATGGCATGGAGCCGGTTTATCCAAAGACCGGCAGCGAAGCGGATCGCGCGGCTGCCGCGCGCTATCATGCAGCCCACAACCTCTACTGCATCGAACCGGCCTTCCATGGCACTTATCCCAAGGCTTTCATCGGCGAGATCCCCTATGAAGCCATGGGATTCAAAGCGGGCGACGAAATGATCATGAAGGTTCCCCTGGATTGGGTGGGGGTTCATTACTACCTCCGGCTGATCGCTTCGGACGGGAGCAACGGAGCGAAGCCCGATGTATCGAGCCACAATCCGCTGGCACAAATCCACATCGAATTGGGCCATGACGGGCCGAAGACCGATGGCGGCTGGGAGATGTGGCCGCATGGCCTCTATGACCTGATGATGAAGTTTTCGCGCGACTATAACCATCCCATCATCGAGATCACGGAGACCGGCGGAGTTTTTATGGACGCTCCCGACGCCAATGGCCGTGTCGCCGATACTCGCCGCATCGAGTTTTACCGCCAGCACCTGGCCGAGCTGGCGCGCGCCATGGCCGACGGAGCCAGAGTGCGCGCCTATCATGCCTGGAGTTTGCTGGATAACTTCGAGTGGGCTGACGGCTATACGCGGCGATATGGACTGACCTATGTGGACTTCGCCACGCAGAAGCGCACCATCAAGGATTCAGGGTATTGGTATGGCCGTGTCGCCGCCGCCGGCCGGCTGGATGTGTGATCCGATAAACTTACATTCATTATGGTTCGCGCCACAAAATCCGCACCCATTGCACCTGCCGCCCACCTACGCCCCGAGGGGCTAGCCTTTCTGCGCAATCTCAAACGAAACAACGATCGCGGATGGTTTACGCCGCGCAAGGCCATCTTCGAGGCGGAGCTGAAGGAGCCGATGCTGGCCATCATCCGCAAGGTCAGCGAGACGATGGAAAGTTTTGCTCCGGCCTATGTGCGGCCCGCGGAGAAATGCCTGTTCAGGATTTATCGCGATACCCGCTTCAGCGCCGACAAGAAACCTTACAAGACACATGTGGCCGCGTGGTGGATGCTGGAAGGGCTGAAGAAGACCTCCGGGGCGGGATTCTACTTCCACGTTGACGACAAGGAAGTGATTATCGCCGCCGGAGCGTGGATGCCGGAAAAAGATCAACTGGCCGCCATTCGCCATTGGCTGCTGGAGCACCACGCGGAGTTTCGCAAGGTGCTGCGGACAGCGGCGATTCGGAGGGTTTATGGGGAATTCGAAGGCAATGTGCTGACGCGTCCGCCGAAGGGGTTTCCCTGCGAGCATCCGGGGATGGATTTGATACGCTGCCGGCAGTGGGGACTGAGCACCTCGCTGCCCGCCAAGGCGGCGCTGAGGGCGGATTTTGCGGCAATGTTGGCGCGCCATTTCCGGCTGGCCGCGCCGGTGGTGGTGGCGCTGAATACGCCGATACTGGCGACGTTGGCACCCAGAAAGAAGGTGCTTTTCGGGTTGGATTAGGCACTGCGCACAGCAGCATTTTGGACAGGTTTTTCAGGCGGAAAGCACTCTGGAACCTCCAAATCCCAGTAAATACAGGCAAAAACCGAAGAAAATACAATAAAACCCACAAAAAAATGGGAAAAACACCAATTTTTGCCTTGACTTTACACCTTCAAATGTCGCAAGGTAACGAACGACGGGTACTCCGACCCGCATGAATACAGGAGATTCGAGCAATCGTTGCCTGACTCCCCCATGCGGAACGCATTTCGCGACGGAAGCCCAGGCAACCTCGGCGCGCCCAAGGGCGTGCCCGAAAAGGAGATCACACAATGGCAGCAGGATTGACGAAAACAGCACTGACCCGGCTTCTGGCAGAGAAAATGGAATTGACCAACAAGCAAGTCACCGCCTTCATGGAGTTGCTGGCGGATACGGCCATCAAGGAAACCAAGAAGAGCGGCGTATTTGTGATACCCGGCATCGGCCGCCTGGTGAAGGCGGAGCGCAAGGCCCGCATCGGACGCAACCCGCAGACCGGCGAAGCCATCAAGATCAAGGCCAAGACGGTGGTTAAGTTCCGCGTGGCCAAGGCCGCCAAGGACGCGATCGCCCCACCGAAGAAGTAGTCACAGTATCCCTGGACCGAAGACGACGAAGAGGAGGAGCCTGAGGGCTTCTCCCCTTTGTTTTTTTATTTTGCGGAATCTCTGGGCACCAGAGCTGTTGCGGGCGAGAGGCGCAAAGTAAGCCTTGCTCCGATGGGTGATTTTGTTCACATAATCTGTAGATAAACTATTTCCCTATTCCTCGGCACATTGGGTGTAAAATCCGGTGCGGGTGAGGAAACAGCTATGAAGAGATTTCTATTAGTGGCTGTTCTTTTCGGGTTGGCAGCTGTGGCGCTGAGTCCCACGTCTGCGGCACAAAATACTTGCGGCTGCTACTGCATGAAGATGCTCCCCCCTCCTTGCAGCGACGATGCCTGCAAACAGGCTTGCGGGTGGACCAGCGGCCGCTCTGCGAGATCGGTGGACTGCGGCGGCGGCCGTTCGTGTCCCGCTGGAGAGACGTGCGCATCGGGTAGTGGTTGCATTCGGGCGGGATACGTCCAATGTGGGAATGGCCAGTGTCCTCCCGGACAGAAATGCATAGCAGCTGGCAAGTGTATTCCGAATACCGGCATCGACTGTGGGGATGGACACGATTGGTGTCCTGCCGGAAAGAAATGCACAGCAGATGGCAAGTGCGTCACGAATACTGACATCGACTGTGGGGATGGCCATTGGTGCCGCGCGGGATACACCTGTACCTCTGGAGGTATGTGTGTACCACCGGGAAGAGTGGAATGTGGTGGTTATACATGCCCTGCCGGAGATACATGCCTGGGGGATAATAAATGTTTGCCGGCAGGCCGCATCGATTGCGGGAACGGTCATACCTGTCCTGTTGGGGAGAGTTGTAAAACCGGCGGCGGTTGTGAGTCGCAGGCCGCCAGCCAGCAACGCCAGCAAGTAGCCGCTGAGCGAAAGAAGCTTGATGAGGAAAAAGCCAAACAGCAGCAGGCGGATTTCGAGAAGAAGAAGGCGCAGCTCCTCAGCGACATGAATAATGCGAGCTCCAGCCAGGCTGCGGGCAAACCGCTTGCGTGGGAGCAAGGCCGCCCGGAGCGCAAGGCATGGTCGGATGAACTGCGACGCGCTATCGGGCCTAATCTCGTTGTACTTGAGACAGCGACCGACATCACGCAGTTCGCGCCGAACTACGCGAGTCTCTCGAAAAGCCAACGCCTTGATGTCTGGGCTGCTCTCTTCGAGGCAATTGTATCCTTTGAAGACGCAACCTTCGACCCCACTAAATCGGTTCTTGAAGATAAGATCTTGAACAAAAAAACAAAGAAGTATTATACGCCCTATCCTTCCATCGGCCTTTTTCAGCTTAGCTACAAGGAGCAGTCGGCCTATGGTTGGAAGGAGGACATGAAGTCAAAGTATCTCGAAGATCCGCTGGCGAACATCAGGTGCGGAGTTAAGGTTCTAACTTATTGGGTGAAACACGACCATGTAATTGCGAGCGGCGGTGACAAAGACCCCCGTGGCGGCGCCCAGTATTGGAAAGTCCTTCGGGAAGGACATCATATCAAAGATATCCAGAAAATGGTGAAGGAGCAAGCACTGGCCGAGGGATTGCCATCAGGCAAGCAACCGAAATAATAGGTGCTGCTCGACATTCCGCGTTCAATCAGAAAATACCGCACCAATGGAGAAAAGAGTCCATGAAGACAAGAACGATTCTATTTGCGCTCATGCTGATAGCGCTGTCATGTGCAGTCGTGGTTCTAGCGCGGGCGCAGACAGCCAGACCCTCTGCACCGGCAAGGCCGCAGGCCGGCGCAGGGACTCAGTCGCCTCAGGCCAGGCTGAAACAGTACGTAGCCGATCTGCAGAACAACCCCGACGATACGGAGTTGCGCGGCAAGATCATCGCCCTGGCGTGGACCATGAAACCTCCGCCGGCGATTCCCGATGAAGCCCATGGGCATTACGTTACGGCTGCAAACTTCGTAGTGGCGGCCAATGACAACAGCGGCTTCGAACAGGCCATTGGGGAATACAAGGCGACATTGCTGGCTGCTCCCTGGTGGGCCGATGCCTACAAGAAGCTGGCCATGGTCCAGAAGGCCGCGGACCATTATGACGAAGCCATCGCCAGCCTGAACCTCTATCTGCTCACCCAGCCCGCCGACGCCCACGACACCCAGTACGAGATATCCAAGCTCAAGACACTGAAGCAGGCGGAGGAGGCGACCATAACAGAGAAGGTTAAGAAAGAAATCGCCTTTAATTTTTCGGTGGACGAGGCCAAGGTGACCCCCGGCACCAGATTCAAGGAGGACCTGGGCGTGAATCGGGAGGACGCCGCGAGTTGGGTGAACATGGACGCTCTGGAGGTAGATCTTACTTCGGACTTCGACCTGAAGATATCGGAGATTCCTAATGAAGATCTCGCTAAGTTCAAGACTGTCCAGGACGTGATCGACTATATCTATAAGAACGAGAGGAAACCGCCTCGGTGGTGACCTAAAAACCGGCCAAAGGGATTGGCTTTGGAGGTGATTGTTTTTCCCCTGCCGCAGCGTGTTTGTGCAAGACGCGGCTTGAGTTGCCGGGGCCAGTGGCTTGAATCCCGATCTGGACTTCAATACGACCAGATTCCTGGTCACTTTTCCAAGGAGACAGAAGCCAGGAAGGTTTCTGTGCCCATGATTTTTCCGCTATTGATTGCTATAGCCCTTCCGGCGCAGGCGCAGCCTCTACACTATCTACAGCAAATGATTGGCCGGGAATCGAGTCACGATACAATCGCCGCCGTCTCTACGCCTCCGGGGCGCGGGGGCATCGGGATTGTGCGGCTGAGCGGACCTCTGGCGGCGTCGATCGTTGCGCGCGCAGTATTCCTCAATAGATCAGCTTGAGCGAAAACTGAATCTGACGCGAGTTACCAGCGGTCTTGCTGATCTCTCCAAAGCCGGAGCCGGTGAGGATATTCGCGGGCAGGCCCATGGTGACGATGTTGAAGAGGTTGAAGAACTCCGAGCGGAATTGCAGGTCCATGCGTTCAGCGCCGCTGCTGCGACGGCCGAAGGGCGTGTCTTTGATCAGCGCAAAGTCGAAGTTAAAAAAAGCCGGACCGCGGAAGGTATTGCGCCCCAGCGTGCCGAATCGGCCCTGATTTGGACCCGTGCCGCCCGCTACATGAATGGGAATGCTGAAGAAGGCCGTGGCGTTGTTGGCGCCTTCACCGAAGTAGTCCTGGCGGTCTTTGCGCGCAGTGGAAAGGTGCGGTACGGCGATCTGATCGGGACGGTCCACGCCGATCGATCCGGCTCCGGTCTGCTGTATGCCGCTGAAGACGGTAAAGGGCAAGCCCGAACTGATGCTGGATATACTCAGCAGCTCCCAGCCGCCGGTGGCCTTCTTGCCCGCGGAACGCAGAAAACTAACACGGTTCAGGTGCAAGTCCTGGGCCGCGCTCAAGCCAAAGCTATGGTTCACATCGAATGACGACGCGCTTTTTTCCGCACGCATGTCATAGGGATTCTGCGGAGGGCTGCCGCTGATCACTCCGCTGGCGTCGTCGATTGACTTACCCCAGGTGTAACTCGCCTGGATGCCCGGACCGCCATGTCCTACGGTTCCGGCGAGCGAGGTTTGCAGCGCGTGGTAAGTGGAGTGAGCATCCGCGACCATGACGTTTTCCACGCCGAAGCCGCCGATGACGTTGCCCGAGCTGTCGAACAGAGTGTGCGGCGCAAAAGCCGGTGTGGCGCCGGGATAGGCGTTGGGGTAGCTATAGCGCGGAAGTTTGACGCCTGCCGTGCCCACATAACTTGCGTTGGCGGCGAGGTTGCCGAATTTGCGCTCCAGTCCGGCCGTCCAGGTGTATAGAGTTCCGTTGCCGAAGGAACGGTCGATGCCGCTGAGATTCAGATCGCTGACGCCATGGCCGGGCGTGAGGGCGGCCACATCCTGCTCGTATCGATTTACATCCATCACCGTGTTGGGCGCGACGGCGCGAGTGCTCCCGGAGGCGAAAATGTCGACGCCGCCGGGCGTATAGGTCCGGGGAAGTTCGGCGGGGGTAATCTGGAAACCGTAGTGGATGGGCGCGCCAGCGGCGGAAAGCAGGCGCGGGTAGACCGCGAAGGGAGTGGCTCCGGTGAGGAAGTTATCCTGCCAGATATTGGGCGGGATCACAGTGACTCCACCGCCCGCGTGAGCCGTTAACTTGCTTGTAACTTGCCACGCGGCCTGGACGCGCGGACCCCAGCCATTCCAGTTGGTGCGGTAGCCGGGCTGCGGGTTGACGACAAACTCCTGCACGCCGTTCACCGTGAGAAAGCTCGATGTGCGGCGGGCGCGCTCGGTGATGGGAGTATATAACTCCCAGCGCACACCATAGTCCAGGGTGAAGCGGGGAGTTACCTTCCATGTGTCTTGGAGATAGACGCTGAAGTTATTGCGGTTGATGGCCGCCGGGCCGATGTGCGCGCCGTTGGAAAAGTAAGGAGGCGCAATGGCCACGGTATAGACGAAGGGACTGCCGGAGAGGAAGCTGGAGAGCGTGTCGGGGAAGGGATCGCCGAGGCTAATATTGTGCGTGCCGCTCTGGGACTGAATGGACTCGTCGGCGTAAGCCGCGCCTCCGCCAAAATCGTACTCGCCGTTGGGGCTGATGCCGAAGTAGGTGGTGTCGCGATTGAGTCGCGCCTCGAAACCGGCCTTGAAGGCGTGGCGCGTGGTGACATGGGAGATGTATTGGCGACCCTGAAAAAGATTTCCGTAGGCTTGCATCACCGACCCGGCCGCGGAGTTGAATGCTTCAAATAAACCATTGCTGAATTTTACAGCGGGGTCGGTGCGGTTGGGCGTGGGAAAGCCCGGCGTGGAACGGGTGATGCTCACCGAGGATTCGAGCGTGAGCCGAGGAGAAACGGTGCGCGTGTACGTTACCACTACGTTGCGCTGGTGGTCGATGTACTGGATGCCGAAAGAGGGATCGATGGCCGTCTGGTCTGGATTGGTTGTGGGGCCGGTGAGATTATCCCAACTGAAACGCGCAATGAATTGGCCCTTGGTGGAGAACTTGTGATCCAGACGCAGCGAGAACTGGTTAGCGTCGGTGGCCACCTTGGATGCGGTTGCGTAAGTGTTCGCGCCAAAGGGTCCGCTAGGATTGTTTGGAATCGGGTAGCGCGCCAGCACCGCGGCAATGCCTGAATCGACAGGCACATAAAGAGTGTCAGTGCTCGTCGCTTTGGTGACAGGGTCGACGTAAGTCACGAGGTCGCAAACGTAACCGCTATGCACGCAACTCGTATTATCGGGCCGCTGATCGGCTGAAGGCACGGGCATCACCTGCGTGGTGCCCAGCACCTGGCGGAAGCCCTGGTACTGGGCGAAGTAGAAGGTGCGCTTGCGGCCGTCGTAGACTCGCGGGAGATAAACCGGGCCGCCACTGGTGAGGCCGAACTCGTTGCGGCGGAAGGGCGGAATGCGGCCGGGATAGACCGGGGTGGAATGGTCGAAGTAGTTGCGCGCGTCGAAGGCGGAGTTGCGCACAAACTCGAAGAAGGAACCGTGAAAGCCGCTGGCGCCGGAGCGGGTGCGAATGTTGGTGAAGCCCGCGGCGCCGCGCCCGATCTCGGCCGGCATCCAGCCGGAGCTGGAATCGATACCCTCGACCGCGTCCACGTTGAAGTTGGTAAAGGTGGCTCCGCCCATCTCCGGATCGCTGATGTCGGCGCCGTCCATGGCGAAGGTCGCCTCGACGCCGCGCTGGCCGTTGATGGCGAACTGCGCGGTGAAGTTGGTTGCGCCGTTGACGTCGGTCATGGTTCCGGCGGCCAGCAGCAGCAGGGTGCTGAAGTCGCGCTTGTTGAGGGGCAGCTCACTTACCGCCTGGCTCGACAACTGCTCGCCGCCGGTGGCGGACTGGCTTTTGAGCATGGCGACAGTGAGTTCACCGCGGACGGAGAGAGTGAGCGCAACCGCGGGCGCGGCCGGCGCCAGATCGATGGGCAGGGCGTAGTCAAAAATGCGACCATCCGTCTTCACGGTGAGCCTGTACTGGCCTTGAGGCAGGGCCGCCAGGCGGAAGCGGCCATCGGAGCTTGTAACGGCCTCGGCTTGCGCGTCGTTGCCAGCCAGCCGGACCTTGGCGGCGGAGATGGGCGCGCCGGCTGCGTTGCGCAGTATTCCCTGCCAAACGGACTGCACGGCCGGCTGTGCGCACACTTTTGACGCCGGCAGGAGCAGTGCAGCAAGCGCCAGAACCAATAATGCCTTGCGGATACGGCCCGTATTGGAGCTTGCAGTTACGAGCTCGCTACACAACGGCATGGAAAAACTGTATCGATGGATGTCCGGCATTGCGATCACTTTCAGATTTCGTTGAGCATGAAAGCTATTTTATGCGATATGCGATCCTACGCGTCACGATCACTTAACGGGATGCAAAATAGCGGAACCCGCAAGAGCGTAACGACTATGCAGAAGATTAAATCAGGAGACTAGAGCGGAACCAGAGTCGCTGTACCGGAAAGCAACCGAATTATGGCGTCAGCCTCTACACTATCTACAGCAAATGATTGGCCGGGAATCGAGTCACGATACTATTGCCGCCGTCTCCACGCCACCGGGGCGCGGGGGCATTGGGATTGTGCGGCTGAGCGGACCGCTGGCTGCATCGATTGCGGCGCAACTGGTGCGGTTGCGGCAGCCGCTGGAGCATGGACGGGCACGGCTGGCCGATGTGGTGGATGAAGACGCGAGCAAAGACGCAGAGCGCATCGACGAGGCGGTGGTCACGTATTTTGGTGCTCCGCACTCTTACACTGCCGAAGACCTGGTGGAGATTGCCGCACACGGCTCGCCGGTGGTGCTGGAGCTGCTGCTGGGCCGCGCTGTAAAGCTGGGCGCGCGGCTGGCTGAACCGGGCGAGTTTACGCTGCGCGCATTTCTGGCCGGCAAGCTGGACCTGACGCAAGCCGAGGCGGTGCGCGACCTGATTGAGGCGCAGACGCTGACTCAGGCCAGGCTGGCCGCCAGCCAGATGGGCGGCGCTCTCAGCCGGCGCGTGGGGCCGGTGAAGCAGTCGCTGGTGGAACTTGTCGCGCTGCTCGAAGCGGGCATTGATTTTGCCGAGGACGACGTGGAGTTGACGACGCAAGCCGAGATCGCCAGCCGGATTGCTGCGTTGACGCCGCCGCTGGCCGCTCTGGAAGCGAGCTTCGCTTGCGGGCGCATTGTTCACGACGGACTGACACTGGCCATTGTAGGCAGGCCCAACGTGGGCAAGAGCTCGCTCTTCAACTGTCTCGTGGAGCGCGAGCGAGCCATCGTGACCGCAACTCCCGGCACCACTCGCGACACGGTCAGCGAGCGGATTTCGCTGGAGGGGATTCCGCTGGAGCTGGTGGACACAGCGGGGTTGCGTGAGGGCTTGCGCGAAGGCCTGGAGGAAGCCGAGCAACTGGGCATCCGCCGCAGCCGCGAGGCGCTGGCCGACGCCGCGCTGGTGGTGGTGGTGCTGGACGCGACTGAGCCGATGAACGACGAGGAGCGAGGGCTACTGGCTGCTGTTGAGGGCCGCCCGGCACTGGTGGCGGTGAACAAGAGCGACCTGGTCCGGAATCTGCCCGAAGCCGAGAGGCCGCTGCCGGATTGCGGCGAGCTGCCCGCGCTGGCCACATCTGCGCTCACTTGCGAGGGGATTCCTGCGCTGCGCGAGCGCATTCTCGAGCTGGCCACTGGCGGCGCCGCCGCCGAGCCGGGAATGTTAACCAGCCTTCGCCACCAGCAGGCCGTTGCCACGGCACTGGCGGCGCTGTCCGATGCTGCGCAGGCCAACGCCGACGCGATTCCCCACGAGATGATCCTGCTGGACCTCTACCGCGCCCTCTGGGCCCTCGACTCGCTGACCGGGCAGACCACTCCCGACGACATTCTGAATCTGATATTTTCAACCTTCTGCATCGGAAAGTAGCCAGAGGCGGCAACCTGTGGGGTTGTAGCCAGAGGAACATCTATTTGCGACCAGTTTTCCGCAGCCTTGTGACCCGAATGCGGTGATAAGATGGGTTGCATTCGTTTACATAGGCGGAGCGGATTGGGCGCCGGTGTCGTATGGTTTTTCCGGTTGTTGGCCTGTTTAGCTCCGGCACCACAGAGGGGAAACATAAGGATGGTTGCATTTCCGAATCGAATTTTGCTCGTCGGTTTTGGAGCGGTGGCGCGTTGTACGCTGCCAATTTTGGTCAAACACATGAGCATCGATCCCAAGCGGGTCACCATCATAGATTTTGATCAAAACGATGATGCTCTGAAGCCCTGGATCGAGCAGGGCATGACCTTTATCAAGGATCGCGTGACCGAGGAGAATCTGGGCAGCCTGCTGGGAAAGCACCTCTCGGCGGGAGACCTGCTCATCGACCTGGCGTGGAATATTGATTGCCGCGAAATTGTGCAGTGGTGCCACGACAAGGGCGTCCTCTATGTGAACACGTCGGTTGAGCTCTGGGACCCCTACGCTGGCGCCGAAAATAAGCCCCCAACCGAGCGAACCCTCTACTGGCGCCACATGAATTTGCGGCGAATGATCTCCAAATGGAGCGAGCCGGGGCCAACGGCGGTGATTGAACACGGCGCCAACCCCGGCCTGATCAGCCATTTCACCAAACACGCGCTGCTGGACATTGCGCATCGCGCGCTGGCGGAAAAGAAATTCGGCGGGGCTCAAGGGGAGAAGATCGCTCACCACGCCAAGGCGCGGAATTTCAACCACCTTGCCCATGAACTCGGCGTCAAGGTCATTCATTGCAGCGAGCGCGACACGCAGATCACAGATCAGCCCAAGCAGGTGAACGAGTTCGTCAATACGTGGAGTGTTGAAGGCTTCCGGGAGGAAGGGACGACCACAGCCGAGATGGGCTGGGGCACGCATGAGAAAGAGCTGCCCGCCCTGGCCTTCGAGCATGCGGACGGTCCCAAGAACCAGATCTGCCTGGCGCGGATGGGCATCAACACGCTGGTTGCGAGCTGGGTGCCGCCCAATCACGAAATCGTAGGCATGATCGTGCGCCACGGCGAGGCGTTCACCATCAGCGATAAGCTCACCGTTTGGGAAAACGGCAAGACGATCTACCGCCCCACGGTACACTACGCGTATTGCCCGTGCGACGCGGCCATTGCCTCGCTCTACGAGCTACGTGGCTACGACTACCGGTTGCAGCCGAACATCCGCATCATGACGGACGAAATCATCAGCGGAGCCGATATTCTGGGCGCGTTGGTCATGGGGCATCCTTACCAATCGTGGTGGTGCGGAACCGATCTGGATATCGAGGAGTCGCGCCGCCTGGTGCCGCATCAGAACGCCACCACGATGCAGGTGGCTATCTCCGTTGTCGCCGCCTGCATGTGGATGCACGAGAACCCGCGCCGCGGGCTGTGCGTGCCGGACGACTTGCCGCACGACTTTGTGCTGGACATCAGCAAGCCCTATCTGGGCAAATTTGTCTCCGTGTCCTCGGATTGGACTCCGCTGAAGCATTACTCCAACTTTTTCAGCGGCTATAACCAGCCGCAGCTAGACAGGTCGGACCCGTGGCAGTTCAAGAATTTTCTCATCACCGAAGGAGACGGCATTTGAAAGCCAGTGCGGCGGGACGGGAATCCGCAAACTCGTAATGATTTTGGTGCGACTCAATGATCAAGACTTTAGGATATTCGCTCTGAAGGCAGAGCCACAAAATTATGCAGGCTGACATCAACAACGGTTGGTTACCGCTCCTTTCGGTTGACCTCGATGCTGTAAACGCACTGGCAGATCGTATTCACACGACCCTACCTGAGCGGCCAGAAGTCTTTGAAGAAAAAGTCAAGCTCTTTCCTAATGGATGCAGAAAACTCGTGTTAAACTGCCGCATAGTTGGATATGGGATTTCCCATCCATGGATGCTAAATTCGATTCCGCCATTAGACGAATTTCTCAAGGCCCTGCCCAAAAATCCGGAATGCGTTTACCTCCATGACATAGTTGTTGCGCCGGAAGCACGAGGTTTGGGCGCGGCATCACGCTACGTGGATTACCTCAAACAGCTGGCATATGACATTAATATAATGTCCCTTGCACTTGTATCGGTATATGGTACCGATGTATTATGGAGCCGTTTCGGTTTCAGGACGGTTTTAAATTCTGACTTGAGCTTCAAGCTAGTTTCATACGGAGCGACAGCCAAGTACATGATTTGCGACCTAAAATGATCGAGTTCATCAAGAAATTCTGCGCCTATTTTGCCACGTCAATCACATTCCTGATTGGTGTAAAAGCAGCTGTTGGAATCGGATTTTCATGGAATTTACTGATCATTGTTACAGTGATATTTACTTTTGCATGTGCCGGAATCGCTTGGGCTGAAGTACATTATCAAATTATACTAGGGTCTTCGAAACTCATGGGTGGCGAGAATAATGGATCGCTTTCGCTGATAATTCGACGCTCATTCGATCGCATCATATTTGCTGCACGAGATGATGAATCAATCGCACTTAAAGCAAACAAAATCGTCAAACACGAGTTGGATAAACGATGTATAAGCTATGAAGATTATAGGAAATGGCGGCGATTAAACCCAATGGTGTTTACGGCAATTACCGATAATGAAAACCAACTCGTTGGATTTTTTGACGTGTTTCCCTTAACAGAAGAAGCAGCCCACCATCTTATCTCTGGCAAAATTGACGAACACGAATTGAGCATTAAGGCGATTCTCCCGCATAATAAGAATAGCGACGCAAAATATATTTACATCGCCTCACTAATGCTCAATCCAAAACAACAGGTTTTCATCCGAATTGTTGCCAAAGAGGTTCTTCTATTGAAACTTGCTGAGTTCCTTCTGGTCAATTTTCCGCCCAATGAAGAAAGGGTGATTTTCGCATATGCTCACACTAAATTTGGTGATAGGCTGTTGAAGAACACAGAATTTAGAAACACAGCATTACCCAAACAAAACAAGCAAGGCGATCCACTATATGAGCTTTCACCCAATGGCTATAGGAACTTGGCCAAAACATATAGCGATCTGATTAGCGGCGAAAGAAAGACCAAACGGCGTTATCGAGGTTGAAACGTTTGATGGAATGACAAGTATGTTATGCACAAGGGACCACATTTACTGAAAAGAAGGGTTAAGCTATGGATCCTAACACACTGCTTGATCTCGCTAAGCAACACGGCACCCCGTTGGTAGTCGTGGATCATAAGGTGCTGCGAACAAACTACGAGCAATTCCGAACGCTGCTGCCGCGCGTGCAGGTCTACTATTCGGTCAAGGCCAACAGCGACCCGGCGATTGTGCAAACGTTCTACGATGCCGGAGCCAGTTTCGACGTGGCCAGCATGGCCGAGTTTTTAATCGTTCACGAAAAAATCGAGCATCTTCCGCCCGAAGAGAAACAGGCCTATATATGGGATCGCATCATTTACGCGAACCCGATTAAAGCGATCGAAACGCTCGAACGATTGGATCCCTACAAGCCGCTGGTCACCTACGATAACTACGAAGAAGTGATCAAGATCGCCCGCTATGCGCCGCACGCGGGCCTGGTGCTGCGGATACGCGTTCCCAGCACCGGGTCGATGGTGGAGCTGGCAAGCAAATTTGGCGCCCTGCCGGGCGAGGCCGTGGACCTGATCGCCTTCGCTCACAATAACAAGCTGGAGGTCGAGGGGTTGAGCTTCCACGTCGGCAGCCAGTGCACTAATCTGAAGAACTATAGCGAGGCGCTGACCATTGCCGCGGGCGTCTTTGCAGAGGCCAAGGCGCGCGATTTCGATCTCAAGATCCTCGACATCGGCGGTGGTTTTCCCGCCCCCTATGACGACTCGGTCCCCCCTTTCAAGAAACTCGCCAAAATGTTGAACTCCGAGTTAGACCGTCTTTTCCCCGCGCCGATTGAAATCCTCGCCGAGCCGGGGCGTTTTATGGTCGCCAGCGCCGCCACCGCCGTCGCCCAGATCATCGGTAAATCCGTTCGCGGCGGCAAGCTTAGTTACTATCTCAACGATGGCGTCTATCAAACCTTTAGCGGC
>Ga0187873_1002042_pt1 | contig 15857 bp, 10 predicted proteins | sample June2016WEW_16_1_2_FD_133012 | JGI IMG/M metagenome (GOLD analysis project Ga0187873, IMG submission 133012) | Peatland microbial communities from SPRUCE experiment site at the Marcell Experimental Forest, Minnesota, USA - June2016WEW_16_100 | ecosystem: Environmental > Terrestrial > Soil >... | reverse complement strand
CGCCTCACGGCAACGTGCGGCCGTTCAGATAGTAGCGGTGCTGCAAGGGATTCGGCCTGGGAAGTCGGCCAGCCATCAACTGGCCCACCGCGTGGGCTGGATTCCAGCGTGGAAGGGCGTTTCTCGGGCACAATCCTGTTTGGGTTTTTCCGAAGGGCTGCTTTCGCCGTCTACAAACGCAGAACTTGTCACCCGGCGCCCTGATCCCCCAGTGCAACCCTTTGCACCAGAATCGGCGAGTACTCTCCGAGTGCCGTCATTCGGAAACAATCACGAGGAATGACCACATCTCCGTCATACCCCGCCTCAGAGCTGAGCTCTCAGAAGCCCAATATTATTCGGCACGCGATACGTTTCCCATACCGTGTCGCCGTCGAAATCGAGTACGACGTAGCCGTGAGGACTGAATCCTTCAGGTTCCTGCGGGATCCAGAAATTCGGACCGTCGAGAAGTTGCGCCTTGGGTGCTTGGGGCTGCGCAGGCAGGATTAGCCACTGATAGACGTTGCCGTGCGCGTCGGGAAGATCTTCTCGAAACGCCGGGAATCCGCCATGCCCGATACAACGGCCTTTGAAGCCCCAGGTGGGGTGCGGATCGTACAGTACCAAGCGGTGTTCATGGCCCCAGAACCAAGCGTGAATCCGCTGGGTGTTTAACAGGTCGGCCAAAGCGATCTGGAGGTTTGGGCCTTGATCATCGAGTTGAGAGAACGGCTGGTGGTGGGAAAACAGAAGCAGCCTGCGCGTTCCCGCGGCGTTCACAATCGAATTCACCCACGCCACTTGCTTCTCATCAAGATTGAAGTCTTGGTAGGCGGTGTCCAGACAGACCAGGATCCACTGAGAGTTTTGCAGAGCAAAGCAACTGGCGGGCTGCTGAAAAAAGCTACTCAGAGCCTGAAAATAGCCTTTGCCGCCGGAGTACATCTCGTGATTGCCGTTCAACGTGCGATTGATGGTGCCGGCGGGCCGGTTAGGCCAGTTGCCAATCAGGCGGTCCCGAATTTCGTCGTTCTCACCCGAATAGTAGGTGTCGCCTAGGTGCAGCACGACGTCGCAGCGATCCAAGCCCTCGATGCACTTGGTGATAGCCGGCGCGCCGTAAAGTCCCGTTCCCCAGTCGGCGAATAAGGCGATTCGCGCATTGTCGGGTATGGTTTGCGCTACGGGTGGTGGGTCGCTCCATTCGGCTTTTGGGGGCTTAAAGATCAACTCCGGCGCCATCCGCAACCAGCCAGCAAGGTCGTCGTTATCGAACTGCACCGAGAGCACACCGGGCGTGAAGCTGTTCCCGGTGGGGATTTCAATTGTCTGCGGCGGTTGTATGGTTTGCACCTGGCCGGCAGCCGTTGCCTGCTTCGCCACCAGTGTTTGTAGGCGGGAGGCTATTTCATTCTGCGGCGTGTGCAAGATGGCCTTGCCCTGGTCCCCCTTTTTCAGGATGGGCTTGGCGTCCTGCGAAAGGACGCCAATGGCGTTGTGCCATGCGGCGATCAGGCTTTGCTGCACGGCTGGATCGCCTCCCGCGGCCTGACTGGCAGCATCTTGTACTGCGCTGTTCAATTGGTCGGGGTTGCGTTGGAACGCTTCTTGAAACGTGGCGTACTGCACGACAGTTTGCCCGATGGCCATAAACCTCCTGGATGCGGCTAATCGCCTAGTGCCCCCTTCAGTTGCCGGTCCAAATATGAGCGATGGACGGAACTACGTTCAAACATCAAAAGACGACCCCACGGTGGCTTTTATGGACAGCTATTGGTGGCTCTCTTCTCCGGAGCCCCCGTCACCTCTTCAGTGCGGTGCAGGATATTGCCCGCTACTTCCACTGCCCTCTAGACCGGTTGGGTCCCCAGCACATCCGCGAGTACCAAGCCTATTTGTTCAGCCAGCGATAGCTGGCCCCGAACAGCGTTGCCCAACGGCTGGCCGCTCTGCGCTCCTTCACAAGCGTCAAAATCCTATCCAAAATTCCTTTAACCAAATTCCAGCGGAAATGCCGCCGGAATCATGCCTGGACCGTGAACAACGGATCAAATTCGGGTAACCCCGCCTGCTTGCCGGCCATCCATCGCAAGAGGAGAACCTCCCTTGGATCAGTCAAGCCACTTGTGGCTTTGTTCGGGATTACTTCCAGAAGGAAATGGGCCAAGGGGTCTTTGTAATAGTCGATGTCGGGCTCAACAACCACACAATCCACCGCGCTCCCGTTAGGAAGCTGAATGGTCTTCCGGTTCCCCTGATGAAAAGTCAATTGAACATTCGTCACATCGAACTGTGTTTGTTTGTAGCTCAGCGTTGCGCCGGGATGGAAGATTCCGGGGTCTTTCTCTGCTGCAAACGCTCCGGTAGCTGCGGCCTGGACGACGTCGTCAATCAGCGCTTTGTCTGCATAAGCAAAGAACCGATCCTGGGCCATCGCAAAATCCTAGCTGTCCCAAATCACTTCCCAATAGTAGTCCAACGGTGTCTTCCCACTGGGAAGAGTGATCTGTGACATTGCGGTGGCAATGTTCAGGAGCGCGGCAAGAGCCAAGCCGCCGTTGTCCTCCATGACGTTTTCATAGCGCGTCAGAGCATCATTGTCGTCCTTCGCGCCAATCGAGAGGATCTGGAAGAGCTGGGGTCGCAAGCTCTGAAGTTGATTCCACTGTGCCGAGGCAAAGTTGCAGTGTCCCTTCGCCGGCAGGAGCATGAGGTTGACTTGTTCAACCCTCTTAGGGGAAATCTTCACTGGCATCCATCCGGCATCAACGTATCCATCGGCGGAGACAATCACCGTATAGCTATCGAAAAAATTGTCAAAGAAGGGGAGCCCCTTGAACAACTCTGCCGACCCGGCGCCGGGAAAGGCATACGTCTTCCTTACGCTCGGCGCCTGGCCGTCCATGAGCGTGGCCGTCCATTGAACGCTCTGCGGAAGTGGTCGGCGAGTTCCGTCCACGAGGTATATCAGAACGGATCCAGTATTCGGGGCCAATGTGATGGGGCTGCCCATGTTCGTCTCCTGTTCATGAATCTCTACTGGTCAAGCCAAACTTGCCTCCATGCCACCAATCGCCGGCCTCGCCGGCCTTTCCAAAATCAAAGCCAGACGAGGCGAGGTAATCTGTGCTCTGACCTTTGCCTGCTGACCCGAAGCCAGATCCATGGCCAGGAATCCCCATGGTTCGGCAAATCGATCGTGCGTGTACTTTGCCACCTCACCCATTTCATGCCACAAATCGCCTTGAACCTTTTTGAACTCAGGACTGTTCGGGGAAGGCGCGGGATCCTGAGAGAGAAGGCGTTGGACGGCGGCGAGGGAGGCTGCCATCTCAACCATGGTCGTGGCCCACCATTCGATGAGCACAAAGTCGCCGGCGATAATTGGAATCTCAGCGCTGAAACTCAGATTGGGAAACAATGTGTGGAGATTCACCAGAGTCCCGCCCGTCTCCTTGACCTGTTTCCAAGTTGAGTCGTTCGCAAGAGCCTGGAGGCGGTAGTCGTCGTCGCCTGGATGCAACAAGAGCCTCAGCGCATTTCGCCCGATAAGCTCGTATTCCTCCACCTGGCGTGGGCGCCCGTCAGGATGAAAGAACAGACTCTGCATAAGCGCCTCGTCGTAATCAGCATTAAGGTAAAAAGTGGTCCGCCCGTAATCAGCCACACCAGAAAGGCTGTCTCTCTTCTGAGCATCTGAGATCAAAGCCAACTTTTCAAGGACGTCAAGATTGCCCGCCATTGTCAGGGGTTCGGTCTTCGCCTGAAGTGCAAAGTGCCAATAGGACGTCTTCAGGGTTGCCGCCTGAACAGCCAGTTTGCTGCAACGATAGGCAGCGGTAATGAGGAAGTTCTGCGCCAGGACCTTTCGCAGTTTGTCGGTATCGGCCAGGTAGTTCACTCCTGCGGCGATGCGGGAAGCGTTAGCCTGATCGGTGATTACAACTTCCCCACTCGCGGGATCCGTGAACACACTACCCTGCAAACTCAGATCATAGACAGAAGCATAGTTATAAATGCCGAGGAGATTGATCCTGAGCGTTTGCCCCTGGTCACGAATGGTCGTGAAGACGCTCTGGATCTCGCGGACGCCACGGGGCAATGACCTTGCAGGTTGCGCCAGCGCGGAGAAGTCCAGCTTCAACGCCTGTTGAACAGCAGCGCGTCCGTCGGGATCCAAATTGCTCAGGTCAATTTCATAAAGGAACGCTGCGCCCTGAGAAGAGCCTGCGTAGAGTTCGCTCTCCAAGGCCAGCTCCAGTCGTCTTTGAACAGCGGTCTTGAGAGCGCCGGCGATAGCGTCGACTTTCTCATCACTCAGCCCCATCTGCTCATACTCGGAAGCGGAAGGGAATGGGGCAGGGCTGATGGCGCCGAGCACCGCGGAAACAAAATCCACCTTACCCATTCCTGCGGAGACTCCAATCGCCGAAGTGACCTGGACCTGGAAGTCAGCGCCACGTTTTTTGTAAATCCCTAAGCGGACAGTCCCCGGGCCGATTTTCTGAACTCGTATCTGGAACTCGCCCGTAATGGCGTAGGAAGCTCCAACATCGACCGAAGCTCCCTCCTTAACATTGATGGCTCCGGGCAGAACTCCGGTCGATACACTCACCAGAGGGTTCACCGCACTCAGCAAATTGATGCTTCCAGAAAACTGCAGTGTCCCGGCGCCTTCAACGGTTGCAATATCAGCGACGCCCATGGCCGCAAGATCATCAATCCCAGCGGGGATCATGTAGTCTTCGAGAGATTCCTGGAGCGCAGACACAAAGGTAGGAGTGGAGGCCGCGGTTTGAAACAACTTGTAATGCGTAAGGCACAAGGTGGTACCAGCAGTAAATCCGAAATCGAGGTTCCCAGAACTCAAATCCGGCCCAGCAGAAATGGTCGCCTTTACCCCCAAAGCCAGATAGGCGCCCTGAGCAGGTATGTCGATAGGATTCTCGTAGGGGTCGGAATCAAAAAGGCTCCCCTGGGGTAGACCGTCATGCTCCCGGAAACACCGGCGCTCACCACGAGCTGCGAACTCGCCAATGCCAATTGAGCTGGTTGCTGAAAAGCGAGGCCGATATTCGAGGACTCCAATGGGAAGGCCACCAGTGGCACGTCCTGGAGCGAAGCAAGGTCCTGCTGAAAGGCGGACAGACTGGGGAGTTGCTTGAAGTACTTGGAGAAAGCCGAGGCGGGGTTTGGAGTTGCCGTAAGATCAAGCCCGAAACCATCAACGACCTGAATGGTTGGCATCTGTACCCTCCTGGGCACGACACCGCAGATTATTTGAAAGGAAGCCCAACCCTCTCTTTTACCTTGTTTTTAAAAAAGTGTCAATAAACATCCGATCATGAGTCGCTGACATTTTACTTGACTTTATTCACACCACATTGTATGTATGCAATGTTAATTATTAGGCAATACAAAGGGCGAAACAAAACATAACCGAATACGAACGCAAGATTTTGTCGTAACTTGCTGGGGCGCGAGATTTCCGAACAGCAGTCCACCGTGGCTGTCCAAAATCACCGCTCCCCGTTTGATTGCCCCCAAAGTGCTTAACGGCCAGCGGGCTGATCACCAAGGTGAGTAGAGGCTCAATTACACCGCCATCATCTTCGCCAGTGATCCTTGCCTGTCAATGACCGTCGGGGCCGGACTCTTCCACTGGGAGGTCAAACATGCTGGGACTGGATTGGAAGCATGGGAAGGCCGCGTATGACTACGTCATTGTGGGATCGGGTTACGGCGGCGCGATTTTCGCGGCCAGATTTGCGTCAGCAAACCTTAACCCAAAACCCTCCATTTGCTTGTTGGAGCGAGGGCGTGAATGGCCTGTGGGCACCTTCCCCGATCAAGTTGATACCGTGCTGGCCGCCCAGCGCAATGACGCCAATCCCTTGGGCCTCTACGAATTTCTGAACTACCCGGACATATCTGTGATTAAGGGATCTGGCCTGGGCGGGACATCGCTGGTGAATGCGAATGTCGCGATTGTCCCGGACCCTGAAGTCTTCCAGCAAACGAATTGGCCCAGGACCATAACTAGGGACGTTCTCATGCCCTATTACGAGCGTGCGCGTCAGGTACTTGGGGCGAATCCCCATCCTCGCGCGATGCAGTTGGCGAAAATGCAGGCAATGGACCGCCGTGCCGCGGAAATCGAGAAGCATGCCTACCCTCTGAAGATCGTCGTGAACTTCAGCGTCAACGGCAAGAACCCGTATGGGGTCGACCAGAAGCCTTGCACTGATTGTGGCGATTGTATAACCGGCTGCAACGTGGGGGCGAAGAACACCCTCTACATGAACTACCTTCCCCTGGCTGCGAATGCCGGGACTGAAATCTACACGCAGACGAAGGTTGAGTGGATCGAAAAACTGCCCGGAGGGGGATGGCGGATTCATGGGCGTCACGTGTCTGACGATCTTGATGACGAACCGTTCAATATGGATGCAAAGAACGTTGTGCTCTCGGCGGGAGCAATCAATTCCCCGGAGATCCTGCTTCGGTCCGAAATGCACGGCCTTTCCGTGTCGCCTGTCCTGGGCACTGGATTCAGTGGCAACGGGGACTTCTTTGGCCTGGCCTACAACGGGGGGTATGTCACAAATGTGCTTGGGTACGGCCTGAAGACTCCGCAAGCGGGCGATGCTCTTCCACCTGGTCCGACCATCGTGAGCGCGATCTCCTACGACGGTAACGTACCTCTCGAGGATCGATTCACCCTGGAGGATCTCTCTTTCCCAAGCGCCTACGTTCTGGGGGCGAAGGCTGCCTTTGCCCTGCTTCGCGGGGATGATACGGTCACGGGGAATGAGGATGCGCAGCAACAACGCTGCCTGAACGATTCAGACCTCCTGCATCCGTACCGAGCGGATGGGGCCTTGAACCACACGATGTTTTATCTGGTGATGGGCCACGATGATGCTCGCGGGACCATGGTCTTTGATGCGCCGTGGAACGAACCCGACGGGCGTATGAGTATTCAGTGGGATGGTGTGGGGCGGCAAATCATCTTCACCCGGATTGCGGAAGAGTTGCGTCGCCACGCGCGTGCCTTACAGGCGAGTTTCATCGTAAATCCGCTCTGGGATATCTTCAAGACTCGCCACCTGGTTACAGCTCATCCACTCGGTGGTTGCCCACTTGGGGAGGATTATCTGCACGGGGCCGCAGACGAGTTCGGCCGTGTTTTCTCGGGCGATGGCAGCGTCCACGATGGACTCTTCGTTTGCGATGGCTCTCTGATACCTTCCGCGCTGAATGTGAATCCCCTGATGACCATTTCGGCGCTCGCCGATAGGATCGTGGAGAGGAATATTCAGGCTCTCCAGGGGGCCGCCTATCCTCAACCCAGCAAGTCTGTCAGCTTGTCAACCATCAGCCCGATTGACGTCTCCAAGTACAGTGAGGCGCAACTGGAACCGCTCTTCCGCCGGTGTACGACCCTTGGGATCGACACGATGCTGAATCAAGGCGGGGCCCCGCAAATCGACGTGGCCTCGCGGACGATTCGCAACGACCAATTCTGGAAGGGGTTTTTCCCCCAAGGCCACATCCTGAACCAGATGTCCTCAGTGCTGTTCACAGGATTCAAGAAGCAGTTTCAAAAGGACGGCAACAATTACACGGGCATCACGAGTGACACCGACGATCACATCCATGCTCGGAACAGCCTGGAGGAGATCAACTTAAACAAACCTGAAGGCACACTGGAGGCGGGGAAGTACATCCTGCTGCGATATCTAGACTTTCCCTGGACGGGGTACTACGACATTTTCAAGCTCCTCAACGAGGATCTTTTGATTGGACGCGTCTACCTGGGGGATTATCCGAATGGAGCTCGCTTGTTTACTTTTCCCATGACGCGGAAGTACAGCTTTGAGCAGATGACCGTTAATGATCACCAGGCGCTCTACGCAGCCGGAACCGTGCCAACCAGCCAGGATCTTGAGGGCGTTTGGAGAATGGATGTCGTCTCTAATGCCAACCACGCCGGCGGGATTGCTTACCTGCAGTTCGCTCCCAAGCCGGACGGCCACATCGAATCCCGCTACCTACTGATGGGACTGATGGAGGGCCTTGTCCTTCCGAGTTTCGTCCAAGACCATTTCCAGTTGAACGACTTCACACCGTTCCGCGACGAGATTCGTAAGGTCACCGCCGACTTTCTGGTCGGAAAATACGTCACCGGACTTTCTCCTGCCGTGTCTTCCTTCATGAACAACTCGACTCTCGGCATCCTCCACACTGATGCCAATGGTGAGTTCGGTTTCAATTACATGCTGACCCGAACAGATATGGGGCAACTGCCCACCGAGAGCATCCTCAGTCCGTTCCTCGATGTTTATCTCCCGGATGGGCTCGGCCTGACGTTCAGCGAAGAAATGGTGGGTTGGTATTTTGAAGGTGCAACAACACCCACTCCTGACCGGGCGGGAGACCTGACGATTGCTGACCGCATTCCGGCATCGGGAACACCCGCGGGCGCGGTTGACTGCAAGTTTGATGTTGATATGACTGCGCGGGATGTTAACGAGTTTATTGATGGGGCCGAACATGAGGCAGGGATGGACGGCACGATCAGCTTCGGGAAGTTTCAAGGCGCAGACCAAACGACCTACCCGATCGATTCGCAGAACAGCCGTTTCAACTATCTCGAAGTGAACGAAGTCACCGGGCAGGCTGAGATGAGGTATCACATCGAATTCACTGGGCCTGGCGCGCGACGTTTCATCTTCGAGGGGCGAAAGTACATGCAGAAAGATCTGGGGGGTGGTTTGCCCGGCTTGCGGGAAATCCTGGAGGACTACACCACGCTCTACGTTCACGTGTATGAGCGAAAAGATGGCCAGCCCGACACACACATCGGTCTCGGTTACATGAAGTTCCGGACTTTTGAAAACCTCGCCGCCGTCGGCAACGTGGTTGGATTCCTGTCGTCCTTCCAGGTGACAGGGACAGATGATCCCATCATCCAGATGCAAGCGAAGATGCGCTTCATTGCCTTCACTGCACAGTTTGTGCTGATGGAATACGATCCTCTGTCTCCTGATATCGGCAGCTTCCACGAAGACGTTCATCTTCAAGTGGTTCGCGGCGCGGATACGCCCGACTATTTCAGCACCCAGGCCAGCGGGGACCTGCAACAGGTCCTGAAGAACACTCCGACGCAGTCTCTGGAGTCCCTCATCAACACGGGGAAGGTGACTTTCGATTTTGACAAGAAACGGATCTTCCGCGACTCGTTCTGGAAGGGCTCTTTTGCAGAAGATACGCTGCTTGGAGGGGAAGAACGACTTCGGAATGGAGGACTCGGCGACAGCGCTGTGCGGGCAGGGCAGATTTTTGCCGGGGGAAGCTTCTGGAAGCGTTTTGACCAGATCCAGAACGGAGTTGCCACGGGCTATGTTGTGAACTACAAGATCGACTTTCTTCCAGGCGAACCCCAGGTGCGGGAGATCGCATACCCTGACAACAACCGCCGCTACTTCACACAAGGGGACAAGGTGCTGCTGTTGAATTACGCTAACGATCCCTACAAACAGGTGTACGACACCATCAAGGTAATCGATGATCAGAATGCGATAGGCGTCATGCACATCGGGGATTTCCCCAACGGCGTAGAGTTCGCGACGTTCGTCATGGCGCGAAACAATTATCCCTTTGAGAAGATGTCGGCGGATGATCACCGTCTGATGTTCATGGATCCTCACACCAGCGTCCTGAATGCCGGCCAGTTGCAAGGCCAGTGGAACGGCAACCTGATTCTTGTTGCGCACCCCAACAGCACACTTCTGAACCAGATGAACCCCGTGGTCTTCCAGCTTTCGTTCACAAACCAGGGGACGCAATTGCGGGCTAGCTACAAGTTTGGGCTGATCAGCGGGGAATCACAGGTCGAGATGACCCCGGAATATGTCCAGCTGAGCGATTTCACATCATTCCAGGAGCAGATCCGGATGATCGATAACGACACGATGATCGGGAAATGGGTCTCATCAGATATATTCCCGTCTCTCGCTGATCCACTCCGGAACTACGTCGAACCAGGTTCAAGCCAATTGGCTTTCTATTACATCCTGACGCGCGTGAAGAGCTGAACCCGCGCCTGCAGCAAAGAGGCTGGTTCAGGGCGCGGCACCCATTCGTATATTGAGCCGAAAAGGAGCATCCCATGGCGACGCCCACAACGGCACCGGTTCCCACAGTAACAAACTGGTTTGGGGACCTGGTCTCGCATCCTCAAGTTGTAGTCGAAGCAAACTCGACGGATGACATCCTCGCAATCTTGAAAGATGCGGACAAGTACCCTTCCCCGGTTCGAGCCGTCGGTTCCAACCATTCCACCTCACGCTGTGGCGCGGCGGACGGCGGAACCCTTATCAAAATGACCAAAATGAATAGCATTCTGAGTATTACTGACAATACAGTTACGGCACAGGCCGGGGCGCTTTATATTGATATCGCCGAAGTGCTGGAGAAACGCCAACTGCAGTTTTATGTGAACACCGAGATCGGTAGCCTCTCAGTGGGCAGCGCGGCGTGTGCGGGGACGAAAGATGCCTCCTTCTCCGGGGAATACGGCCAGGTGGGCTCCTACATTACTGCCGTCAAGATGGTCTTGCCTTCCGGCGAGTTGCTGGAAGTCGATGAGACTCAGCCTGAGTTGCTGCAATACGTGCGATCAAGTTATGGATTGTTCGGGATCGTGACCGAGGCCACTCTCCGCGTCCGTCCCCTCCTGCCGATGGCGGTTCACCACGAAACGTTTGACCTGGAAGATTTCGTCCAGAAGCTGCCGGCGCTTACAGCTCGCAATGAATCAATGATGTACTACATTTTCCCCTTCGACAACCTGATCACCGTGGAGTTTCGAAAATACAATCCCGGGGCTTCTGGAGATCCGAATCGCACCGCCTGGCCACTCCGCAACTATATGTGGGCGACGGCGGGGCCGGCGTTCTGCAGCCAAGTCGAAAAGAATATTCCGGACCCAACCGTTCGTTATGGCGTGATCGATGGTTTCTGCGCTCTTTGGCGTTTTAAGCTTGAAAACCTAATTTGCAGTGACTACACCATCGCTACCGACCAGATTATTCGTTATCCCGCGGTCTCTAACGATAGCCGGTACACTTTCAGCTTTTGGGCGATACCCGAGGAACGTTTTCCCGCCGCCCTGACGGAGTATTTCCAGTTCTGCCGGGAATACTACCAGCAGAAGGGATATCGCTCTAATATGCTGAATGTTGGCTACCGCATAAGCAAAGATCAAGAATCGTTGTTGTCTTATTCTTACGACGGCAACGTGATGACCGTGGACCCGGTCTCCACTGCTAATCCGGGATGGGAGACCTTCCTGGGCGCCTACAACGAACTCTGCAGCAACGAAGGCGGGATCCCGCTGCTGAACCAGACTGCCATGGTCACACGAGCCCAGGTGCAGAAAGGACTCGGAGATCGATGGACGCAGTTCGCAGAGGTCAGGAAAAAATACGATCCAGGCAACCGGCTACTGAACGACTATTTTCGGGATTTGTTAGCTGAATGAGGGCCTCTTTGGGCCTGCGACCCTGTTGTATCCAACGATTGCCGAGGGCCATCCCTACCCGATTCGAACTCAGGCTTTCGGTCTCTTGTTGGTCAACCTTACCTTAGAGGGCTGATATGGGCACGCGAGTAGTGGTTCTCGGTGGCGGCGTTGGAGGTCTGAGTGTTGCCCAGGAGCTCGCCGAGCGTGGGTTCAAAGTCGAAGTGTATGAGCGAAGGTCAGGATTTGGTGGCAAGGCGCGCAGTATTCCGGTGCCAAGCTCCGCGTCAGAGGGTCGAAGGCCATTACCCGGTGAACATGGCTTCCGGTTCTTTCCCAGCTTCTACAAACACTTGCCGGACACAATGAAGCGTATTCCTTTTGCCAGCAAATCCGTTTTCGACAATCTTGTTGATTCCACTCGCGTACAAATCGCGAGGGCGGGAAAGCTGGCCTTCCTCGAGCCGACGCAATTTCCGCAAACGCTCGACGACTGGCTCACGGTCTTCAAATCCCTCTTCAGCAACCTCGGTATACCTGATGACGAACTCGCATTTTTCATTGACCGCCTGCTGGTCTTGCTGACCACCTGCCCCGAGCGTCGTCTTGCCGAGTACGAGAACATCGCCTGGTGGGATTTTATCGATGCAAGGAACAAATCCGTGAGCTACCAAAAGTATCTCGGAGAAGGGCTCACCCGGTCCTTGGTGGCCATGAAGGCGGAAATCAGCAGCACTCGAACGGTCGGTTATATCAACCTTCAGCTCATCCTGGGACTTTTGTGTGCTGCCGGGGGATTCGACCGCCTCCTGAATGGTCCCACGAACGATGTCTGGATCGACCCTTGGATTGCGCACCTGAATGCGCTCGGAGTGAATATGCAGGGGGATTCCACCGTGCGCTCCTTCGAGCTTGAAGGCGGGCGGGTGGCGCGAGTGGTTGTCGAGCAAGCAGGGAAGACCGCAGAAGTGACGGGCGACTATTTTGTCTGCGCGCTGCCCGTGGAGATCATGGCTGGACTCGTCACCGAGAACATCAAGAACGCCGCCCCCTCTCTCGCTCATCTGGACAGGCTTCAAACGCGCTGGATGAACGGAATTCAGTTCTACTTGAGGAACGATGTTCCTCTCGTTCACGGTCATTCGAATTATCTCGATTCTCCATGGGCGCTGACCTCGGTTTCCCAGAGACAGTTCTGGCCGGGAGTTGATTTTTCGGGCCTCGGTGATGGTGAGGTGGGCGGTATCCTCTCGGTTGACATTTCAGACTGGGATACTCCGGGCATTATTTACGGGAAGCCTGCAATGCAATGCACCGCCGAGGAGATCAAGAATGAAGCCTGGGGCCAGCTCAAGGCCCACTTGAATACGGGTCCGGCCGAGACGCTGAGCGACAGCAACCTGTTATCGTGGTTTCTTGACCCTGACATCCAGTTTCCGAACCCCAGCGCAGTCACCAACGCGGAGCCGCTCCTGATCAACCCTGCGGGTTCACTCCAATACCGTCCAGAGGCTTCAACGGAAATACCTAACCTTTTCTTGGCCTCGGACTACGTGCGCACGTATACCGACCTCGCTACCATGGAAGGAGCAAACGAGGCAGCCCGCCGATCCGTGAACGCCATCATTGATGCTTCCGGGTCCAACGCCACCAAGGCTCAAATCTGGCCATTTCAGGAACCCGAGATCTTCAAGCCGATGCAGGATTACGACTTGCTTCGTTTCAAGCTGGGCTTGCCGCACGGTAAGGTGCTTTGATCAGATCGATGGGATGCGTGTACCTGCTGGGGGCAGTCCCAATGCCTGCGATTTTGCAGCTACCGATACCGAGTTTCGCCGCTTCGTCCTTGGTCCAGGTCAATTAGCGGGGGTAGGATTGGGCATTTTGAAGAAGAAACGCCATGAGGGCCCAAGACAGTTGCAGCGGCTCGACGATGCAGCCGTCCATGGCAGCTTCCAAATCGCTAACAATAACGCCCACGTGGTGGGGCGTGAACAAGCATGTCTGATTATCGTTTGACATCCGAACCTCCCCTGAGGACCATAATCGTATGCTTCTCCGTATGGTGCGAAGCACTCCTTCCGCCGTCGAAATTCACGAATTTGCCGCCTGCCACCGCTGCTTTCCTCAGGACAGGTGAATGATTTCACGGCTTGAGCTAGAATCGTACATGAGCGGGACGAGAGGCCCGAATATGACCGAAGCAGACCCTACCTTGGAACGACTTGAAGATCAAATTAACTGGTACGATCGTAAGAGCAATTACAGCCAGCAGGTTTACAAGTGGCTCAAGATTATTGAGATTGTAGCGGCCGCACTTGTGCCCTTGTCAGCAGGTCTCCATATGCCGGCAGCGGTCACGGGAAGCCTAGGGGTTTTGATTGCGGTGCTGGAGGGGCTTCTGCAACTCAACCAGTATCACCACAATTGGATTGCCTATCGGTCTACTTGCGAGACCTTAAAACACGAGAAGTATCTATACTTGGCGAACGCAGGTCCTTATTCAACAGCCACAGCCGCACACGTGCTGCTGGCCGAAAGGATTGAATCCTTAGTCTCCCAGGAGCATGCGAAGTGGGCTGCAGGCCAGGAAGAAGCGGCCAAGCAAAAGAATGAATGAGAGGCGGCACCCCGAGGCTGGTTAAATATCAACAGGCCTTTGCTTCACATTCCAGAAAGCGTCTGACCCCAATTCTGTTTCAGGCAAGCACCGGATACGCCAAATCTGTACCAACTGCCTCCCCATGTGCGACGCTGTGAGGCACTGTCTTACCGGAGCCGGACATGGCGCAACAAGTTTTTATCAGCTATGCATCGTCAGACAAGGCTATCGCTGAGCGCGTCTGCGGCGCCTTGGAGAACGCGGGAGCTTCGTGTTGGATCGCTCCCAGGAACATTGAGCCGGGTACAGACTTCCCGACCGCCATCGTGGAAGCAGTCAATTCGGCTCTTGCGTTCGTGCTGATTCTCACTGAGTACGCTGCGGCCTCGCCCCATGTCCTCAGCGAAGTTGGTCACGCCTTCAACGGCAAGAAGCGAATTATCTCCTTCCGCATTTGGCAACAGACCTTGCCCGAGGATCTGGAATATTTCCTTTCCTTGACCCAGTGGCTCGACGCCCCCGACGGTTGCACCGACCAGAACTTAAGGCGGCTTGTCGAAGCAACTCTGGCCGCCCTTGCGGGCGAACCAACTCTGCGCCCTTTGGCGCCGCTCAAGAGCCGAGCAAGATGGCTTGCCGGTGCGATCCTGACGTTGGTGGTGGTTGGCGGGATGATGGTCTTTTTGAAATCATGGAGGTCGCCCGGCCGTAACACAGCCGCGCCGACGCCAATTGGCGTGACTGCCTCTCCCCGCCGCACTCCCCCGGCCGGCCCGCAACTGAAGACCTGGTCCAACCCCGCTGATGAACTGACCTACGTCTGGATCCCTGCCGGAACATTCATAATGGGATGTTCGGCGCAAGATAGCGAATGCAAAGACGACGAAAAGCCGACCCACCAAGTGGCCATCGAGAAAGGCTTCTGGCTGGGCCAAACCGAAGTGACGGTCGCAGCCTATCGAAGATTTGCGGCCAAATCTGCCCGGCATTCTCCCGACGGTGAAGGCACTTTTCCAGTGAGTGGCGTAAGCTGGGCCGGCGCAAAAGAGTATTGCGCGGCGATGGGGGGACGGCTACCGACCGAAGCGGAATGGGAATATGCGGCACGCGGCGGGAATTCTCAACCATATTATGGGGTGATCTCAGAGATCGCCTGGTACGTGGACAACAGTGGCAACGCTCCCCATGCAGTAGGAAAGAAGCAGCCCAATGCCTTCGGTCTTTACGACATGCTGGGAAACGTCTCCGAGTGGGTTCTGGATCGCTACTTCGACAAGTATACTTTTGACTCTGTAGCGACGGGCCCCGGTGTCGAGCAGCCCCTTCCTTCGAATGCTTTGGCGGTTGCGCGCGGAGGTTTCTGGGAGAGCAATGCATCTGCCCTCCGCGTTTCTCATCGTTTAGCCCAGGAAAAGGATGGGGCCGATATCCCAATCGGCTTTCGCTGTGCGAGCGACCATCCCTGAGTCCTTGCGCCTCTGTCTACGCGAAAAACATTAAAACCACAATTTCCCTGATGATCTTTGCGGGTCTGCAACGGTGCATGAGCAAGATTGTCGCACATGTACTGTTCTTCGGTAGAGTGACCTTCGTCTTCGCGGCATTATCATGATTGAACGGACGCTAGAGCGGTTTCGATTTAAGTTCGTACATATCCACAAGAGGCGAAGAAGTTTGTGCATTCGCTTGGGGAGACCGTATTGAGCGATTCCCCAATTTCCTTCCATAGGGCATCGATATCTCGTT
>Ga0187873_1002039_pt1 | contig 15872 bp, 14 predicted proteins | sample June2016WEW_16_1_2_FD_133012 | JGI IMG/M metagenome (GOLD analysis project Ga0187873, IMG submission 133012) | Peatland microbial communities from SPRUCE experiment site at the Marcell Experimental Forest, Minnesota, USA - June2016WEW_16_100 | ecosystem: Environmental > Terrestrial > Soil >... | reverse complement strand
CGCTTTGGGCCGCACACCGCCGGCCGGTTTCACGAGTTACACATATGTGGTGGATGATTACAATCGCTATTTTCTCAACCAGCTTTACGAATTGCTGACCGAATACGGGCCGATTGGCGAAGTCTGGTTCGACGGCGCGAATCCGGATCCCAGCGTCAAGGAGACCTACAACTACGCCGCGTGGTTTGACCTGATCCGCCATTTGCAACCCGGGGCGATTATTTTCGGCAAAGGGCCGGACGGGCGCTGGGTGGGCAATGAGGGGGGTGTCGGGCGCACCACAGAATGGAGCGTCATTCCTCTGCCTGTTCCGCCCGACAACTTCCTTTGGCCGGACATGCAGGCCGGTGATCTCGGCAGCCGTGCCAAACTTACGCCTGGTTCGTACCTCTGGTGGTATCCGACGGAAACCAATGTCACCATTCTCGCCAACGGCCAATGGTTTTGGGGGTATAGGAAGCATCCCAGGAGCCTGCCACAGTTGGTGGACATTTATTACACGTCCATCGGTCGTAACGGAAACCTCATTTTGAACCTGTCTCCAGATACGCGTGGTCTGGTTCCGGATGATCAGCTTGAAGCCTTGAGCCGGATGGCACAGGTGATTAAGGATACATTCGCAAAAGACCTTGCTGTTGGCGGCAAAATGACGGCCGACAATTCTAATGCCGCCAACAGCCCGTCGCTGGCGCTCGACGGAAACCTCGACACCTGGTGGGAAGCCGCACCGGGACACACCACCGCCACCTTGACGTTAACGCTGCCGGCATCGGTCACGTTCGATGTCGTTTCTTTGCAGGAAGCGGTGGATCATCGTAGCCAGAGAATCGAGTCCTTTGCCATTGAAACCTGGGATGGATCGGCGTGGGTCAAGGTAGTGACATCAGACGAACTGACGACCGTCGGGCACAAACGGCTGATACGGCTGAAATCGCCAGTGACCACCGACCAGGTACGCATTCGCATTACCAGTTCACGCCTGGAACCGACGCTGGCAGAAATCGGACTCTTCAAGCAATCCGTTTACGGCCAGTCTCCTGTCATTTCAGATCGTGACACCAACGGCCACGTGACGATTAGCAACACCGGCGGTTTAAATATGGTTTATACTGTTGATGGTAACACGCCGACGGCCAATTCTGCAGCTTACAGTTCACCGATCTCCATGCCGTTGACCGGCACCATGCAGGCTGCCTGCGTCATGCCAAACGGCCAGCTTGGCATCGTGACTTCAAAAACTTTTGCTGGCCTGTCGCCCACCGGCTGGAAAGTCGTCGCCGTGGACAGCCAGGAAACCGCCGGAGGCGACAACGCTGCTGCCAATGCGATTGACGGCAACTCGTCTACGTTCTGGCACACCCGCTGGAATAAAGATCTGAAGCTGCCTCATTTCATCACGATTGACATGGGAACTTCACATCGGATTGCCGGCTTCACCTATCTGCCGCGCCAGGACGGAAACCTCAACGGCACCGCCGAAAATTACCGTTTTGAAACCAGCATGGATGGAGTCACCTGGACGACCAATGTCGCTTCGGGCACGTTCGCCAACATTCGGAACAACCCGTCGCTCCAGCAAGTCAGCTTCTCGCCCGTCAACGCCCGATTCTTCCGCTTCACGGCCTTGCAGGAAATCAACAAAAACGGCTGGACGAGCGCTGCCGAAATCTCCGTGTTGCCTGCCGCCGGGCTTTAGGATAATATCAGGTTCTGATAAATAAGAAGTGTAATTGTTTTTTCTTTATTAGGACTGAAAAATGACTAAGAAAAATGATGTCTTGCTATGGTGTTTATTAGTGTTTTTGATTGTGTCATTATCGTCCGCATCTTCACCCACGGCACCTGCAACACGTATGATCACCGCCGATGTCGGAGTCGAAAAGGGACCGTTAAGCCAGATGTTTAATCTTTGTGTAGGTGCAGGCCGGGCCAACGAGGGCCTGCGGGCCGACTGGCAGCGGCAGCTTGCATATGTCCACCGTGAATGCGGTTTTCGATATCTGCGCTTTCACGGACTGCTCTGCGATGATATGGGCGTTTATAGTGAGGATAAAAACGGACAACCAGTCTATAACTGGCAATACATCGATGAGTTGTTTGACTCCATGCTGAATATCGGCGTAAAGCCCTTTGTCGAGATTGGCTTTATGCCTTCGGCGCTGGCAAGCGGACAAAATACTATTTTCTGGTGGAAGGGAAATGTTACACCGCCGAAGGATTATGCAAAGTGGGAAGCTTTGGTTAAGGCGCTGTTCACGCATTGGAAAGAACGCTACGGCGAAAATGAAGTTGCAACCTGGTACTTTGAAGTATGGAACGAGCCGAATCTTGATGGCTTCTGGCTCGGCTCCAGTGCCAAGAAAGGCAAAACAGACAAAGAGTTTCCTGAATACGCGCAGCAGGAGTATTTCAAACTTTATGCCTCGACGGCCAAAGCAATCAAAGCCGTCTCCTCCCGTTTTCGTGTGGGTGGTCCCGCCACCGCCGGTTGCGCCTGGGTGCCGGAAACAATCGATTTCTGTGTAAAAAACAAAGTGCCTATCGATTTTATTTCAACCCATCATTACTGTGTTAATTCGGGTTTTCTTGACGAAAACGGCACAGCAGGAACTATTCTTTCACAGGATCCCAATGCTATGTCCGGACGTGTGCATAACGTTCGCCGCCAAATTGCTGAATCCGCTAGCCCCAGCCTCGAATTGCATTTCACCGAATGGAGCTCTTCCTATACCCCCAGCGATCCGATTCACGACAGCTATCACAGCGCAGCGTTTATTTTAAACAGCCTTCGGCGTTCTGGCAGTGACCCGCAGTCGATGTCATATTGGACTTTCACCGACATCTTTGAAGAAAATGGCCCTCGCACAACACCGTTTCACGGCGGTTTTGGTCTCATCAATTATCAGGGAATTAATAAACCCGCTTTCTATGCCTATCAGTTTTTAAACCGGCTGGGGACAATCGAACTTAAAAGTAACGATGAAGCATCATTGATAGCCAAAGATGACAAAGGCGCCGTACAGGTCTTGTTCTGGGATTTCACGATAACGCATCCAGGTGAAAAAGTGCTCAACCAGGATTTCTATAAACGTGACCTGCCTCCCAAACGGGCAATGCAGACAACCCTGCGCATCAGTGGGCTGAAATCCGGCCGCTATGCCGCAACTCTCTACAAGGTCGGCTATCGGGTCAACGATGCCTATGCCACCTACTGCGATCTCGGCTCCCCCTCCCAGTTGACCAGGGCGCAAGTCGCCTTCATTAAGGATAAAAACGATGGCTCACCGCTCGATAGCAAGGTTGTTATCGTCGGTGATGACGGCGTCTTCGCCGGCAACTATGAGGTGCGTGAAAATGACGTGTGCCTGGTAACGCTTTCGCCGTTGTAAGACTAAAAGAAGCGACCTTCCCCCCAAAAAGTGTGCCAGTTGTAATTAGAGTGCTGGCATGATAGAACGCGTAAAAAAGGAGATAAACGATGCTTGGCACAAAGCAAAAGATTAAATGGCAAAGAACAGATGAAGGATTGATTTTGAAAATGCCCGCCTATGGAAATGAAATAGCTAACGTATTTAAATTAACAATCGAAAAGTAACTTAAATTACAAAACGGCAACCGGCGCAGTCAGCGACCATATCGCCAATCGTCACTTCCTCAACACTCGCAAATCTAAGCACTTACACAATTCGGTAAAAAAAACAACGGAGAGATCGTGATTATAACCACGCACTTTTGAGTTACCGAACCTTTTATCCCTTTCTCATTGAAACTGAAACATACCCAAAATACTCCCGCGAGGTACACATGGTATCATGAACGTGACGTAAGTTATTGCCGATAAATGAGTTAAGTAATGATTAAAATGGAGGCGGGGGGATTCGAACCCCCGTCCCGAAATGCATCAAGACGAGCATACTACACACTTAGTCGTTTTTGGGTTTTATCGCCTCGGCGACAGGCAAACGACGGCCAATCGCTTCGGCTATTTCGGAATTTGTCTTAGCCCGTCGGCCCGAAAGCCCCGACGAGAGCAGCCCACTTTTTTACGCCCGAATCAGGCCCGCAGGCGCAACCTGAAAGGACGGGTCGCCTATTTAGGCGGCCATTTGCAACTGGTAGTTGCCAATTAAATTTAGTGCCGGAAATGATTTACCAGGCCAACCGGCGTCCTGGGTATGCAGCTCGACTCTCCGACATCCGGTCGAAACCGTTCGCCCCCGATTAACTTGTCAAATACGTTTATGGTCTCATTATACCACTTATTGCGGACAAAAACAGACTATCTTTTCGCAGTATTCCAGGATTGCGTTTGTGCCCGCTTAATGCAGGCGATATTATAAGGATTTCAATGAGTACAGAGGAATAAGTCGTTGTCATCCGCAAGGTATTTCGCTATATTGCACGGCAGGAAAAATTGAAAGGATTAATCATGACGGATAAAATTGAAAACCCCGATTCCCGTAAAGAGCAAAAAACGACTGTTTTTAAAATCGTCGGATTTATTGCCCGGCTTTCTGTCCTCATTGCCGTAATTTTATTCTTCGTGGAACGAGCTGACAGACAAAAAATAAAGCACTATCAGGCATGGCAGGTCATAAATTCCGCCCAGGGCAGACCCGGCGCAGCCGGCAGAATCGACGCATTGCAGGATTTATGTAATGACGGCGTATCTTTGGCAAATATAGACCTGGAGAACGCGAAAATACCGGCAGTTTCCCTTAAAGGCGCCAATCTTTCCGGGGCACGGCTTTTATATACGGATCTTCGCAATGCGGATTTATCAGGAGCGAATCTTGCTAATGCGAACCTTTCCGAGGCATTATTGGAGAGCGCAACGCTCCGCCGGGCAAATTTGTCAGGAGCGGTTTTTGCTGACGCAAATCTTTGTAAGGCGAATATTTCGGATTCCAATCTTCGCGAAGCGAAATTTTCTAAAGCAATCCTTTCCAAAGCAAACCTTTCCGGGGCACAACTGTCTGTAACGGACTTTCGCAAAGCCGGTCTCGATGAAGCCGACCTGTCCGGTGCGAATCTGTTCGTTACTTCATTTGAAAAGGCGGTTCTTACAAAAGCCAATTTCAACGGGGCAAACAGTAACGGGGCTTTATTCAGAGAAGCCGACCTTACCGGGGCGGATTTCAGCAATGCCTGTCTCAAGGAAGTGATATTTGATTATGCAAACCTGAGTGATGCGAATCTGTCTATGACGAATCTTTCCGGCTCATCTTTTGCCGGGGCAAATCTGGACAGGGCGGATTTATCGAAAGCGAATCTTCACGATACCAACATTTATAACCTAAAGAACTGGAAGACAATTAAAGATATAAGCAATGCGAACATTTACGGGGCGAAAAACGCCCCCGAAGGGTTCGTAGAATGGGCAAAGGAGCACGGGGCAGTCAGCATTGAAAATCAAAGCGAATGGGAAAAAACAATTAAAAAGCTAAAGTAGTTGACCTGATAAATGCGCATTTTCAGATCAACTTTTCAATTACCTTTACCACGCTCTTATTACATTATACCACCAATATTACGAACTAATACAAAAATTGTCGAAGACCGCGGCGAAGTCCTTCGACGAAGACGGGTAGGTTCCTCCTGTCTGCTCCTTCAAACTCAACGACCAACAACGATATACTAACGACTAATTTCTATCTGTGTTTTCTTATGGCAAACGCCGCACCGAGACTGAGAAGCAAAAGCGTGGCCGGTTCGGGAACCTGAATCGCAATACCTTCAAGTTGGCTACTAACATTCAAGACAAATGTTGACTTGTTTCCGCTAGAATCGAACTTAAAAATAGTATTGTAACGTCCCCCCTCATCGTTTTCGTAGAGATTGCCGCTACTGTCAAACGCGATGCCCGTAGCAATCAAACCAGAGGCGAAGACGGTCCTGTTTCCGCTCGAATCGTATTTAAAAATCACTATATCTTGACGCTCCTCGGCCGCATATAGATTGCCGGTGCTGTCAAACGCAAGAGGACCAGGCCAGCACAAAGATGGGTCTAAGATGGTCATGTTTCCGCTCGAATCGAACTTCATAATCCCCGGTGAGTCACCGGTTACATAGAGATTGTTGCTGCTGTCAAACGCAAGATTCCAAGCGCCGTCCAAATCCGAGGCGAATGTGGACATGTGTCCGCTCGAATCAAACTTCATAATCTCACCTGATCCCGAATATGCTTCCAAGCCGGTAACGAAGAGATTGCCACTCCGGTCAAACGCAAGAGCAGTAGGATAGAACGAAAAATCATCAGAGCTGAAAAATGTGGACCTGTTTCCGCTCGAATCGAACTTCTCAATCGTACCAGTTCCCTCATTGGAAACGTAGAGATTGCCACTTCTGTCAAACGCAAGACTTGAAGGGTAGCTCAAACCCGAGGCAAAGGTGGAACTGTTTCCGCTCGAATCAAATTTTAAAATCGTCCCGTCGTCACATCCCACGTAGATGTTATCGGCGTATGTAATGGAACTGACCAATATAGATAGAGCGACAATGATTAGTGCTGCTGCTAAAATACTTCGTGTTCTCATCTCTCTTCTCCTTCTTCAAAAAAGCGATAAGTTTACAAGGCAGGAAATACGCGAGGAATGAACACAGCAAAGTCTCTCTTCTCTCCTTTGCTCATTCTCACCCTTCTGCCTTCTTCGCCTTTTGCCCCCAGACAAAGGCGATTTATATTATACCTTTTTGCAGGTAGTAGTCAAGAGGAATGGTTGAAACAGTGGCAGAGCAGCAATCCTTTGTCGCTTCCCGGAAGGGATGCCAAACGGCAAAGGGACTACTCCTAGAAGGGACGCCTCCCGTGCAGGGATGGCCAAGCCATTACGGCGGGCGGGTAAACTTTCAGGGGAGATAAAAAAAGGGCTGTCGGCTCAAACGCATGGCCAATCAGCCCGGACAAGTCCTCGCTCGTCCTTATTAGTACATACGATGCCTGGCGGAATGTGCTTCAAAAATAAAATTAGATTTGTTTTTTCTTGCGGCAATCAGGAGGAAAACCAAAAAAACAGAGCTGCCAGCATTCGCTGAAGAAGATGCGCGCCGACAGCTCGGACAAGTCGTTGCTCGTCCTCATTGATACATACGATGCCAGCCGGAATTACGTGCTAAAAAAAGAAGCAGCGAAGGATGAACGGCAGGTTTCCATCCTTCGCCCGGAGGGGCTTCGGAGGATAGGTTGCTTTCGCTATGCGGGAGAAATTCAGGCGGAGAATTCGCGTTTACGGGTATTGAGCTGGGCTTTGAGGCGGGCGAGAATCGATGAGTGCATCTGCGAGACCCGCGATTCAGACAAATCGAGCGTAGCGCCAATTTCCTTCATCGTCATCTCTTCGTAATAATACAAAACGACAATCAGCCGTTCGGCTCGCGTCAGGCCCTTGGTGAGCAGGTCCTTGAGGTCGCGTTTCTGTGCCTCGATAGGGGGGTCTTCACTTTTGCGATCCTTGATAATATCGATTTCGCGGATGTCTTTTTCGCCCTCTTCATCGCCGTACTGACTGTTGAGCGATACAATTCCGATGGCGTCGGCGTCCTGTTGCAAACGCTCGAAATCCTCCATATTCATATCCATCTCTTCCGCCAGCTCTTCCTTGCGTGGTTTGCGGCCGAGATGCGCTTCGAGCGATTGTTTTGCCCGTGATAATTGATGTGCCCTTGCCCTGACTAATCTGGGCACCCAGTCCATACTGCGAAGCTCATCGAGTATTGAGCCGCGTATTCTGGGCGAGCAGTATGTCTCGAATTTCACGCCTCTGCCGGGGTCGAAGGCGTCGATGGCGTCCATCAAGCCGAATGTGCCGGCGCTGATGAGGTCGTCAAGCTCGACTTTGCCGGGCAGTTTGGTGTGCAGACGTTCTGCCGTATAGCGAACCAGGTAGCGATAATGCTCCATCAAAGTATTGCGGTATTTTTCCTCGTGGGATTTGTGGAAATGTTCCCAGACATGGTCGATTTGAATTGCTGCGTTGGGTTTCACAAGATTCCTCCCTGAATTTTGTCCAAGATTAGCCATCTCGGTAAGTCACCCTTAATAATTATTACGATTTCACTGTCGAGTCCTATAAACCTCGACTTTTCGGCTACCCAACTTATGTTGATGTCGTCGCAATAGGTGCACACCCACATCTTTATCGCTATTTTTGCCCGTGACTTTAATTAAAGCATCGTCCCGGGCAATTTTCGTTGGCCTGTTTTTGCTTGAGCAGGTCCACGGCTATCCGCTGGTTGAGCGAATTTTCGAGCATTTTGTCTATTTGCCTGCGGAGGTATTCGTCGCGGTTCTGCTCGAAAAGGGATTTTGCGTTTTCGTCGATAGCGGCGGTCGCTTCAAAACTGCCGTTAGCGCCGAATTTGACGTTTTCGCCATCCCGGAGGATGAGCCGACCTGAGCGTGCGTGTTCGGCAAGCGCCTGGGCCATCAATCTCGAAAACTCATCAACCGGCAAGTCCCTGGGCGCAAAACCATCGCTATACATCGTGTTTATATTCCGAATCAGGATTTTTTGCCTGCTTTGCGTGAATTCGATGATTTTGAACAGAACTTCCGTGATGTTGTCTGTTGAGTTCAGCGTTGGGAGGTTCATAGTTGGCCTCCCCGGCACGCTGCCCACAGGCCACATCGCCTATTAGCTGCTTCCCTGCTGCCTTTGAACGACAACCTTTTTCTCATCCCTGCACCTTTTATATTTCATCCCTGGGTTACCGCCGGCCTCATGCCGAAGGTCTTTTAATTATTATCGATTGGTCGGCCGGTTACTTTCGGCCGAACCGAACTTTCTTCCTTGCTCAGTATCTTGCGTATCTCGAAAAGCGACTTGGTCTTTTTCATCTCCATAATTTTCGACAGCCGCTCAAAAACCGATTCGTCGTAAAGCCGATGTCCGCCCTGCGTCCACTCCGCTTCGCGAATCAAGCCCATCGTCGTATAATTATGAATCGTTTGGCGAGAGAAGGGGGTGTATCGAACGATGTCGCCGATTCGATACAGCTTGGCGGGCACTTTAATCATCTCACCTGTTGTTTGTCCTGTTCGCATCATCAACGTTTGTTCCTTCCGGTTTTGCGCCGGGGACATTAAAATAACTTTTACATTTTGTAAAATGTAAAATACATTTCAGTCGGCGTCAAGGTCTTTTTTGGTTTTTTTTGAAGTTTTTTTGGAATATTTTTGATTTCGCTTTTTGCTTGGTCTGGTGTCCGATAATACTTAGTTTTCAGTCACCTATTTACTCGTGACGATACCCGTTTTCCAGCTTATGTGCCCTCGCCATGCAGCCGATATAGCAAACACTATTGCCCAGTAAGCATATAAATATTATGGGACGACACAGCATAAACCCGAATGAGCGAGCCGAAAGCGGCAGCCAAGGCGTTTCGCTGCTCGAACAGATAACGCCGCTGGCGAGGCAGATTAACTGCCTTGATATTGAGCGTATTGCCACGATATGCGTCCGGAAGATTCCCAAGCTTCTCGATGCCCGTCTTGCCTCGCTCTACCTGCTCGATGATGCCGGCACTATGTTGCACCTGCAGAGCAGCAATCACCCGTATTTGATAAATAAAATCGTTTCGATAAACCAGAACCCGCCTTCGCTTATGGTTATGGCCACCAAAAGCAAAAAGCTAATCCACATCGAAGATATTGATTCCACAAAGGATATGACCATCAAAAAGTCGCAAAGGCCGTACTCCGGCAACTATAAGACGAAAAACTGCCTTATCGTCCCGCTTTTGTGCCAGGATAAAGTCGTCGGCATGCTGAATCTGGCGGACAAAGGGGGCACACAGGGGTTCACCCCGGATGATATCGCCTTAGTTGAGCTTGTGGGCCAGTTAGTCGGGGCATCGGTCGGCAATATAGCGATGTTCGAGCGAATCCAGCACCAGGCACGGACCGACGGGCTTACCGGATTAGTCAACCATAAGACGTTCTATGAGATTTTGGAGCGCGAACTGTGGCGGTCAAAGCGTTATGGCGAGCAGATTTCGCTGATTATGGTCGATGTCGATAACTTCAAAAAAATAAACGATAGCCTTGGCCACCGGGCTGGGGATTTTGTCATAAAGGAAATCAGCGACCGCATATTGCAGTCGATTCGCCAAATCGATACCGCGGCAAGATACGGCGGCGATGAGTTTGGGATTATACTTCCCAATACCTCGCTGGCCGACGCGGCCGTCGTAGCGGAACGTATGGTCAACATTGTCTCCGGCACGCCCGTTATATGGCGAAAAGAGGAGATTCCCATTTCAATCAGCGTAGGTTTAGGCCAGTACGATGCCGAAGATTCTCCGGATGATATCGCCAGCAGGAGCGACCAGGCGCTTTACGCCGCTAAACAGGCCGGCAAAAACACGTTTAAGATTTACCAGCCGCATAAGAAATAGACCTCAAACGCCAGACCTCAGACCAAAGCCCCAAGGCCGCAGACAAAGATTGTCTATTTGCGTTTAATTGCCGTGGTTGGAAGATACTCCTCGATAAACTGGACAATTTCTTTTTGCCTTCATTTTTTTTAGCCGTCATAGGCATAGTTTTTAATGAAGGCGGGTTGTGGAATCAGGCGGGAAAGGGTATAATCAGTTCATAGTTGGTTGTTCATAGTTCATAGTTTGTTATTGGCGGGAATGACAGGAGAATGATATGTCAGGACATTCGCACTGGTCGAGTATAAAGCACAAGAAGGCGTCGGCGGACGCGAAACGCGGCAAGGCGTGGAGCAAGGTCGCCAGGATGATAATCGTGGCAGCCAAGCGAGGCGGGGGTGACCCGAATAGCAACTTGTCGCTGCGATACGCAATCGACAAGGCCAAGTCGGTCAATATGCCCAAAGACACGATTGAAAAGGCCATAAAAAAGGCGACCGGCGAGGGCGCGGCGATTCATTTCGAGGAAATGGCGTATGAGGGGTATGGGCCGAAGGGCGTGGCGATAATGGTTGATGTCCTGACGGATAACCGCGCGCGTACGGTGGCGGAGATAAAAAAGATATTCGAACGTCACGGCGGAGCGCTGGGCGCGACGGGCTGCGTCGGGTGGATGTTCCATAAGAAGGGTTTGATAACGGTAAAGACGGAGGCGGCGAAAGAAGACGATTTGATGGAGATAGCACTGGGGGCAGGCGCCGAGGATATGCGGAATGTTGGGGGGATTTACGAGATAACGTGTCTGCCCGCGGCTTTTGAGGGATTGAAGAAGGCGCTGGAGGCCAAATCGATACCGATGGAGGTGGCAGAAGTTTCGATGGTGCCGGCCAACGAGATACCGATAAGCGACGCGGAAACGGCGAGGAAGATTGTGGGGTTGATGGAGGAGTTTGACGACCACGAGGATGTCCAGAACGCATACGCCAACTTCAATATCCCGGATGATATAATGGCGAAGGTTTCGGGGTAATTTAGCCGGGGTTAGCGCGGTGGTTTTTGTTCGAGGGCTTTAATTCGCTGGGTGGCGGAGAAATATTTATCCTCATTAAGCCGGCTGAGGACTTTTCTGCCCGGATACATCAGCTTGAACTGTGTGCGGAAGCCATCTTCAATCTGCACGGCGATTTTGTAATTTTTCAGGGCCAAATCCATTCGACCGAGGTCATCGGCGATTTGGGCAAGCTTGAGGTGCAATTCGGCGTCACCCGGATACAGCTCGACAGCTATAGATGCGCTAACGAGAGCTTTATTTAGCAATGCCTCGTTTTGTTCGGGCTGAAGCCGCGCATAGAGGGAATAAAGTTCGGAGAGTGAATCAAAAATTTTATGGTCTCTCGGGTTCCTTTCTGCGGCGATGAATAATGCCTGCTCGGCGTTATTGAATAATTGCTCTTTTTGCACATCGGAGCGGTAAAATTCCTGAATATAAAGGTTGCCATTCTGAGCTGGCGCATCGGAACTGAGTGGGTCGTCAATTGTGGCGGCGTCAAGGAAACTGTGGGCAAGCTGGACATGGCCTAACATCATAGGAGGGCGGGCTTTTGCGATATTGGAAGTGTTTTCCACGACAGGCAGCAGGACGTAGTTGAAATACGCCAAGCCGATAAGCAGAGCGCCGATAACAGAGGCGGCTTTCAGCCAGAGGGGGGAGAAAATAGCAGGTTTCAGCTGGTTTTCGGTTTTGGCATTTAAAGCGATGAGGCAAGCCAGCGAGGCAAAGAAGGCAGTGAGGATACCCGGCTCGAAAATGGCAAAGTCGATTAGATTGTGAATTATAAAGCCGAGAATGCCGCAGGATAGCGCTATTGATGTGATGTGCGTATTTTGCAGATTGTATTCTTTTGGGGCGGTTTGCATGGTTTTTGCATACAGCGCGACGCTTACGGCAAAAGCGGCAGCAGGGGCGGCGTAAAGGGAAAACAGGACGTATATTTTTTCCTCAAAGGTCGGTGCATCGGTATGAGGTAATATGAACGGGCGAAGAACGATTAGGACAAGCGCTGTAACGATGGCGCAGAGCGTGGCGAGATTTATAAAATTACGTGCTTGTGTGGTTTTGAGATTAATGTTGTCATCTAATGAGTTTCGCCAAAGTGGGACAAGAATAATAATTAAAAAACCGAGTAGAGCGAGTGGGCCGTATTGCGTAAGGATGCTCAGGGCGAAGCAGTGTGGGTCGGAGACGGTTTCGGGGGCGGAAGGAGTTTTATATTGAGGATAATACGATGAGAAGTTTCCGCCGCCGATGCCCAAGAAGTGTTTGTCGAGGAACATTTTGACGGAGGCATCCCAGTATTGCCATCGGACGAGCATGGAATTTCCGCCGGGGAGCCGGCCTGTCCTGAGGCCATATAATGCAGCAGCGTATGCCAGGGCGAGAACGCCGACGAGACAGGCAGCGAGGATTATATTTTTGGATAGTTTCGGGCGTTTGCTGCGCATAAGGAGAAAGAATATTACTGCTGCGAAGAAGAACGCGGTAATTGCACCTTTGCTGCGAGTTAACAGCAGGCCCAAAAGTATAAATGCGAGAAGAAGAATGGCCAAGGCGCGGTTGCCGGAAAGTTTTGGGAATAATTTACGGTTTTTGAGTATCTCAGCCAACAGGGCGATAGCGGTGAAGGATGTAAGAATGGCGAAGGAACCTGCGGAGTTGCCCGTAGTGAAGAATGAGCGGACGTCTTTGGAGTAAAGGCGGTGCTCGAGGAGGATATGATTGAAGGAGTTTTTTTCGATACCAAGCTGTTGGAGCATTGCGTCGGGGTCGTCCTGGTACTGTTGAATCATAAGGTTGTTTTCGATGAAGAACTGGTCGGCGGACTGAAACGAAGCGACGATGCCGAGCGAGGCAAGCGTGATGAGGAGGATTTTGATTTTGGTGTGTGAGTCGAGCAGGCACGTGAGCATAATCCCCATAAAAATCGGTGCAAGAAGGGTGACGGCGGCGGTGATTGCGGAACGTTTATTGGCGGCGTAAAGTGTGGAGATAATTATGCCAGCAATTAGGAATACCAGGCCGAGGATAGAAGCAGATATTTTGAAGGACGGGCGATTGCTGAAAAGTTTGGCAAGGCACCAGATGAGAAAAGTGAATATGAGTGTTCCCGAAACGCACAGGGAAAAGACAGTATCGTTAAGAACGGCCTGTATGGGGGATGACTGTGGGGTCGGGGGCTCGGAGCTGGTGGCACGAAGTACGATGACAGCGATACAGAAGGGAAAGAGCAGCGTTTCGAGCAGAGTAAGGATTTTATTTTTTGAATTATCAATTTTTGTTTTAGTGTCGGTCATTTTTAGCGGTCGATTCCAGAACAGCGATAATTAACAGAACCAGAATGGTCTGGGCGAATATAAGTATAGCACCGGCTAAATTGACCTGGTAGAGAAAAGTTGCTCCGATGCCGGTGGTGAGGGTGGCAAGATAGAGGGTCAGGGCGGTCTGGGTATCGGTGAGGCCGAGTTTTCGCAGGCGGTGAGAGAAATGCTGAGTATCGCCGACAAATGGGGATTTACCCTGGCTGAGGCGTAAGGCCGTAACTGTGATGAAGTCATAAAGCGGAACAGCCATTGAGATGAGAGGGATAAGAACGGGATACCAGGCGCCTGAGGCGGCCTGATGGTAATAAGTTGTTCTAAGGGAAATAACGGCGAGGAGAAAACCGAGAGGCAGTGAGCCGGCGTCGCCCATAAAAATTTTGGCGGGGGGGAAGTTGAAGATGAGGAAGCCAAGAAGTGTTCCGATGAAAAGTAACGCCAGAGCACCGATGAAGACCTGGCTGCTGATTGCGGCGGCGGTGAAAAGAATCGCAGCGACGATTGTCGCTATGCCCGCGGAGGCGCCATCCATATTATCGAGGAAATTGAATACGTTGATAATCAGGACTATCCAGACGGTGGAGAGCATTGATGTTACGACTTTGCTGTGGATGAAAAATTCGAGGCGGATATTGGCGGCAAAAGCGGCAATGAAGGCGATGGCGAACTGAACTATGAGTTTGAAGTATGGGCCGAGGTGTTTTTTGTCGTCCCAGAGGCCGAGGGCAAACAGGGCGAGGATGCAGAAAATAACGATAATGAGCTGATTTGTTCTGCTGATGAATCCGGGGGCGTGAATAGCGGCGGATTTGTCAAGGGCAAGTCGGCCCGGCTCGACTAAGAATCTTACGATTAAAATGCCCGCGACGAAGAACAGGAGTATTGTTGCCACGATTGATATGCCGCCTCCCAGGGCGATTGTTGAGCGGTGGTATCTGTCTTCGGTGGGGCGTGCGACGAAGCCGACGCGTGTGGCGAGATTTTTGACAAGCCGGGTAAGGCCGGCGGATACCGTGAATGACGCGACGAGCAGGATTATTGCTAGGTATGTTAGTGTCACGTTTTCAATTGCTCCAGTTTAGCCACAGAGATTTTTTGGCCACAGAGAGCACAGAGGACACAGAGAAATGAATAAAAAAACAGTGTAAGTCAGTGTCTATCTGTGTCCTTTTCATTATGTTATATGCTCTTAATACCCTTCATGTCAACGGTTTCAAGATTTACTAAGTTTTCAATTGTTCCAGTAAACGGGTTCGGACTTTTGATAAGAAATCCTGATAGCAGGACTGCCTGTAGTCAGGGAACGTATATTCAAAATGTCGCCACTTGCCTTTTTCATACATAAGCGTAACTTCCGCGAACATTTTATTGCCGATGTAGATGCGATGCGAGAAATTTTTCGTTGAGGCGAGGATTAGTTTTGATGGCTCGATAAATCCCGGGTCGAGATTTGCCGGCCGAGGCAGGGAAAGCTTTAGTGAATCGGCAAGTTGTTGTTCAAGAGAATTGGTATCGTGCTTTATTTGTGCGAGTTTGCCGGGGTCGATAAGATTTTCTATTGAGACAAATTGCCGCAGGGCGTTCGGGCCGATTTCGTCTTTGTAATAGTCGGTCTGGGTGAAGGGCCAGACGTCGCTTTTGAGGTCAATTACGCCAAAAGATTTGCTTATCGCCTTTACCGCTGCGGCAAGGGCGGTTTCATTCGCGGCTAAGATGCCGATTATCAATTTGACTGGTTTAGGGTTTTGCAGTTCCCACATTGTTTCGTCGTTCGTATCTCGTATTTCGAGCTTTATGTGTTGAGCCGTGATTTTAAGGTATCAACCATTTCGACGGTTTTGGCGACGGCGGTATCGACGGGGATGAAGGTTGGTTTCGGCTCGGTGCGGAGCTTGATTTCAACGTTGCCGGTTTGGAGGGCCTTTTTACCGACGGTGATGCGGACAGGGATGCCAATCAAATCGGCGTCTTTGAATTTAACGCCCGCCCGTTCATCGCGGTCGTCGAGTAAAACTTCGATACCCTTACTTTTCAGCTCGTTGTAAATTTTCTCGCCTGCCTGAACGACATCGGTATCGTCCTGATTGACTGATACGATAATAACCTCAAACGGCGCGATGTTG